>Ga0118677_10002377_pt1 | contig 37987 bp, 26 predicted proteins | sample AliMusrvi5mmetaG_FD_86154 | JGI IMG/M metagenome (GOLD analysis project Ga0118677, IMG submission 86154) | reverse complement strand
CGTAATCAGGGGCGTCAATGAGGCGCTCCAATAGCCCCTCCCAGACGCCCTTGTCGCGCCACCGGCAAAAACGCCGATGGGTGTTTTTCCAATCGCCGTAGTCGGGCGGCAGGTCGCGCCACGGTGCTCCGGTGCGCAAAAGCCACAGGACGGCGTTGATGAAGAGGCGATTGTCTTTGGCTACACCTCCCCAAATGCCCTTTCGTCCAGGCAGATGCGCTTCTAGGAGTTTCCAGGCTTCATCGCTGAGGTCATGGCGTCGATGGACGGGTATATCATGAGGTTGTTGCATGGTTTCTTGCCTTTTTAGGCATTTTAACCACTTTTGTCAATCTCGTGACGACACTATCTAGACCTCGTTGCAGATCAAGCCGAGGATGTTCACCTGGCGGGCGCCAAGGAGTTCGATTGCGCTATTGGCTTTGCCGGAGGAGGTTTGGGCGAGCCTGACCACAAACAGGACGCCGTCCACGATGGGGGCAAAGCTCAGGGCGTCCACGTTGTCCATGATCGAGGCGCTGTCGAAGATGATATAATCAAACTCCGGATAAACCTCTTTTAAGAATGTCCCAAAGAAATGCTCGGCGGGGTGGGAAGGGGCTTCGCCGCGGGGCAGCAGAAAGAGGTTGTCGAGGGAGGTTTGGACGACCGCTTCGGACCACGGAACCTCCTGCTGGAGGACATTCACCAGGCCGACTTCCGGAGCGGTCCCAAAAATGTCGTGCAGTCTGCCCGCTGCCAGATCGCAATCGACCAGCAGCGTCTTTGCGCCGGAAAAGGCCAAGGTGATCGCGAGATTGGAGGCGATGGAGGTCTTGCCTTCCTCGGGCATGGCGCTCGTGATCATGATGGCCTTGGGGCGCGCCCCCTCCACGGGGGTGAAAATAATGGAGGAGCGCAAGGCTCGGAAGGCCTCCATTAGCGTTTGGCGTGGATCGTAGGGGACCAGCAAGGCGAGGTCGCCAGACATGTCTTCGCGGGGGATTTCCCCCAAGACCGGGTAGTCCTTGAACTGCCCCTGGCATTCAACCAGTGAGCCGATGCGGTCATCCATTTTGTCCAGCAGGAACAGGATCGCCAACCCCGCAAAGAGGCCCGTGAAAATCCCTCCCATCAGGGTTTTGGCCATGCCCGGCTTGATGGATACGGCGGGCGATGCGTTCTCAAGAATGGAGAGGCGGTCCTGCTCGACATTCTTATACACATTCACGCTGTGGAGCGTGGTGATCATCTGGTCGTATTGCTTTTGGTCTTGATCGAGTTTGAGCTTTAACCGATCGAATTCCGCGAGCTTTTGGCTTAGGTCCATCGCCTTTATGCTCGCTTCCGCAATCACTTTTTGGAGACTTTGAATCTGGATAAGGATGGATTCCCGGCGAATTTTCAAAACGTCCTTGCTTTGGGTCCTGTAGATTTCCATCAAGTTTTCCGCATCGACGATCTTGGCTTCGATCTCCTTGATGACGGGGTTTTGAGGTTTCATGTTCCCCTTCAAGTATTCGTCCCGCTGCGCCTTGAGTGTGAGAACCTCTTGCTTGGCTCTTTGATAATCGGTCATTGGGCCGTAGCTGTTGGCGAGGGAGGAATCAAGCGTGCTGGTGGAGCGGTTGGTATCGGGGGGCGCTCCCGCGGGCGTGGTGGTGGATGGGGCGGTGGTTGCTGCAGCGGCTGCGGCGGCCATTTTTCCGCGGTCGATTTGCTGGTCCAGGTTGAGTGTGTCCAGCAAGTCGAGCTCAGCTTTGAGATCCGCCAGTTTGCCTTCTTTGGCGGAGAGAAACTGTGCGGTGCTGATGCTTTGCTCCTTTACCATGCCGTTGTTGTTTTCTTGTTGGAAGCGCAGCAATGCCCGCTCGTCGGCATCCGTCTCTTTTTCAAGCAGAAGCAATTGCTGTTTAATGGCGGAGGTCATGTCGTCGGACTTCTCGTTGCGCATCTCCTTCATCACCGCCTTGTATTCCTGCATGATGGCGTCCAGAAAGGCTTGGGTGTAGAGCGGTTCAATGCCGGTCGCCTTGAGCGCGACAAAGGAGGTGCGGGCGGTCTGGGAAATGTCCACGTTCACCGGCACGGCAAGCCAGTCTGGATGTGCAGACAGGATTTTCTTTCTGGCCCGCTGGGCCACTTGCGGGCTCAGGATTAGCGCGAACTGGGTGCTGATGTAGTTTTCCGGCTCTGACATGCGAATGCCGCTCTCCATTTGGAACTGGCCGGTGATCACCATCTGCGCGGAGGAAAGAAAGGAGGGGGGCAGATTCATCCCCTTCCAAACGGAAACGACCAGTCCCAGGCTGAGGGTCAGCACGGGAATCCACCAGAATTTGCGCAGGGTGACGACATAGCGCTTGGCCATCACGCGAACTCTGGCCATTACGTCTGTTGCGGACGCTTTTGGGGTGGTGGCGCTTTGCATTTTGGTCTAGAAATTGATCCAGCGTTCAGGAACGACGATGAGGTCGTCCGGCTCGATGAGGGGATCCTTGTCCAGTTCCGCCCTGTCGATGATCCGTTCCATGTTCACCATGATCGTGTCGTATTCCTCGTGTCTTTTTATTTCTTTTGGGTAGGCGGCTTCCAGCAGGCGGCGGTTGAAGCGGGTCACGGCCTTGGAGTTTGGGTTATACTGGTTGCGTTTGATTTCCTGCGGGCAGGCGTCTTCCAAAAGCAGCCGGTTCAAGCGGACCAACTCCTCGCCCTGCGGGTTCTGTGTCAGCAAGGCGAGCGCTTCGCTTGATATTTCCACATTTTCAAAGCGCGGCGGGCTAAAGATGGAGCCCCCCCGGAGAACGTTGTTGAGCCCCGTGATCAAGGCCTCGACCACCGTGGATTCCTGCTGGCGGGATGTCGCCGAGGAGGCGTTCGTGATGACTTTCTTTTCCTGCTCGGGAAATTGGCTCCAGAGATACTGGTTGAGCGGGTCTGCGTGAGCGTTGAGCTTCACGAGCATGCTGGAAAGGTCGATGAAATCATCCGTCGTGAGCAGGAAAGTGCCGCTTTGCGACGCGATGGCGAGCATGAGGTCCGCGGGCAGCTTCTGTCCCGCAAAGCGCGCTTCCGTGTAGATGGAACCGTTTTTGATGAGCCTGTTCAATTCTTTGACGATGGCGATGCGCTGTTGCTCGGGCGGGGAGTTCGGATCCGACAAAACCTGGCGGGCAGGGTAGGTCAAGTGTTCCCAGAGGAACCGGGAGAGCGGGTCCTGGTGCTCGCGCAGTTTTTTTGCCATGCGGCGTAGGTTTGCGATGTCATCGTTGGTAAATAAATACGAGTCGCCCCCGTTTTTGCGGAGGAGTTTGACTTTGCTTTTGTTGGCGAACTCGGAGAAGCCGCCCGCCTTGGCGATCACCTGGCTTACCGTCAGGTTGCCCCCGGAGAGCATCTCGATGGTCTGGGGGTAATGCACTTGTCCCATGATGGAAACCTTGCTGAAGGTTCGCTTGCTTTCGGTGACGAGGACGAGGTCGTTTGGTTCCAAGGGGATATCCTTGTCCACCAAGCCCCTGTCAAGAACGTCCGCCACGTTCACCACGAATGTCTGGTATTCGGGAACCCTGTTTCTCCGTAACTCCTTGGGATAAAAATCTTCCAGGAGCATTCGATTGAGCCGTATCAAATCTTCTCCCTTGGGGTTCTGCGCTTTGAGTCGCAGCGCCTCGGGGGATAGTTTGACGCCGTCAAACCGCTTTTCCTCGTAGAGAAGGACGCCCCGGATGGCATTGTTAAGCTCTTCAATCAAGACAAACTTCTGTTGTTGAACGGTGGCTTTCGGGTCTTTGAGGATGTCGAGGGATTGAGGGGTGAGCAAGGTCTTGAGGTGCTGGGAAAGGGGGTCCGGGCTTGCGACGATCTTGTTGGCCAGGGAAAAAGGGTTTTGCATGTCCTCCACGGCGAACCACGGAACAATGACATTTTTTCTCAGGAGCTTTACTTTTTCCCGGTCCGCATAATCGGCGAAGCCTTGCGCGGTGGCAATGGCCTTGGTGACGGTGATCTGTTCGTTGGCCTGGAGTTCGAGCCCGCACGGGATGCGGACCCGGCCCAGCACATACACCTTGCTGCGGAAACGTTTGATCGTGGGCACGATGACAATGTCGTTCGGCAGGACGGCGGGGTCTTTATCGATCAAGCCTTTGTCGATGATTTCCCCCACATCGATGATGCTCATCTCGTTTTTCCCCTGCTCGTTCTTTCGGATGAGCCGGACGCTCGACTTGTCTGCATACTCCGTGAAGCCCTGCGCCCGGGCCACCGCCTTGCTTACGGTGAGCAACTCTCCGGCGGGGATGTCCACGCCGCCCGGAATTCGCACCTCGCCCATCGCGTAAAATTTGCCCAGGGCGCGCTCGCTGTGGGTTTCCAGACCGATGATGACGGTGGCCTTGTAATAGAACTCTTTTTCCAGCAGCGGCTTTATCTCTTGGGCGAGTTCCTTGCAGGTCTTGTTCATGGCCCGCACCTGGCCCACCAAGGGCACATCCACATCGCCCGCGTCGTTGATGATGAGGATGACGGGGTTGCCCCGCTCTTCGGCTATGCGGTAGCTCAGGCGGTCGCCTTTTTCCAATTTGATCCGGTCATTCAAGACGCCGTTGTAATTGGGCGCGGGCGTGGCGCTCTGCGCGGGTAGCGTGGCGGGTAGTGCGGGAGGCGGCAGGGGAGGAAGAACGGCGGGGAGCGGAGGTAGCGTGGATAGCGCGGGGAGCGGTTGGGGTAGGGGAGAGGCGCTCCCCTTCTGAGCGGAGACCGTCCCGCAACAGGCGCAAATCCAAACGATCAGGGCGAGGGTGTATGGGTGGATTTTCATCAAAAGCAGGGCGCGGTTATTCACCGCCAAGGGTGTTGGCAACAAAAACATGATTGGGGATGGGCGTCAATTGACAATCACTCGCTCTCTTATTATGGCCAAATGCCGGCCTGGAGCCAAGGCAAAAGCGAGGGGAGGGGGGCCGGGCGGAGAATGAAGCCCTTTCTGGCACGCGCTAAAAACGGTAGGAAACCTCCCATGTGATGCAGTTTTGTTTGTAGTTTTGTGCGGAGTTATCCGCCGTTTTGTTGGTAAAACGATACGAGAGGCCTGTGTTGAGTTTTTTAGAGAGCTCGTATTGGGTGCCGATCTGCAAGCCCTCAACGCGGTAATGAGAGGACGAGCTCGGTGAGCTGAGTGTGCTTTGGGTGCCCAGGGTGCTCAGGGAGTTTTGGGAGCTCAAGTCGTTGGTGCTTTCCACGTAGCACGTCGAGGCGATGGTGATGCGGGAATTCATCCGCCAGGCCGAGGTGTAGCGCACGTAGGTTGTTTGTGTTTGGTTTCCAAGCAGGCCGAGATGGGATTGTATTCCGAAGGAAAAAGTCTGCGTGTAATAAGTGTTGGTGTTGTTTTTGATCGAAACGTTGAAATAGTCGCTGGTCGAGTCGGAGAGGTTGTTATTCAAGGAGTTGGTGCCACTGGTCTGGCCGCTCCGCATGTTCCGGTTGACACCGCAGGCGGCGGAGAGGGTCGTGTATTCAGTGAAGCGCGCATCCAGGGTCGGCCCGCAGCTGTAAGTGTTGCTGTTTTGCCAGGGGGCGCTGGGGTAGGTGGTCGTTCCCGCCGAGCCTGCGAACCCCAAGCTCAGCAGGGAGAACACCTTGGCGGAGATGGAGGCATTCACCTGGTCGCTGGAGTTGCTGAGCGAATTGATGTTGAGCGTGGAGGAGGACCCGCTCAAGCTGAGCAAGCTAAGGGCGGCGAGATTCGTGTGGGAGTAACCGACATTGATGACGGTTTTGCTATTGACGTCCCACTCGGTGGCGATTCCAAAGGTGTTGGTAAAGTGACGGAACTGCGCAACATTGCTTAGCGAACCGTCCGCCACGGGGTCCTGCTGCAAGGCAAACCCGTCCGTGATGCGGATTTTGAAGTGCCCCGTCCGAATCAGCAGGGTGAGCTCCGAATCCGGCGAGATGTTGATGCTCAGGGGGTTGTGGTTGAGTTCGGAGTGCATCAGATACTTTTGGTATCCGACGTTCATGTTCAAGCTGAGCGTGTTGATCTGGTTCGGGCTAAAAAACGCGAATTGCGAGAGGGAATTGATGTTGAAGTGCGGGTTGACAATAATGTCCGACTCGATGGGGGTGGTGGTGCCGTTGGAGGTGTTGACGTTGTCAATAAACACGGTGGACATTCCCGCGCTGAGGGTGACATACACCGGGCCGGCCTTGATGTTGTAATATTTCAGCGGTGTTTCCTGCCCCTTTGACGCCGACAAAAACGCCAGGCAGAGAATGCTGGCGATGGCAGCAAACGTATTCACTGGCATTCTGGGGCGGTCGGTGGTGCTCAAAAAAGTGGAAAAGCGAGAGTCGTTCCGCCGGGCGCCGGTGTCAGGGGCGCGCCGACGACAAAATCAGGTTGACTATAAACGCCGCTGGCCCGCTCTCAAGGCAAAAGAAGATCCGGAACCCGGCAAATCAGGAAGGGCCGGAGGGCGCTTCGGCGCTCAAGCCGCCGCGGCGAAATTTTCTTTCGCTTTGTGTTTGGGAAAGGACTTCCGAGAGATGCTCTAAAATACGGCAGGGAACCCAAGCGGCCAGCACCTCGGGGAGCCGGGGAGGAGGGCGGGCGTGACGAAATGTGGTGTAAAGAGGAGTCCCGCCTTTGAGCGCCGAAGGCGCTACCGCATAACAGCCTGGGCCAACGGCCCAGGAAAAGGGCAAAACAAGATCAAGGGCTGCAAGCCCGAGAGCTTGTGAAAAAGCGGGGGATTTTGCGTGGGCGCGATTCAAAGCAGCGGGTGAGGAATGGAGTGAAAGCTTTGTCGCGTCTCGGCATCTCGTTCACAAACTCCATTTGGGAACGCACTTGCGGGCGCAACTCCATTGCGGCGGTGGGGGAACGTCGCTCCACCTCGCGTCCAAGCCTACTCCCGGCAATAGAGTTGCCGGGACAATGGCGTTCCACCCTCCTTCCGTCGGGTGAGTTTGGGAACGAGACGCGTTGACTCATTTTCCCCTCGCCGGGTTCGGTCTATCCCGTCAGCGCTGCTTCCAGCCTTTGCCAGAGTTCCTCCGGGTTTTCGAGCCCCACGGAAATGCGGATGAGGTGGCTGGGGACGCCGCAGGCTTCCGCCCAGGCGAGCTCCGTGTAATGGGCCAGCAGGGTGAAGGGGCAGGCGAGCGTGAAGACGGTGCCAAGGCTCGGGCCTTTGCAGAAGGCGAGCGCGTCGTAGATGCGCGGGGCGGCGCGTTCGGCGTCCCGGGGCAGGAAGGTGATGAGCGAGCCCCAGCCGCCGCCGGGTCGGCGCACCGCTTCGTAGGCTTCGCTGAATTCCCATTTGGGATACCAGACGCGTTCGACGGCGGGGTGATTGCGCAGCCGTTCCGCGAGGAGGAGTCCGTTGGCGTTGTCGCGGCGCATCCGCCCGGGGAATTCGCGCGCCTGGGCATCCAGCACGGCGGCGTCCCCGCTCCAAAGGAGTTCCTCATGCTGGGCGGCGACGAGGGCTTTGAGCTCGTGGTAAAGGGGGGACTTGGGATTACAGATCAACGCGCCGCCCATCACGTCCCCGCTGCCCGCGATGTATTTGGTGAGGCTCGTGGCGATGAGGTCGGCGTGGCCGCTCAGATCGACATTGAAGGGCGTGGCCACCACGTCGTCCGCGACCAGCGGGACGCGGTGCGCGCGCAAGAGCGGCGAGATGCGCCGGACGTCGGCGGAACCGAGCGTCGGGTTCCCCGGCAGCTCGCAAAAACAGGCGGCCAGCGGTTGAGCGGCGAGCAGGGCGCGCAGGTCGTCGGCGATGGTTTCCAGATGGTGGAGCAGGTGCGCGCCGTGGCCGAATTTCTCCTGCAGCTTGAGCGTGTCCACGTAGGGGAACCCGAGTTGCGCGGTGGATTGCCCCGGGCTGCGCGCCATCACGGCTTGCAGCGCGGCGAACTGCGCGGCCATGCCGGTGGGGGTGAGAAAGACGTCGTCCGCGGCGCAGCCGTAGAAGCTCGCGAGCTGCTGGCGCAGGGATTGGTGGATGTCGGTGTCGTGAGCTGCGGTGGGTGCGCCGGAGAGGAACGCCTCGGCCTGGCGGCTGGAGACGAGGAGCCCCGTGTGTTGCCAGAATGCGCGCATGGCGGGCATGCCCGCCTCGGTGGTTGCCACGGCGGAGAGCCCCGTCGCGCTGAGGACAGAGGCCGGTTCGCCGCTCGTTTTGCGGATGAATTCCACGCACTGCGCGGCCACACGCGCCGAGGGAAACGGCAAACACGGCTTGCCGTCGCCGATCCGCCGTGCCACTTCCTGCACCAGCGGGTGAATGACAAACCGCGGGTAGCCGCTTTTCAAATGCGCCATGACCGCCGGATTTTTTTCTTCGTAGCCGACGACATCCTGCCAGCGCGGCAGCGAGACGGAGACGGCGTGGATCGAATCGGGCAGGGGGAGGCCCAGGCTTTCCCCTTTCCAATGGGGATGGGTGAGCAGGTTGGGCGTGCTCATTGTCCGAGGGTTTCCGTGAGCGCCCGGTCGATGTCCGCGCGCAGGTCTTCCACGTCCTCGATGCCGACGGAGAATCGGATCAGGCCATCCGGGATGCCCACGGCGCGCCGCACCTCGGGCGGGACTCCGGCGTGGGTCATGGTGGGCGGATGACAGACGAGGCTTTCCACCCCGCCGAGGCTTTCGGCGAGGGTGCAGAGGCGCAGCCGCCGACAGAACGCCAGCGCGTCCTCCGTGGGGCAGTCCAGTTCCGCGATGAGCATGCCCGAGCCGCCGCGCATTTGCCGCCGGGCCAGCTCGTATTGGGGGTGGCTGGGAAGGAACGGGTGGCGCACCATCCGCACGCCTTTGCGCGTTTCCAGCCAGCGCGCCAGTTCCAGGGCGTTGGCGCAGTGGCGCTCCATGCGCAGCGCCAGCGTGCGCTGGCCGCGCGTGGTGAGCCAGGCATCGAAGGGCGATGGCTGCAACCCGAGCGCCTTTTGCGCGAAGAGCATCCGCTCGTTCCACTCCGGGTCGTTGGTGGCCACCGCGCCGCCCAGGCAGTCGCTGTGGCCGTTGATGTACTTCGTGGTGGAGGAAAGCGAAAGCGTGGCGCCGAGCTCCAGCGGCCGCTGCAAATAGGGCGAGGCAAACGTGTTGTCCACCAGCGTGACGGCCCCCGCTTCCGTGGCGACGCGGCTGATGCCCGCGATGTCCACGATTTTCAGGAGCGGGTTGGTGGGGCTCTCCAGCCAGACCAGCGTGGGCCGGGCGCGCGTGATTTCGCCCCAGTTTTCCTCCCGGCTCAGGTCCAGGTAGCGCACTTGCAGCCCGAACTTCGCGAACACCCGCTCAAAGAGCCGGTAAGTGCAGCCGTAGAGATTCTCCTCCGCCAACACGAGATCGCCGCTCTTGAGGCTGGATACCACCGCCGTGATGGCCGAGACCCCGCTGGCGAAGCAGGTGGCAAACCGCGCGCCTTCCATCGCCGCCACGCATTCCTCCAACAGGCGGAAATTCGGATTTCCCGAGCGCGTGTAGTCAAACCCGTCCGCATTCCCGCTCTCAAAGGTGGAGGTGAGGTAAACCGGCGGCATCACCGCGCCGGTCGTGCCCGCAAAACCGCGCCCTGAGTGGACCGCGCGTGTCGAAAAGCCTGGTTTGTTCTCCGGTTTCATGGGGTGGGGGATCAAATAACGTAATCGGTTCCCGCAGCGGCGGTTCGCAAGGTATGAACCCGCTCGCAGAGGTCGGCCAGGGTGATGCGTTCCAAGATTTTCAAAATGGATTCGCGCACTTCTTTCATCACGCCGCTGAGGGTGAGCTGCACCTCGTCGGGCCGCTCCTCCCCCTTCCTTCCGGCCCCTTCCGCCTCGGTCGGCAGGGGGGAGAGCGCGCCTTCGATGTAGCGGATCAAATCCGCCAGGGTGATCTCCTCCGGGGGGCGCGCCAGTTGGTAGCCGCCGGCGATGCCCCGGCGGCTCTCGACGAACCCGCCCGATTTTACATCGTTGAGGATCTGTTCGAGGAAGCGCTTGGGGATGTGCTGCTGCTCGGAAATCGTCTGGATGCGGACGATGCCCCGCCCGTAATGCTCTGCCAGCACGATGAGCGCGCGCAGGGCGTAATTTCCACGGAGAGAAAGTTTCATGGCGCTACAATCGTAATCTACATCGGGAAAGTCAAGATGAAGCGGTGGAATGGGCTAAAGTCCGGTGTAGGCGAAATTTGTAATCAAATGCAATAAACCCGATTGACAAAACGTAGTATCCTGCTACTTTCGTGGCAATCGCATCGATAACCAATCCCAAACACCCACTGCAAAACCTTATGCCACGCATCTTCAACGACATCAGCGAAACCATCGGCAACACCCCGCTCGTCCGCCTTAATCGCACCGCCAAAAAGCACGGTGCCGTCGCGGAGGTGCTGCTCAAGCTGGAATTCTTCAACCCGCTCTCCAGCGTCAAGGACCGCATCGGCGCGGCCATGATCGACGCGGCCACGCGCGAGGGGCGCATCAATGCGGACACGGTTCTCATCGAGCCGACCAGCGGCAACACCGGCATCGCCCTCGCCTTCATCGCCGCCGCGCGGGGGATCCAGCTCATTCTCACGATGCCCGAGACGATGTCCCTGGAACGCCGCAAGCTGCTGAAAATCCTCGGGGCCAAACTGGTGCTCACCGAGGGGCCCAAGGGGATGAAGGGAGCCATCGCCAAGGCGGAGGAACTGCATGCCCAGATTCCGAACAGCCTCATCCTCCAGCAATTTGCCAACCCGGCGAACCCGGAAGTCCACCGCCGGACCACGGCGGAGGAGATCTGGCGCGACACCGAGGGGAAGGTCGATTTCGTCGTCGCGGGCATTGGCACGGGAGGCACCATCACCGGCATCGCCGAGGTCATCAAATCCCGCAAGCCCGGGTTCAAGGCCATCGCGGTCGAACCGGCCCGGTCTCCGGTGCTCTCCGGCGGGCAACCTTCGCCGCACAAGCTTCAGGGCATCGGCGCGGGGTTCGTCCCCGCCGTGCTCAATACCGCCATCATCGACGAGATCATCCCGGTTTTGGAGGAAGACTCGGGGCCCATCTCCAAGGAAGTCAACCAACTCGACGGCATCCCCGTGGGCATTTCCAGCGGGGCGGCGATCTGGGCGGCGCTGCAGCTCGCCAAGCGCCCGGAAAACGCGGGCAAGCAGATTGTGGCGATCGTGCCTTCCTCCACGGAGCGCTACCTTTCTTCGTGGCTCTTCGCCGACATCGGGGCCGAGAGCGACAGTCTGGACGATCTCATCCCCGGGGTGAAAGCTGTCTAAGAGCTTGTGGAAAAAGTCTCTTCCTGCCGAGCTTTAGTCGGCTTTCCCCTTCTTTGCCACCGGCTTCAGCCGGGCTTCTCTTTTTGAGCAGGAAAAGACCGGCTGAAGCCGGCTGGGGAACCAATTTGCAGGAAGACCACCAGCTAGAGCTGGTGGCAAAGGATAAACTGCTGGCTGAAGCCCAGCATTCCCGACTTTTTTCACAAGCTCTAAAAATCAGCGTCTCTCCCACTCCACGATTTTTCGGCTGACGTTCTGTCCGCAGAGAACGACCATCGGCATGCCGCCGCCGGGATTGACCGAGCCACCCACGAAAAACAGGTTCGCGTAGCGGCTGCTCTGCTTGGGCGCTTTGAAGGCGAAATTGCGGAAGCGGTCGGAAACCACGCCGTAGATGGAGCCTTTGTTAGAGTAATATTGCTCGCGGATGTCGAGCGGGGTCCATACATGCTCAAAGACCACGTGCTTGCGCAGGTCCTTTAGGCCCATGCGTTCGAGCTTGTCGATGATCCGCTCCTTGAACACCAGATAATCTTCGCGGCTCAACGGCTGCTCGTCGTTGATGTAGGGGATGTGAGGGAGGATTTTCAGGCAGTCGCAGCCGCGCGGGGCGACGGTCGGGTCGGTCTTGGAGGCCGCGACGAGGTAGATCGTGGGGTCGTCCGGCAGTTCGTGTTTTTCAAACACCGTGCGGAAGTGCTTGCGCTGGTCGCCGGAGAAAAAGAAGTTGTGATGCGCGAGTTGCGGATACTGGATGTCCAGCCCGAGGTCGAGCACGAGGCCGGAGCAGGCGGGCTCGAATTTTTCCAGCGTGCGCAGGAACGCGGCGTCCTCCCGGAGCAGTTCCCGGTAGGCGGGGATGACTTCCATGTTCGAGACGACGATCTCCGCCGGATGGTAGCCGCCCCCTTTTGTCACGATGCCCGTGACGCGCTCGCCCCCGGTGCGAATCTCCGTTACCTCGCTGTTGAGGTGGACCACGATGCCCAGCTCGTCCATCAACCGCTGGAGGCCCAGGGCGATGTTGTATAGGCCGCCGTCCACGTACCACAGATCGTAGCGGAACTGGATCGTCGGCAGGCAGTTCATGAACGCCGGGGCGCGGTAGGCCGAGGAACCGACGTATTTGATGAAGTAGTCGAAGATGTCCCGGAAATAGCGCGTGCGCAGAAACCGGGATGTGCCGCCGTGCATGGTGCGGAACATATCGAACTTCAAAAAGTCCAGGAACTTGTAATAGCGCACCACGTCCCAAGCGTTGTCCAATCCCTGCTGAAAATAGCCCCGGTCCACGAGGTCATAAAGACCTTCGGAATAAGCGAGAAAGCGCTGCACGGCTTCCGGGTCTTCGCCGACTTTTTGCGCTTCCGCCGCCATGCGCTCGGGCTCGGGGGAGAGGTCCACGGTCGTGCCGTCGTCGAAAAAGTTGCGCCAGTGCGGGCGCAGCGGGAGGATGGGGATGTAGTCCGAGAGCTTGCGCTGGGAGCGCTCAAAGAGGCGCTCGAAAATGTGAGGCAGGGTGAGGATGGAGGGGCCGAGGTCGAACGTATAGCCGTTCTGCCGCAGGACATTCAGTTTACCGCCGATCTTTTCGTTCTTCTCGTGAACCTCGACCGCGTAGCCTTCCTGCGCCAGGGAGATCGCCGCAGAGAGACCGCCGAGCCCTGCGCCGATGACGATGATCTTTTTGGGTTTGGTTTCCATGGGAACAATCCGAGTCCGATCCTCAAAATCACACTTGTTGCTTTTATATCCCAAAAGACGGAGACTGCAATGCGTATATGGAGGTTGCCGCCTACGTAAAAAACCAGCGCGCCTATTTCCAGACCGGTGCAACCCGGTCGCTGGAGTTCCGCCGCGCGCGGCTCTGTGAATTGAGGGCGGCAATCGAGGCGCGCGAGGCGGAGTTGCTGGCGGCGTTGCACGCGGACCTCCGCAAACCGCCACAGGAAGCCTACGCGGCCGAAATCGGCCTGGTGCTCGCGGAGATTCAGCACGCACGCAAGCACCTGTCGCGGTGGATGCGGCCCCAGCGCCGCTCCCTGCCGTTTCTCGCGTGGCCGGGGGACGCGCGCATCCACCCCGAGCCGCTTGGGGTTGCGCTCCTCATCGGCCCGTGGAACTACCCTTTTCAACTGCTCCTTGCGCCGCTGGTGGGCGCCATCGCCGCTGGGAACTGCGCCACGCTGAAGCCTTCCGAGCTGGCCCCGCACACCTCGGCGGCAGCGGCACGCCTGATCCGTGCGACTTTTCCCGAGCATTACATCGCCGTGGTGGAAGGCGGGCGCGCGGAAGCCGAGGCGTTGCTGGGCGAACGCTTTGACTCCATTTTCTTCACCGGCAGCACGCAGGTGGGGCGCGCGGTGATGAGCGCCGCCGCCCGCCATTTGACGCCCGTGACGCTCGAACTCGGCGGGAAATCCCCCTGCATCGTTTGCGCCGACGCCCCCCTGGAAGTCACCGCGCGCCGCATCGCCTGGGGCAAATGGATGAACGCCGGGCAAACCTGCGTCGCGCCCGATTTTTTGCTCGTGGATCGAAAAATCCGGGACGCGCTGATCGAGGCTCTGATCAAAGCGGTGCGCGATTTTTATGGGGCCGATCCGCGTTTCAGTGCGGACTACGGGCGCATCGTCAACCGCGCGCATTTCGACCGGCTCGCCGCGTATCTGGGGGAGGGGAGGAGCGTTCACGGCGGCGGGCATGACGCGGACGATCTTTACCTTGCGCCCACGATCCTGACGGAGGTTTCTCCGGACGCGCCGGTAATGCAGGAGGAGATTTTCGGCCCCATCCTGCCGGTGCTCGACTTTGCCGAATTTGACGAGGTGCCCGCCTTTTTGCGCGACCGTCCCGCGCCCCTCGCGCTCTACCTCTTCACCCATGACGCACAAAAGCAGCGCCGCCTGGTTGAGGAAACCCGCTCAGGCGGCGTCTGTTTCAACGACACCGTGGTGCAGTTGCTCGGCAAAGACCTCCCCTTCGGGGGAGTCGGCGAGAGCGGCCTGGGCGCTTATCATGGCAAGGCGAGCTTCGACTGTTTTTCGCATGCGAAATCCGTTGTGCGGCGTTCCACCGTGCTCGATCCCGGCTTGCGCTATCCGCCGTTCCGCCAACCCCTGGAGCGGCTCAAACGCCTGTTTCGCTTGATGATGGGCGGCTAAGGAATCGGCAGACTCTGCGAGCCCAGCCAGTCGATGATTGAGCGGTTGGATGAGGTCATGGTTGGGTTTGTCAAGTTTCAAGCTTCCGATGACGGCAGAGACGAGGAAACGAGAGATCACTGGGGAGTAATGGCGTGGTTTGGAGACGTAAATACCGACGAAACGCTCCAGCAGCGGGGAGAACAGGGTGTGTAAACCGAAACAATGAATTATCAAGCTTGAAAAACTTTGAAACGAACAGAAAATGCCGAACACAAAATCATGAGAACCCCAAAACAACTGCCCGCCGCCCTCAACGCGTTATTGATGACAGTAAAGATATGCACCGGAGCTGCGCTGCTCTTTGTGCTCGCAGGTTGTGCTTCCCCCGAGGAGATCGCTAAATATAATAAAAGTCATCCAACAGCGCATCAGATTACCGGCCCTGATCCATTGGAAAAAGTAAAAATTGCAGAAAACATTGACGATTACCTGGCGAATGACGGTCGCGTGCTAATGTGGAGCGTGTCTTGCAAGACTAATATCGGCGGCGTGTCCAGTGCTAGACAATACGTTAATAGCAAATTGCAGACTATTGATTATATTCGTTTTTATGACGCTAACGGAAATTTGCTGTATGGTGCTACCGCCACTCATTCTCATGAAGGTGCTCTCATTACCTCAAAACCCCTGACCAGTAGCCCGAAAAGTGAGGAATTTCGGCAATTTGTAAAAAGTGGTATGAAACGCCCTTGATAATCAGTATTGTAAAGCAAGCATAAAAAGTATATGAAAGATCGGAATGCTACCAGTGACCCCCTCAAACTTCTGAAGCCGTTTTTGCTTTCCGTTGTTTTAATGGTGCTTCAGACGGGCTGCGCCTATCATGTTGCGACACCTGCAAAAATGACCAGAGAGGAGGCAGTTAAAACTTTAAATACCAGGATTAATTGGCGGGGCAATGTGCAAGGGAATAACGACTGGTCAGGCAGTGGGTTCGACTCTCTTGGAGCGCGTGAAGACGGCTTTGCGGTTATCAAAGAAACTGATTCTCAAGTGGAATATTACGGCAGCTTAAGAGCCATTCGTGTTTTTGGAAAACCACAAAATTACTCTTACTCTGATATAACCGACGTCAGGGCGAACATAATATTTCTCGGAATGCTTGGCTGTGGAGTTTTTGATCCAACGGGGAAATCTAGCGTTTTCTTGAAAATGAGGGACGGGAAAAAGTATATATTGGAAGCGAGGCATGGCAATATACTTGTGCCGTTTTATTTTATTAGGTCGAATGGGTCGAACGCATATCATGCCGCAGCGGCATTTGAACGCTTGCGTTTGCCTGATTGAGCAGACGGGGTCAACTCTTGACGCTTGACGAACGATCGAGGTTCCGTGGCTGAGAATGGCGTTTTTGAATGCATGGCGAGACAGGGGAAATGTGTTGAATCGTCTGAGGGCACGTGCGGAGTTTAGCAGGACGCCGCGCCAAAAAACGAGCGCTGTTTCGGGGAGTTGTCTATGGTCAAGACCCCGTTCAGACCGCATCCACCCCTCTTCATATCCATAAGCCCCCTTGTCATTTGCTTCGAGGGAAGAAGGTTTCGCGCGGCGAACGCCAAGGGCGCAAAGGGTGAAGCGACCGTTTTCTTTGCGCTCCTTGCGACCTTTGCGCGAAAATCTCTTATCGTTGCTGCCGCCATCTGCGTAATCTGCGGACCCCTCCTCAAGATTCGTGAACACCCCTTCACACCCGCGCGAGGTGGCGTCAGTGCTCGACGACTTTGAAGGGGATGGCGGGCAGGTAGCCGCCAGGCCAGCTTTTCTTTTCGGCAGGCTTGCCATCTTTTGCCGGGGCCAGGTATTCGTTGAAGACCTCGATGAGAAGGTTCCCGGCCTGGCCGGGTTTGATTTTGGTGGTGTCCGCGCGGAAGGTGATGGCGATGCCTTCCGGCACCGCAGCCAGGCCCTCCACGGTGATGCCCTCGGAGGGCTCGCTGACTTCCAAATGGGTCCTGGAGACGTCGAAAGGCCGTAATTTGCATGAGAGCACCACCTTTCCGGTCCGGTCTTTCAGGAGTTCCATCGGCGTGGAGCCGACAACGGTGAAGGGAGGCTTGCCGCGGCTCGGTCCGCCCGTGCCCATGTTAACGGCGAGCAACTCGCTGGCGGGGACGAGGTGGTGGTACATAAATGCCTGGATCATATCGTCCGCCGGAACGGCGGGATGGACGATGCTCAGCCGGTTGATCGTGGCCTGCCCCTTCACCGTGAGGTTGACGGGTTTCTCCAGGGGGTTCGGGGGGAAAGTGACCGTGGCCGTGACTTTATCCTGCCCGGCGGGAATGACACCGCCGCTTAACAAAAACCCCTCGGGGGCATCCTTGAGTTCCAGCCGGATATCCCCGGAAAAGCCGTCTTTGCGCAGGGCATACACCGTCACGGGGACGACGACGCCGGGGCGGGCATTGATGCAGGAGGGCACGATGCGCAGGGCGAAGTCCGGCCGTGGCTGGCTGATCCTCAACCGGTAACCGTATTCCGGCCCCCCTTTGCGCTGGGAGTCGCTTAGGTGGATGTAATAACGCCCCGTCGCTGGTGCCGTAAAGGTGAGGTAGGAATCGGCGTTATGCGTGAGCAGGGCGGAGCCCTTGTCATCAAAATCATCGTTAAATGCAATTTGCTTGCCGGCGATGTCGGTGACCTTGAGGCAGGAATCCAGGGGGGAGCCGAGGCGGCGCGCAATGACTTCCGCGACAACCTGGGTTTCGGCCTTGCAGTAGATGGAAAAAACATCCACATCGCCCGGGGAATCGATGCGCCCGTTGATGATCACCGGCAACTGTACGCGCTGGGCTTCCTCGGGGGTGTTGTTGGGTTCCTCTTCCGTGATCTCCGAGAGGGTGTCACTTGCAAAGGGGATGTTCCCGATGACGAAGCCGTTGCTGAGTTCCGGGACGGCGTGGATTCCTTCCTCCGTCGAGGTGTTCAGGACGGCCCGCGTGCGGGGGAGATTCCATCCCCACACCCGCACCGTGGCGGGTTCTCCCACATTGCCGCCCAAGGGGAAAATCCCCGTCACGAACGGGACTTCGCCCACGGTGACCCGGTAAACGAAATCTTCGCGCCCCCGGTAGAGCGCGTCTCGGATTTCGAGCAGGTAAGCGCCATCTGCGGGCGCTTCGTAGCAGAGGACAGGGTCCGGGCTGAAGCGGAAATCGTTTGCGTACGCCACTTCCTTGCCTTTCGCATCATAGAGGGCGACGACCGGTTGGAACCAGCCGGGAACCGCGTCGGCGAGGTAGGGAATCAAGTCGCGAGCCTGAACGGCGATCACTACGCGCGCGCCCCGGCGGGCTTGGAACGTGTAGTGATCGACTTCACCAGGCAAAATCTGGCCGTTCAAGACCGCCGGAAAAGTCGCTTTTTTTGCGGTCTCCAATGTTTTTCCGAGGGGGCCCTCCTTGCGCAGTTCCGGCAGTCCGCTGATGCAGAAGGAGAGGGGATTGGTGACTCCGGACTGGGTGAGCAGGCGCAGCGAGTGCGGGCCGGTCTGGGCATTGGGGGCTGCCTCCACCTTGATCGTCACGGTCTCCGCGATCTGCAGGTTGGGCTGCCGTTTGGGATCGCTTTTTTTCTCCCGGAATTCAAAGAACGCTTTGATCTCGTCGTCCGTCGCGCCGGATTCCTTGAGCAGCTTGGTGGTCATTTCGGGGCTGTTCAAGCGCAGCAAGCCCACGGGGCGCTCCTTGGACTCGGTTATTTTCTTGCGCGCTTCCTGAAGATAATTGCGCAATTCATTCAGCCGCATTTGAGAGAGCTGTTTGTTGATTTTGATCACGGTCGCCGTCACTCCGCTGCCGGAGACGAGAATTTCTTTCGTGCCGTTCAGAAATTGGCCGCCGACGGTGATTTCGCAGGCGGTCCCGCGCTGCATGCCTGCGGGATAGAGATAGCCGATGCGCGCAATTCTTTGCTGCTGCTGCTGTGCATGGAGGAAGGCGGGCGTGGCGAACGTCCATGCCGCCAGCCAGCCCAGCAGGAGGATTGCGCGAACGATGGGTGAGAGCCTTTTCATAGCCTACATGATCTCCTTGAGGAGCCCGCCTGATTTGATGCCACTGGTGATGGCCTGCGTGAGCCGCACATTGCCTTCGCTGACGCGCGGGAACGTGCCGTTGGGGTCGATCCCGAGAAGTTCATACATGCTGCCGATCAAGTCCCACGGGTAAACCGGGCGCTCCTTGACCTCCTCGCCCCGCGCGTCGGAGGCGCCCACCACGTGGCCGCCGCGGAAACCGCCTCCCGCCACCAACGCGGAGAACACCTTTCCATAATGGCCGCGCCCGCCGCCCCAAGGCGCTTCCCACTGGACTTTGGGCGTCCTGCCGAACTCGCCGCAGCACCACACGATGGTGTTTTCCAGCAATCCGCGCGAGGCCAGGTCCTGCAGGAGAGCCGCCACCCCTTTGTCAAACACGGGCAGCTTTTGGCGCATGGCCTGAAAGTGCTGCTTGTGGGTGTCCCAGCCGTTGTTGTTGATGGTGATGAAGCGGACGCCGTTTTCGACCAGGCGCCGGGCGACCAGGCACGACTGGCCAAACGTGTTGATGCCATACATCTGCCGCGTCGCGTCACTCTCCTCCTTCAGGTCGAAAATCTTCGCGCCCTTGCCCAGGATCATGTCGTAGGCGGCCTCTTCGCTCTTGTTGAATTCCGCGAGCTGCGGGTTGTCCTTCATGGCGTGCCCCAGGGAGTCGATATTGTGAAGCAGTTCGCGCCGTTCCTGCTGGCGCCGCTCCGAGACGCCCTCGGCCACGATTCCCTGCACCGCGAAGGGCGTCTTCGCGGGGTCGCCTCCGGTGGCGAAGGGCTTGTACCGCGGCCCCAGGAAACCGGCTTCCGAAAAGCGTCCTTGGGGCTGGGTGAGCACGATGTAAGGTGGGACGAGGCCGGTGTAGCCCGCTTCGTAGCCCTTGAGCAGCGAGACCACCGCTCCCATGGACGGGTAAACCAGGCGGTCGCCGTCCATGTGGCCGGTCTGCACCATGTAGGCCGCAGTTTCATGGCCGTTGTTGTTGTGCGTCATGCTGCGAATGAGGGAGTATTTGTCTGCCTGCTTGGCCAGCTCAGGCAGAAGCTCGCAGATCCGCATGCCGTCGGCATTCGTCGGGATCGGTTTGTCCAGCGGGCCGCAGTAGTCGCTGCCGGCTTCTGGCTTGGGATCAAACGTGTCCAGGTGGGAGGGGCCGCCCCACATCCAGATTTGGATGACGGCCTTGGCTTTTGCCACGCGCGGTGCGGTGGCGGGCGGCACCGCCGAAAATCCGAACCGGTTTCCCAAGAGGAGACCCGCAGCTGAAAGCCCCCCAACCTGAAGAACCTGCCGCCGCGAGAGGTGCGTGCCGATGAGGTTTGAGAGTGGGTCTGTATTCATAAGCTCTTAGTGGCGGTAAAGGAATTCGGCGCTGTTCATGAGCGCCCATGTCAAATCGTAAGAAACATTCCACCCCTTCGCCTCGCCCGTCTGGGTGTAAGCTTTCAGGGCTGCCAGTTCTTCCAGGGTGGGGTAGCGCGAGAGCACCAGCAGATAAATCTGCGTGATACCCTCCAGGGGAGTGGGACTTGAACGAAAAATCGCCTTCAGCCTTTCGCTCGCGGTGATTTTCGACTGGATGTGGCTCGAATTCAGAAGATGGAGGCGCTGCGCCGAGGTGGGGCGGTTGTTGCGCTCGCTCAGCACCCCGGTGTCCCGCGGAGGCCGTCCGAAGAGGTCCAGGAATGCGCTGCTGATGCTGCCATCGGGTAGGGCGATCGAACGCTTGTCTTCAGGCACCCACGTGAACGGCTCGGGGATCATGCTCGAATATTCTTCCGTGGAGCCGGTGATTTGATCGAGCGCGTCGATCAACACCTCCGCCTCCAGGCGGCGCAGGGGGTAATACGCGAAATTCACTTCGGCCTCGGGCTTCGTCGAGCCCGGGATGCAGGAGAGTTGATAGGCCTTCGAGTTGAGGATGAGCCGGTAAATATGCTTGATGTCGTATTTTGAGGAGATGAGCTCCTGAGCCAGCCAGGAGAGCAGTTCGGGATTGCTGGGGGGATTGTCCGACCGGCTGTCATCGGGTTCCTGAATGATTCCCCGGCCCATCAGCCAGAACCAGACGCGGTTCACGGCGTTGCGCGCGAAGGGGGAATTCTTGGAGGTCAGGAGCCACGTCGCGAACGCCTCGCGCGGATCCTTCTCTCCCGTAAGCTGGGCGGGTGTTCCGTCGGGAAAGACTGCTTTGCCTGCTGGTTCCTGGCTCTTGTCGTTCCCGTTGTAATAAACAATCTCCTCCTTCCATTCCGCGGTGCTCTTGAAGCCGACCTGCGAGAAGAAAGCCGCCATGCCGTCCCACTTCGCCTGGGGCCACTTTTCGGCGCGCTCGCCCATAAAGGTCAGGGCCACGGCCCGCGCGATGGATTTCGGGTCCTTGCCGCCCGTCGAGCGGTAGAAATTCACCGGAGGGGCTTTGAAATTGCTGCCGTTGGACGTCAGGATTTCCCAGACGAAGTGAGAGTAGGGCTTGTTTTGGCGGATGCTGGTGCGGATCCAGCGGTCATACGCCTGCGCCGCGTTGGGCCAGAGATTCACCGGAAACTCCGCTTTCACGCGCAGCAGATCACACCATTTCATCCCCCAGTAATCCGCGAACTCGTCCCGCTCCAGCAGACGGTCGATCAATGCGGCGCGTTTGTTGTTGTTTTTGTCATCCAGAAACTTCCTTGCCTCCTCCGGCGTGGGCAGGGTACCGATGACATCCAGGTAAACCCGCCGCAGGAACACCGCGTCGGAACACGGGTTGGCCGACTGAATGCCCAGTTGCTTGAGCTTCCCAAAAACGAAGGAGTCGAGCTTTCCCGACGGGTTGGTGAAAAAAATCAACAGGGACTTGTCTTCGAAGGGGGAGGGCGTTGTCCCGGCGGCAACGGGGCCGAGGGCCGCGCCGAGAAGAAATACGAAGAGGTAGAGTGCCTTCATTTGCTTGGACCGGACAGGCAAATACGAACGGGAGGGGTGTTGAAAAAATCTAGCGGCAAGGAGCGAAAATAGCGAGGTTTTTCGCAGAATCCGCTTGTTGCTCATGGCCTCGTTTTTCATCGACTTGTGGGAAAGGTTTTTTTCGAGAAACACTCTATTTCTGAGAAAGCCTTTTTTCTGTTAAGGCTTTGTGTGGAAGAAGCTGCAGAATTGTTAAGGAAGTGTTAAGGCTTGTGAAAAAGTGCCTTCTTCACGTTCTCTTAAGGTTCGTTTGCGTAACGTGGCGGCGTGATAAGAAAACACGTCTTTGCCAGCGGCAGGAGCCCAGTGCAATACACCGGAGCTTCACGCGGGCGGTGGCCGAAAAGAAAACCCAAAGAACTGCACCACTCCATGAAGTCAGCAGCAATGGCATCCGCATTGGCGCTCCTCCTTCTCTGCCACAACAGCGGCGGCGCGCAAACCTACCCCCTCGTCGATACCGGGCAGGCCAAGTGCTACAACAACAGCAGCGAAATCCCCCCGCCGCAACCAGGTCAACCGTTCTATGGCCAGGACGCGCAGCACCCACGCGTTCAGCCTTCTTACAAACTCAACGCCGACGGTCTGACGGTTCACGATAATGTAACGGGCCTGACCTGGCAGAGCAGCCCGGACACCGATGGCGATGGCGCGCTCACGCGGCGCGACAAACTGACGTTGACCCAGGCGCAAGCACTTCCCGCCAAGCTAAACGCATCCAAGTTTGGCGGGTTTGACGACTGGCGGTTGCCGACGATCAAGGAGCTTTACTCGCTCTTCAACGCACGCGGCACGGATCCCAGCGGCCCCTCCAACATGGATCCGTCCAGCCTGAAGCCGTTTATTGACACAAAGTTTTTTAAGTTCGCCTACGGCAACGTGAGCACCGGCGAACGCCTCATTGATTCCCAATACGCCTCTTGCACCAAGTATGTCGGCAAGGGGGCGCGCGGGTTCGACAAACTGTTTGGCGTGAACTTCGCCGACGGCCGCATCAAAGGCTACGATCTCTTCATGCCCGGTGGCGGCATGCAAAAAACCTTTTTTGTGATTTGCGTGCGAGGCAATCCAAGTTACGGAAAAAACGATTTTCGGGACAATAACGATGGCACGATCACTGATCGAGCCACCGGCCTCGTCTGGTCCAAGGAGGACAGCGGCAAAGGCATGAACTGGCAGGATGCGCTGGCCTGGGTGCAAAAGAAAAATGCGGAGAAATTTCTCGGCCACGATGACTGGCGACTGCCGAGTGTGAAAGAGTTGCAGAGCATCGTGGACTACTCACGCTCTCCCGATACGACACATTCGCCCGCGATTGACCCTGTTTTTAACTGCACCACCTTGACCAACGAAGCCCATCAGGCAGACTATCCGTTCTATTGGTCGGCGACGACACACGCCGGTTTCATGGGGGGCGGGGCGGCGATGTATATTGCCTTTGGGCGTGCAGGCGGCTGGATGTCATCGCGAGCTTTGGCGGGTGGACCGCCGGAACGGCGCGGCGGTTTCGGCCCTCCTCCTGGCATAGACGGGCCGCCGGGTGCTGGTCCGCAGGATGGAAATTCCGGCGACTATCACTACGTTGACGTCCACGGCGCTGGTGCCCAGCGCAGCGATCCAAAGACCGGCAACCCGGCGATGTTTCCGCATGGCCGGGGCCCGCAGGGCGATGTCATCCGCATTGACAACTTCGTCCGCTGCGTTCGCGGCGGCTGAATACCGCTGATTACAATTTTTCCGCTGTCACGGTTTTCACCTCGCCATTCACGCGCACCGAGACCGGGCCGGGTGTGTTCGAGGCAATGCGGAAGGCGGTGACTTTTCCGTTTTTCCAGGTGATGTCCACCGTGTACCCGCCACGAGCGCGCAGGCCTTTTACCGAGCCGTCGGACCACGCTTTCGGCAGGGCGGGAAGGAGATGGATTTCCCCAAGGTGGCTCTGCAAAAGCATCTCGGCGACGCCGGCGGTAGCGCCGTAGTTGCCGTCGATCTGGAAGGGCGGATGAGCGTCGAAGAGGTTCGGGTAGAGCCCGCCGCCGGCCATGGAACCCTTGTCCACCACGGGTCTGATGAGCGTCTTGAGCATCGTGTGTGCGTGGTCGCCGTCGAGGAAGCGCGCCCAGAGGTTGATCTTCCACCCCATGGACCACCCGGTGGCGAGGTCGCCCCGGTAGATAAGCGACTGCTTGGCGGCAGCGAACAGCTCCTTGTCCTGCCAGGTGATGTCCCGCCCGGGATAGACGCCCCAGAGGTGCGAGACGTGGCGGTGGTTGTTGTTCGGGTTGTCGATGTCTTCCATCCATTCCTGGAGTTGACCGTGTTTGCCGATGGTGTTTGGGGCGATCTGTGCGGCCTTCCGGGTCAAGTCGGCGGCGAAGTCCGCGTCCACGCCGAGGATGCGTGCGGCTTCGGCCGTGGCCTTGAAGAGCGTGCGGATGATCTGGTGATCCATCGTGGGGCCCATCACGAGGCCGCCCTGCTCTGGGGAGTTCGAGGGGCCGCTGATGAGCTTTCCGGAAAGAGGATCGAGGATGAGGAAATCCTGGAAGAACTCGGAGGCCTTTTTCATGACCGGGTAGGCGCGCTTGGCAAGGAACACCTTATCCCCGGTGAAGAGGTAGTGTTCCCAGAGATGGGTGGTAAGCCACGCGCCGCCCACGACCCAGATGCCGTGATTGGAGGCGTTGATGGGGGCCGTGCCGCGCCAGAGGTCGAAGTTGTGGTGGAGCACCCAGCCGCGGGCGCCGTAGTGGGCCTTGGCGGTCTTTTCGCCGGAGAGGACCAGTTCGTCGATGGCGTCAAAAAGCGGTTCGTGGCACTCGGAGAGGTTGGTGACCTCCACGGGCCAGTAGTTCATTTCCGTATTGATGTTGCAGGTGTATTTGCTATCCCACGCAGGTTTCAGGCTGTCATTCCAGAGGCCCTGGAGCGTGGTTGGCTGACCGCCCGCGCGGCTCCCCGCGATGGCCAGGTAGCGGCCATATTGGAAGAGGAGCGCGGCGAGGTCGGCGTCATTGCCTTTTGAAAAATTCGCCAACCGGACATCGGTGGGTTGTTTGGCGGCGTCGGTTTGGCCGAGATCAAGCGCCACGCGCCGGAAGAGCTTCTGGTGATCGGTCAAGTGCGCCTGGAAGACGTTCGCGTAGGCTTTGTCCTTCAGAGCTCTCAAATACGCTTCGCAGCGGGCGGCGGGATCGGCGCTGATGTCCTGGTAGCTTTTCCAGCTCGAAGCGCCCACGAGGGTCAATGTTACTTCGTCGGCATTCTGAACGCTCATCGTTTCACCAGAACAAACGACGCTTCCGTGCCCCGGCAGAATTGCCAGCAGGCGAGCTTCAAACTTCACGCCGCCGGCGGGCACGGCTCCGACGAGTGCGATCTGGTTCGCGGTCACGGTGTGAGTGGTGGCGAACTTGTGAGGACTGTCGAGCTTTGCCGTGAACGTGAGGCTTCCCGGCTTGCTGGCGGTGAGGCGAACCACGATGGCCTGATCCGGGTGGGATGCGAATGTCTGGCGGGTGAAGGTCACGTCGCCCACTTTGTATTGAACGATGGAGAGCGCGGTATCGAGGTCGAGTTCGCGGTGGTAATCGGCGGCCACCTCATGGCCGGGGAACTGGAGGCGCAGGTCGCCGAAGGGTTGATAACTCGCTTGCCGAAGAGGGGTGCTCATGCACTCTTTCCCGGCGATCGCTTCAGCTTCCTTTTGTTTGGCACTGGCTTGAATGCCCGCTTCCTTCGCTTCGGAAGCGTTGCCCGCGGCTTCCAGCTTGAGGCGCTCCTGGGTCAGCTTGCGGCCCTCCTGGAGGAGTTGGCGGACTTGCGGCAGGAACTTGACCGCGCCTTCGTGCTGGTATTCGTGCGGTATTCCCGTCCAGATGGAAACCTCGTTGAACTGGATATGTTCCTGGGCCGGGCCGCCGTAGATCATCGCGCCGAGCCGTCCGTTGCCGATGGGCAGCGCCTCCGTCCACACCTTGGCCGGTTTGTCATACCAGATTTTCGTTTCAGTGGCCGTGGCGCTTGCATAGCAGCCGGGGATGAGCAGCCCGAGGGCGATCACTTTTTTCATCGTATCTTTCATAAGGGAGTAGGGGAGGGGCGGAGAAACAAACACGTTAGCCGGATAAAAGTTGCGTTTCAATAGTAGTCATTCGCGGAAGACTCTTGCCAATCAAATCCCAGCATGGAGCGGAGGATGGTTCAAAAGGGCTGCAAACGACGCGTGGTTGCAGGCTGGACAAATTGGCACTCCTAGTAGATACGTAGATGTATGAAGCTTTCGAGTCGGACCGATTACGCATTGCGGGCGCTTTTCACCTTGGTGGAGGCCGACGCCAAGCAACTCGTTTCGACGCGCCAACTGGCAGAGCGAAACGACATTCCCAAAAAGTTCCTGGAGCAAATCCTCATGGAGATGAAACAGAAAGGGTGGATCGAAAGCGTCACAGGCAAGCATGGAGGCTACCGGCTGGGCAAGCCGCCCGGCCAGATCACGATGGGCGAGGTCATCCGGCATTTCGACGGAATTCTGGCCCCCATCGCGTGTGTTTCCGCCACGGGCTACAAATGCTGTTCGCAGGAAAAAGTCTGCCGGTTTCGCCGCCTCTTTCTGGATATTCGCAATTACATTTCGCGGTCGATGGACGAGGCGACCTTGGAGGCGGTATTCAAGGCCGAGCCGGTCACGCGGGAGGAAGTTTTCAAGGAGACGCTGATCTATGGGGCGGGGATATGAGGAACCCGAGACTGAATGAAGGAAAAATCAGCTCAGTTCTTTCCTCAATAAGGCGAGGGGTCGGTTAAGTGCCTTTTTCCGGAAAAATCTTAAAAAGATACGTTGACAATGATTGCCCACCAAGTTAGTAGGTGGTGCGTGAAACCGATTGCAACATCTCAACTTCATTCCCCGAACGCGGGTCATGCCGCCCACCGTGGCGCTCCGACACCTGCCTGGCTGAATTTGATCCGCGAGGCAGTGGAGGCGGCCGACTACGGCACCATCCAGATCAAGGTGCATGGTGGCGAGGTGGTGCAGATCGAGACCACCCGCAAGATTCGCGTTCCCTCCAGCAACCCGAAAATCTCACTTTACCCGACCGCTCCAGCGGAGGTTCAGCAACCCGACTAATAAGCGGGCCAACCCACCGGTCCACCGGCGGTTTCCGCAACAGCAACAACCCAATCAACTAAACAACCTCATGAAAGCAAATACCTTCCTCTGGTCCGCCGTTGCGGCCGCTCAAATCCTCACCCTTCCGTTGACCGCGCAAGCGGGCGACGAGACGGTCTCTCCCAAAGAAACCAAGCAAGTCGCTGCGAGCGCCGAGAAAGCGCCGCCGCTTCCGCTCCACACCATCGAGGGGGTGGGCGGGATCGTCATCACTCCGGTAGCCTACCTCGTCAACCCGGGGCCGAAGGACACCACGCTGGGTTTACCCTCCATCTCCGCCACCTTCGTCAATGCGGGCAGAAAGAACATCGAGGCGGCCGCCATTACCGAAACGCTCTTCGGACGCGTGGAACTCGGCTACAGCGGAAGCCGCTTCGGGCTTGGTTCTCTGGGGGACGATGTGAGGGATGCCACGAACATCGGCATCCGGAACGACGTTTATCTCCACAACATCAGCGCCCGTGTGCTGGCGTTGCCGGAGAACAGCTTCGAACTTCCGCTCCCGGCCATTACGGTGGGTGCGACATATAAAATCAATGACGGCATTTCCCAGATCAACAACACGCTGGGTGGCGCGCTGACTGGCATTGGCTACAAGCGGGATGAAGGGGTCGATTTCACGCTGACGGCCACCAAGGCGTTTCCGAAGGTTTTCGGGCGGCCGCTGCTCCTTACCGCGGGCTTGCGCTTGAGCGAGGCGGCTCAGCTCGGCTACCTCGGGTTCGGCAACAGTTACCGCGCGACTTTTGAGGGGAATATTGCCTACGGCATCACCAACTGGCTGTGGCTGGCCGGGGAATTCCGTGGCAAAGCGAACCCATACCAGCAGATCGCCAACCCGGTCACCGGCGGCCATCTTGTGGGCACCGAAGACAACTGGTGGACGGTCGGCGCGGCATTCGTGATCAACCCGCACTCCACCGTCACGGTGGGATGGGGACACTTCGGCCCGGTCCTGAACACTACGGAAAACAAAGGCTTGGCGGTCCAGGCCAAATACGAATTCTAGGTGTGTGTGGTGTTCTCCGCGGGGGGCCAACGCCCCCTGCGGGGAAACCCCTCCGTCGCCTCAAGATTCTGCTCGTGAAATTCGCGCAAAGAGCGCAAAACCTTGCCAACCAAACAGATGAGCCTTCTCTCTCATATCACCTCCGCGATTCTGGCGTCCTTCGCGCGAAATTCAAAATCTTCCTCAAAAGCCAACATCAACCAACCAAACAGCGAAACCGCAACTCAACCCACATCCCAACCTATGTCACAACCCCGTTTTGAAACCCTCGCCTTGCATGCAGGGCAGGTCCCCGATCCCACCACCGGTTCCCGCGCGGTCCCCATCTACCAGACGACTTCCTACGTGTTCAAGAGCACCGAGCACGCGGCGAATCTCTTCGCCTTGAAGGAATTTGGTAACATCTACACGCGCTTGATGAACCCGACGACCGACGTCTTTGAGCAGCGCGTGGCGGCCATCGAGGGTGGCACCGGCGCGCTCGGTGTGGCATCCGGTCAGTCAGCCATCAGCCTCGCCCTGCTGGCCATCACACAGCCCGGGGACGAGATCGTGGCGGCGGACAACCTCTACGGCGGCACCTACTCGCTTTTCCATTACACCTTCCCGAAGCTCGGGCGCACGGTGAAGTTCGTCAACTCGCAGGACCCCGAGGCGTTCCGCAAGGCGATCACCCCGCGCACCCGCGCCGTCTATGCCGAGACCATCGGCAATCCCAAGCTCGACGTGCCGGATTTTGCGGCAATCGCAGCCATCGCCCATGAAGCGGGCATCCCGCTTGTGGTGGATAACACCGTGGGCGTCGGCCTCGTGCGGCCCATCGACCACGGCGCGGACATCGTGGTGCTTTCGGCCACCAAATACATTGGTGGTCACGGCACTTCCATCGGCGGCGTGATCGTGGACAGCGGCAACTTCAAGTGGAACAACGGCAAGTTCCCAGAGTTCACCGAGCCCGACCCGAGCTACCACGGCCTTGTCTTCTGGGATGCGCTGAGTAATGTTCCCGGCGCGGGCAACATCGCGTTCATCATCAAGGTGCGCGTGCAACTCTTGCGCGACCTCGGCCCGGCGTTGAGCCCCTTCAACTCGTTCCAGTTCCTGCAAGGCTTGGAGACGCTGCCATTGCGCATCACGCGGCACGCGGAGAACGCCCTGGCTGTCGCCAAATTCCTCGAAGCGCATCCCGCCGTGGCGTGGGTGAACTACCCCGGCCTCGAAGGCGGCGCGACGCACGCCGTCGCCTCCAAGTATCTCAAGAACGGCTTCGGCGGCATCCTCGGCTTCGGCATCAAAGGCGGGCTGGAGGCGGGCAAGCGCTTCATCAACAGCGTGAAGCTCCTCTCGCATCTGGCCAACATCGGCGACGCCAAGAGCCTCGTCATCCATCCAGCCTCCACCACGCATTCGCAGTTGACCCCGGCCGAGCAAGAATCCACCGGCGTCACCGCTGACTACATCCGGCTCTCCATCGGCCTTGAGAACATCGAGGACATTAAAGCCGACATCGACCAGGCGCTCAAAGCCGCCACGGCGTAAGGGGATTAATCAGGAAGCCGGGAATTCAGCAAAAGAAAGAGGCCGCACTGGCTTGCTTCCTTCCTGCTTTCCTTGCTTCCTGATTTTCTTAATCTGTCGGCTTACCCCAGCGGGTTCCCCGCTTCCACGGTGGGGATGAGGTGCAGGGGTTTGAGCGTTTCCGGGTCTTTGTGGTAACGCTTGATGCCGCTTTCGCCCAGCGCGGTGGCGGGGACGTTGGAGATAAATTCGGCGAAGCTGCGCTCGACGCCTTCGCGCTGGAGCAACTGGCCCTTTTTGGTGGCCCAGAATTCCTCCTGGATGTTTGCCAGCGCGCGGACGGCTTCGTCCGGGCCGAGGTTTTCGCGCCGGGCGAGGAGCCAGACCAATTCCGGGTCCTCGGGCAGCGCGACGGGGAAGGGGATGTAGGGGGCCTCGACTTCCTCCTCTTCGGTGCCGGGGGCGACGACTTTGACGAAGGTGTTGACGATGTGATCGGGCAGCGCGATCTCGACCGCGACGGCCGCGCCGTCATCCTGCGGGGTGACGACGACGTTTTGCTCGCCAAAGTTCCCCGCGAGCTGGCTCTGGAACTCGGCGACGGTGGCCGGTTCGGCGTCGGGCAGGGAGCCCTTCTCACAGAATTTCTCGAAGGAATCGAGGCTCTTGAAGAGGCGCATTTCGTTGAGCACCTGCTCGTAGATGGAGTTGGCCAGGTGCGGGTCCTGGATGCTCAGTGGGAGGATGCGCTGGAGGACGGCGAGAAAACGGGCTTCTTCGAGTTTTTTGGATTTCATCGGGCGAACGAGGTCGGAAAATTTTGGTGGGGCACTTGTTTAATGCCCGCGCGAAAGTTCCGCAATGCCGGGATGAAAAAAATGCGCTCCCACTCTCAAAAGCAAATGACACCCGGCGGAGCGGTGGAAGGAAGGGGGGCTGGATACAGGGCTCACGCATCTAAAATAATCGAGATGCATTGCTGAACTGCCTTACGGAAAAACTCTCACGCAAAGCCGCAAAGAAGAGAGGCATCAATCGCCAAAAAACTCACAAATCTTGGAAAAACAGGGGGGATTGCTCAAATTTTTTGTTCCGGACCTTTGCGCCTTTGCGGCTTTGCGTGAACATTTAGATGCGTGAGCCCTGGGGCTGAATCACAATGCGCTTGCACGGGGAGAGGCCGCTGGAATAAATTCGCCCTCCATTTCGCGGTTTACGACCCGCGCCATCCTTCCCCTATCGTGTCCCAAACAAAACGAGTTATCGAATTAAACGCCCAGGGCGCTGCGCTGTTGAGCGGTGATGAGGCGATCGCCCTTGCGGCCCTGCACTGCGGAGTGATCCTGGGGACCGGCTATCCCGGCACCCCATCCACGGAAATCCTGGAGACCTTCTCCGAGCTCGGCGGCAAGGCACAGTGGGCGCCGAACGAAAAGGTCGCGGCGGAAGTGGCCCTTGGCGTGGCCTTCGCCAGCGGGCGCACCCTGGTGACGATGAAGCACGTGGGGCTCAACGTGGCCGCCGACGTCCTTTTCACCGCAGCCTACTCCGGCGTGCTGGGCGGCTATGTGTTGGTCTGCGCGGACGATCCGGGCATGGCCTCCAGCCAGAACGAACAGGATACGCGCCGCTATGCGGTGGCCGCGGGCGTGCCGATGCTCGAACCGGCGGATTCCCAGGAAGCCTACGATTTTACCGGGCTCGCGTTTGAGATTTCCGAGCGTTTGCAGATCCCGGTGATCCTGCGGGTGACCACGCGCGTCTGCCATTCGCACACGATGGTGAAGCCGCAGGGCGATTTTTCCGAACCGCTGGCCCCCTGCTTCACGCGCAATATCCCGGAGCGGGTGATGATTCCGGCGCACGCGCGCCCGGCGCACCGGCGGTTGCGCACGAAGCTCGCGGAGCTGGAGCGCTGGAACGTCAACGAAGGCCCCAACAAAATGATCGAGGGCTCGGCGGAGGTGGGGATCATCGCCTCGGGCGTCACGGCGATGCACGTGCAGGAGGCCGCGCCCGGAGCTTTGCTGCTGAAGCTCGGCATGACGCACCCGTTGCCGATGGAGTTAATCCGCGAGTTTGCGGCGCGTTGCAAGCGCACCGTGGTCGTCGAGGAAGGCGATCCGTATTTGAATGACGCCATCCGCGCGGCGGGAATCGCCGTGGAAGAACGCCGGGAGAGCTATCGCTTCGGCGAGCTCAACGTGAACCGCGTGCGCCAGATTCTCGCAGGCGGCGAGGAGGAGCAGAAAGCCCCCGTTCGCGGCAAGCCGCCGCAGCTTTGCGAAGGCTGCCCGCACCGCTCGGTCTTTTCCGTGCTCAAGGCGCTGGACTGCATCGTCGCGGGGGACATCGGCTGCTACACGTTGGCCGCGCTCCCGCCGTTGCAGGCGATGGACACCCAGATTTGCATGGGCGCGAGCATCGGCGTGGGACTGGGGATGCGCCACACGCTGCCGGAGGCGCAGGCGCGCCGGGTCGTGAGCGTCATCGGCGACAGCACGTTCCTGCACAGCGGCGTGACGGGCATTATCGAGATGTCCTACAATCCCCCTGCCAGCGGCCACGTGGTGGTGATCGTCGATAACGGCACCACGGCGATGACCGGTTTGCAGGAGCATCCCGGCACCGGGCGCTCACTGGATCATACGCGGACCAACCGCGTGGTCCCGGAGCAGATCGCCCAAGCCTGCGGCATTCCCAACGTGCAGGTCTTCAACCCGAACAAAGAACTCGACCGCTTCGAGCGCGAACTCAAGCTTGCGCTGGAATCCGGCACGGTCTCCGTGTTCATCGCCCGCCAGCCGTGCATCCTCGCTTTCGGAAAAATCAAAGCCTACGAAAAAGCCATCGCCGAAGCGCAAGCGGAATGCGGCTGTGGCTGCAACCCCACCCCTGCTGAATAATGGATAACGCTGTTACCAACATCAAAATCGCCGGATTGGGCGGCATGGGCGTGCTCAGCGCCTCGTATGTGCTGGCGGAGGCGGTCTTCCTCGCGGGTTACGACGTGAAGAAGGCGGAGGTCCACGGGATGTCCCAACGCGGCGGGTCCGTCGCGAGCGACATCCGCTTCGGCGCGACCGTCTTGAGCCCGATGATCCCTTTCGGCGAAGTCGATTTCCTCATCGCCATCGCGCCCGACTGGATCGACGTCCACCGTGCGGAATTGCGCCCGGAAGGCAAGCTGATCGTCCCCGATGACGTGCCAGAGTATGCCACCAAGCGCTCGCTCAATGTGGCGCTGCTGGGCGTGTTGAGCCGCCATCTTCCCATCCCGGAAGCCATCTGGCACGCAGCCCTCGCAAAGGGCTTCCCCGAAAAACTACACGAATCCAACCTCGCGGCATTCCAAGCTGGCCGCGAAGGCATCGCTCAACCGACGCAGTAACCCCCAACAGACCCCCCAAGAATGGCTTTTCAGTGGAACGATCAAAACGGCTCTTTCCATCCCGACTCCGCGCTTGATTTCCTCCCCGAGGAACAGTTGCGCGCCCTTCAGCTTCAACGCTTGCGCGCCACCGTGGAGCGCACGTATGGCAACGTGGAATTCATGCGGTGCAGGATGGACGCGATGGGGGTGAACCCCGGCGACCTGAAAACGCTAGCGGACATCCAGCGCCTGCCCTTTACGGAGAAGATCGACCTGCGGGACACCTATCCCTACGGGCTCTTTGCGTGCCCCATGAGCGAGGTCGTGCGCCTGCACGCTTCCAGCGGCACCACCGGCAAGCCCATTGTCGTGGGTTATACCAAGGAGGACATGGAGACATGGAAAAACGTCATCCTGCGTTCCCTGGCTGCGACAGGACTCCACCGCGGCGACATCCTCCAGAACGCCTACGGCTACGGGCTCTTCACCGGCGGGCTCGGCCTCCACTACGGAGCCGAGGCGCTTGGCGCGACGGTCATCCCCATCTCCGGCGGCAACAGCGAACGGCAGATCATGGTCATGCGCGACTTTGGCGTGACGGCCATCAGCTGCACGCCCAGCTACTTCATCCACTTGATCGAGCACGGCCTTTCCATGGGCGTGAATTTGAAGGACCTGCCGCTGCGCATCGGCGTCTTCGGAGCCGAACCGTGGACGGAGGAAATGCGCGCCTACATCCAGCGGGAAACCAACATCCGCGCCTTCGACATCTACGGCCTTTCGGAGATCATCGGGCCCGGCGTCGGCATTGAATGTTGCCGCCAGAACGGCCTCCACATTTTCGAGGACCATTTCCTGTTCGAAATCCTCGATCCGAAGACCGGCGCGCCGGTTCCTGATGGCGAGGAAGGCGAGCTCGTGCTCACGACGTTGAGCAAGCAGGCCATGCCGATCCTACGGTATCGCACCCACGACATCACCCGCGTCATCGCCGAGCCGTGCGCGTGCGGCCGCTCCATCCGCCGCATCGCCCGCATCTCGCGGCGCAGCGACGACATGCTCATCATCCGCGGCGTCAACGTGTTCCCCTCGCAGATCGAGGCCGCGTTGCTCAAGGTGGAACAGACGCTCCCGCATTACCAGATCATCGTCCGGCGCGAGCGCGAGATGGACGACATGGAAATCCGCATCGAGGTCACGGCGGACGTCTTCAGCGACCGCGTCAGCGAGATCGAACGCATCACCGCGCGCCTTTCCCACGCCGTTGAGAGCACCACGGGCATCCGCGCGAAGATCAGCCTCGTCGAACCGCAAACCATTCAACGCAGCGAAGGCAAAGCCAAACGCGTGCTGGACCTCCGCAAACTCGATACCCCTAAATAATTTTCCCCATCATGAAAATCAGCCAGCTTTCCATTTTCATCGAAAACCAGCCGGGCCATCTCGCCTCGCCGTGCGCGGTATTGGCGGACGCCGGAATCAACATCCTCACGCTCACCCTGGCGGACACCCAGCGCTTCGGCATCCTGCGCTTGATCGTGCGGGAATGGGAGCGCGCGCAGGAGATTCTCGAAGCGCACGGCCACGTCGTCAAAGTCACCCCCGTGGTGGCCATCGAAGTGGAGGACCGCCCCGGCGGGCTCCGCAAGTTGCTGGAGATCGTCGAGCAAGCCGGGGTGAACATCGAATACATGTACGCCTTCACCATCCGCAGCGGCGGCAAAGCGGTGATGGTTTTCCGGCTCGACGACATGGACAAAGGCATCGCCGCCCTGCTCCACGCGCAGGTCAACATCTTGAGCAGTGTGGAGCTGTACGATCGCGCCGGGTCGGCGAAAGCGGTTTAGAGCGGTTCAACAAAAACTGTGGCCGTGTTTTGCGGCGGCGCCGATCACGCTTCCGTGTTCTCCGGGTGGAGGGCCTTGTGCAAGGCGGCGAGCAATTTATCGGCGGCGTAGGGTTTGTGCAGGATGACGTTCACCCCGAGCTTCCGAAGCTCCGCCTGCCGCGTTTCCGTGGCTTGCCCTGTGGAGGTGATGATCTTCACCTGCGGGTTCAGCTTTTTCAAGGCGCGGGCGAGGTTGACGCCGTCCATGTCCGGCATCATCACGTCTGTGAGAACGACTTGGATATCCCGCATGTGTTTCATGTAGAGAGAGAGAGCATCGGCGCCATCGGTGGCGGTGAAAACTTTGTAGCCGTTGCGCTTCAGCACGGTGGCGGTCACTTTGGCGATGGATTCCTCGTCATCGACGACAAGGATCATCTCCCCGCAGCCCGGCGCCGGCGGCGCGTGCTTTGGTGCGGGGTGTTGTTCCACCGCCTCCTCTGTGTCTGCGGGCAGGAAGACTTTGAATGTCGTTCCCATTCCTTCGTCAGATTCCACGGTGATAAAACCGCCGTGGCTGCGGAGGATGCCGGCGACGGTGGAAAGCCCCAGGCCGGTGCCTTTGCCCACTTCCTTGGTGGTGAAAAACGGATCGAAAATCTTGCCGAGGATTTCCCGTGAAATGCCCGTGCCGCTGTCGGAGATCGCGAACATGGCGTAGCGGCCCGGTTTCGCATCCGGCGCCATTGCGGCGTAACTCTCGTCAATCTCCTCGTTTTTTCCGGAGATGAGCAACGTGCCCCCGTCGGGCATGGCATCGCGGGCGTTGATGCAGAGGTTCAGGAGCACCTGGTGCATCTGCGTGGGGTCGCCCTTCACCGGCCAGAGGTCGGGCGGGGTGTGGTTGGTGATGGCGATGTTCTTCGGGAACGTTTCGCGCATGATTTTTTCCATCTCATGGAAGAGGTGGCGCAGCTGCAACGCCGCCCGTTCCCCCGGCACGCCGCGCGCAAACGTGAGCACTTGGTTGACCACGCTGGCGCCGCGTCTTGCGGATTCCTCGATGGTGGAGACCAGGCATTCCAGTGAGTCGGATTGCCCCATCTCGCGCAGCAGATTGGCGGAGAGGATGATGGGCGCGAGGATGTTGTTGAGATCGTGCGCGATGCCCGCCGCCAGCGTGCCGATGCTCTCCATGCGCTGGGTGCGCAGGGAATGCGCTTCGAGCTTCTTGCGTGCGGTGATGTCTATGTCGATGCAGAACAACTCGCTCGGGCGTCCCGGGATGTGCACGATGGCGTGGCTGGAAAGGACCGATACCCGTGAGCCGTCCTTGCAAACGAGGGTGAGTTCCGCCGAGGGGATGGCCACTCCGGTCTCGATCATCTGCTGGACGGCGGCTTTCACCTCTTCTTGCATCTCCGGCGGGATGATGAGCTCCAGCAAGTTGCGCCCGACGGCTTCCTGCGCGGTGTATCCGTAGAGCCGTTCGGAGGCCTTGTTCCAGTAGAGGACGGTGCCGTCCGCTCCATAGCTCTGCACTGCCACGTAGGGCACGGTTTGGAGCAGGTTGTGGAAGCGCTCCCCGCTTTCCCTCAGCGCCTCATCCGCCTGGGTGCGTTCCAATTCGCCCGCCGCGCGGATGGCCACCAGCTTCAAGATCGCTTCCGCCAGGCGGGTGTTCTTCAGCGGGACCTGCCCGATGACCGCGATGAGGCCGATCGGCCGCCCGTCGCAACTCCACATGGTGGCGCCGACGTAACTCTCCGCCTGCAATTCCTGGAGCGCCAGATCCTTTGGAAATTTGTGGCGCACGCCCTCGGGAAAGCAACAGACCGTCTTGCCTGCCACCTCTCCGCAGGGGGTGTCCTTTAGCGCGTATTGTACATTGTCCTCGAATTTGCCCTCGTTGTAAACGGCTATGGTCTGGGCCATGAGCCCCTCACCCTGAAGGCGGTCGATGCAGACATAATCCATCCTCAGGGTCTCGGCCAGGTAGCGCGCCAGCGAGGCGAAGAACTCCTCTCCCGCCTCTTTGCTGCCACACTGCAACAGGAAGAGTTGCGTCTCCTCGATCTGTTTTCGCTCGGTGATGTCCCGCATGAAGGCATAAATCCTCCCGCCCGACTGAGGCAGAAAGGCGATGCTTACCTCGATGTGGATGATGCGGCCGTCCTTGCCGCGGTGGCGCCGTTCAAACTGGGCTGCTCCGGTTTGTTTGATACGCTCGGTTGTCACCGCTATCTCGGCAGGGGACTCGTCAAGTTCCAAGTCCGTAATGGACATTTGCAGCAGTTCCTCGCGCGTGTAGCCGTTCATCCGGCAAACCGCATCATTCACGTCCAAAATCCTCCCCTGCAAATCCATTGCCCAGAACCCGTCCAGCGCGCTGCGGAGGATGGCGTCCTGCTCCTCGTAGCTTTGGTGCAGCCGGGTTTCGGACTTGTGTTTGTAGAGGGCCATCTCGATGACCGTGTGGAGTTCGCGGGCGTCAAAGGGTTTGATGATGTAGCCGAAGGGCTCGGTGATCTTGGCGCGGTTGAGCGTTTCGTTGCCGGCGAAGGCCGTCAGGAAAACAACGGGGATCGCGAACTGCCCGCGGATGGCCTGGGCCGCCTCGATGCCGTCCATGGCTCCCGCCAGGTGCACATCCATCAATACCAGATCAGGCCGCAGGCGCTCGGCCAGCGTGAGGGCATCCTCCCCGCGCCGGGCTTCGGCTACCGGCTCATACCCCAGCTCCACCAATTGTTGGTGTATATCCCGCGCGACGATGGCTTCGTCCTCAACGATGAGAATCCTGGGTTTTTTCATGGGGATGAGTGGGTGGTTGGCGTAAATGTCACTTCAAAAACCGCGCCGGGGCCGGGCCCGATTTCCAGTTTGCCTTGGAGCTGCCGGGTCAGATCCTCCACGAGTTGCAGGCCAAGAGATTGCGCCCGCCTCTGGTCGAAATCCGCGGGCAACCCCACGCCGGTGTCGCTTACGCGCAGGCAAAGTTGCGGGCCGCCCTCCACCGGGCACAAGGCGATGCGGACTTCGCCCGTGCGCCCCCCCGGGAAGCCGTGCTTGAGGCCGTTGGAAACCAACTCATTGACGATGAGGCCGCAGGGGATGGCCTGGTCGATATCGATGCAGACGGAGCCCGCGTCGAGTTGGATTTGGACGGCGCTGGGCCGGGTGGACAGGGAACGCATGAGCTGGCTGGTGATTTGCTTGAGGTAGTCCCCCAAGTCCACCTGCGCCAGATTCTCCGCGCGGTAAAGCATCTCGTGCAGCAGCGACATGGAACGGATGCGGCTCTGCATGCCTTGGAGAACGTCCCGGGTGCTGGGGTGGTCGATGCGGCCCTCCTCCAGTCGCAGCAGGCTGGTGATCACCTGGAGGTTGTTTTTCACCCGGTGGTGGACTTCCTTCAAGAGGGATTCCTTTTCCCGCAGCGAGACGTGCAGCGCTTCCTCCGCCTGCTTGCGCTCGGTGATGTCCTCATAAACGCCCAGTACCCCATAGACGTGGCCGGAATTGTCCGTGAGGGGCACCTTGGTGGTGTCCACCCATAAACGGGTTCCGTCTTCCTGCTGCTCCCGCTCAATAATATGGTATTGGGGCCGGTTGTTTTCCATTACATCCCGGTCATCAGC
>Ga0118677_10002376_pt1 | contig 37996 bp, 24 predicted proteins | sample AliMusrvi5mmetaG_FD_86154 | JGI IMG/M metagenome (GOLD analysis project Ga0118677, IMG submission 86154) | reverse complement strand
GCTTTTATATTAGCACATCTATATTACGATTAATTTGTTTTAAATGAACAAGTTGTTAAATTAAAATAAATTCTATAAATAGTTGAATGGTAATAAAAGACAATAAGAAAGAATACTTGCTTTCACAGTAAACGAAATGTTATTATAGTTTTATATTTCTCTGATACTCACACTGTATTAAAAACCAGTCCATGCAAAAATAATGTTTACTGGCAAGTTAATTTCGAGCGATATGGAGGAAGTCAAATGAAAGCCAGGAGAATCTTCGCAATGTTCATCGCAGTAATACTCTTCGTTTCAAGTTTTTCGGCATGTGCGAAGAGCGGTACGAAACCCACAACAACCGCAGAAACAACAGCAAGCCCGGTTTCAATAGACACAAACAACTGGCCAAAGTACGACGCCCTCATTGCACAAATCAGAACTTCGGCAGACTTTTCGGCCCGCGAAGCACTGATGCACCATGCTGAAGACATCCTTATGAATACCGGAGCGGTATGCCCGATTTACTACTGCAATGATATATACATGATGAAATCCAGTATCAGCGGTTTTTACGAAACCATTACCGGATACAAGTTCTTTATGTACACATTGCTTCCGGGAGCAACCAAGCTCAGAATAAACCTTGCCGGTGAACCCGCAACCCTTGACCCGGCGCTTAACAGTTCGGTCGATGGTTCCATCCTTGCAGCAAACTCTTTCGCAGGGCTTTATACCTACGGGCCCGACGGTAAGGCAATACCCGCGCTTGCCAAAAGTTACACCGTTTCAGCAGACAGAATGACCTATGTGTTCACCATGAAAGACAACCTTAAATGGTCCGATGGTTCGGCGTTGACGGCGAAAGACCTGGAATATTCCTGGAAGCGCGCCGCCGGCACCCAAACAGCAGCCGACTATGCCTATATGTTCAACGGCATTAAAGGCTACGGCACTGCGGAAAACATCGATGTGAAAGCATCCGATGACGGCAAGACCTTAACGGTGGTACTTGTGGCACCGAGCGCGTATTTCCTTAACCTCTGCGCTTTCCCTACCTTCTTTGCTGTTAAGCAGAGCCAAGTTGAGAACGCAAAAGGTTACAAAGACGCCACCGGCAAGATTTTGAATCCCGGCGCTTGGGCGGCAGAAGCCGGATTCGTTTCATCCGGAGCTTTTACCCTTCAAAGCTGGAACCATAACACAAGTATGGTTTATGTAAAGAATCCATATTATTGGGATGCAGCAAATGTTAAGATGGACAAATTGGAATTCACGCTTTCCACGGATGACACGGCAATTTATACCGCATATAAGGCGGGCAAGCTTGACTTTATCGACACCGTTCCGGCAGATGAAATTAAGGATCTCCTATCAAACCCGGAATTCCATATTATCGACCAGCTCGGAACCTACTATATTGCATTCAACGTAAAGTCCAATCTCTTTAGAGGTAAAACAACAGAACAAGCGGACGCTATGAGAAGAGGACTCGGTCTTCTTATAAACAGAAAATATATTATTGATACAGTCGGCAGGACAGGCCAGAAAATTGCAAATACTTTCATCCCGGAAGGTATGAATAACGGCTACAGCGATATGTTCAAGTTGAATGATATCTCATATATTTATCCAGTCAAGGATGATATCGGTTATTTCAGCCTTGGCGCGACCGCAGCCGCCTATGCTGCCAATGTTCAAGCAGGTATTGCGCTGCTGAAAACTGCCGGTTTTGAATTTGATGTCAATGGCATACTATCGGTAAACACACCGTTAAGCTTTGATTACCTAATCAATGAAAACACCGGCAATCAGCAAATTGCAGAGTGTCTGAAACGGGATTTCGCGGCAGTCGGCATAGTGATGACAATAAAGGCAGTTAACGAGGATACTTTCCTTGCCGAGAGAAACGCAGGAAGATTTGATGCTGCGTGCGGCTGCAGGAGCGCTGACCTAAATGACCCCTTCAACATGCTTGAAATGTGGGGAACCTCCGGCAGCGGCAGCTACTGCCGGCTTGGTAAATAGTTCAAAATAATCTGAATAAAACCAGCAAAATAACGAGAGCGTTCCAAAAGGATTGCTCTCGTTTTATTGTATTCTATAATTATGGGTTTGTTTGTTGAAGCGGTTTATGTTTTCGTTTTTCAAACGAAGAAACGACCCAAACATATTCGTATTTTAAAACCCGAATAAATAGTATCAAAATCAATAAGAGCTGCGCGATCATACTTGACAACTGGCTTAAACTGAAATAACCAAGTGAATATATGTTACCAAAAGCGATGGGTGCAATAATCATAATAAATAAAATGACATGAAAAGGATCAAAAGATGATGACTCTTTTTTCGATAAAAATAGGGTGAGCGGTAAAAAATAGAAAACGAGAATATACGTGGAGTTAAACGACGGCAAAACAACCATAATAATGGTTAAGCATAAGAGCTTTAGCCATTTTTCTTTAAACAGAAACGAACCCAAAAGCAACTGGCCGGTGATAATGAAAGACAAAATTCTTGCAAAATGTTCGCATCCGTCCAAAGTTCCTCTAACCATATAATAGGGCACAGCAAGCATTGATGCCAAATCAGCTCTTGAAAAGAGCCAATCAAACGCAAAAGGCACAGACGAAATTTCGTTTGTTATGTTATGAATAAAGACAGGTATCGTATTAAACCCGCCGAAGAAAAAGAAGGGAACAATAAAAAAAACAATTCCGTATATCAAGCACCGAACGGCAGCGCTGTATTTTTTATCGAAGATTAGCATCAAGCCTAAAATCGCCGGATAAATTTTTATTCCGGCTGCCAATGCGAGACAAATCAGTGATATTTCTCTTAATACTGGATTCTTTGAATCCATAAGTGTAATATATGCAGTTATCAACGCCAAAACCAACAGGAGAATATTCCCGCGTTCAATCAAAAAAAGCAAAGGCGCTGAAAAAAGCAGAGCTGAAATAAATATTAGCTTTTCGTGCTCTTTACCATCAAAATATCTATAAAGAAGATAAAACATAGCTAATATACAAACTACAGTAAAAAGCAGAATACTAATCTGTCCCATCTGAGATTCCCGAAGCTGAAAAGCATCCATATAATTGGACCCTGGTATCAAACGACCGAACAAACCGAAAATAAGGTAGGCAAGCGGAGGATAAATAACACCGGTATCTTGATATGCGCTTACATTCTTTGAGAGCGTAAATAAAATTGAGTTGAAAAAATCCATAAATGAGTCTGATTGCCTTAAATAAAACAGCTTGGCAAAAGCCGCACCGTCAGAAATAAAAATAGATATGCAAAAAATGATGAAATTGATTATAACAAATGTTAAAAATACTTTTTTTGTATCAATTTTGTTTTTTTTACTAATCCCCGAAATAATTTTTTTCAATTATTGTCCTCCTTTTTGGCTTTAATTGTGCAGACAAAGAACTTCATTTGCCCGGCAACATAAATATTATTTATATTCTTTCAGTACTTTGAGCGCCTTTAGGGTTATCCACTTCGAAGGTTTTCCTTTGTTTTCAATTCTGATAATCATCTTTCCGTTGTTTGAGTTTTCCAGCTTCCAAGTTCCGTCCGGCAATTGTTTCGATTTGATTATCTCAACCGCGTCAATCAGCCTTTCATCTTTGATTCCAAGAAACACAAACATCTCAAGCAGCTCAAGGATATCGGTTTGGTACATCAGCGGGAACCCGAACTTCAGCCAGCCCGGACGGGAAATTTCACTTAGATTGTGGCTTTTTTTGTAGATGTGGTGCGTTAAAAAATATTCAGCCATTTCATCTATTTTATTGTTCACCGCTTCGCTGCGGTTTTCGGGTGGGATCGCGGCAAGCGCTTTAAGCGCTTTGGCTACGCCCATGTGGCAGGAATGTTTACCCCAGCACATTGCATATTTTTCATACGGCGCGCCTGAAGGAGCATTCTCAACACCGTCGTCAGTCCGCTGATATTTGACAATCCAATCAATTGCCTTCGTTAATCTTTCATCGTTTAACCAGCCAAATTTAATAAGGGTATAAACCATGTTGCCGGTAAGGCAGGGAACAACTCCGCTCGGGAGACCGGCACCCGTCTTCACGCTTTCGCAGCAGGAGAATCCCCCGCTTTCAGGCTCCTGCGAATGCTTCAGAATAAATTCACAGGTTTTGATTATCCGCGGGTCATCCTTATCCGCGCCCATTTCGGCAAGAATCAGCAACGTCCAGACAGTGCCGGCATATTTGTTTCTGTAAAACATTTCGGGAAGACCCCAGGAGCCGTCCTCATTTTGCAAAGCAAGTATTTCGGACACACTGCCGTGCTCCATGATAGCTTTTTTCGCTTCTCTGACTTCTTCGTCATCATCAGGTTTATCAAGCAAAGATGTAAGTGTCAAATATCTGACAGAAGGGTTGTCTATTTCAAGCAGCCATTCAGTAACCTTGTCAGCCAACCTTTATCACCTCAAAAAAATGTTGATGATTTCAAATAATATCAAGCCTTATTTCATTTGCATTTTCATGACTTTGTCAAACAGACTGCTGCCCATGATGTTTTTTGCTGCCAGTGAGAGCCTTGTCATTTTCCCGCAAAGGTACCTTGGGCGGGGATTTTTCGCGTTTATCGCCTTCATAACAGCGTTTACAACCGCTGAAGGGTCGGATGCCATACCGCCGTCTGTAGCGCCGCTCAGTAATTTGAAGCTCTTGTTGCCGAAATCCTCATACGCCGTGCCCTTGCTGTTTTCGAGCAAGGAGTTCTTTGCGCCCGCTGACCAATCGGTGCGGATTGGGCCCGGTTCAATGAGAATTGCTTTGATATTAAACTCTGCGAGCTCCAAACGAAGGCAATCCGTCAGGCCTTCAATCGCAAACTTTGACGCGCAGTACCACCCGCTTGAGGGCGAATAAACCTTGCCGGCAATGCTGGAAATATTGATGATCCTGCCGCCGCCGCGCACGCGCATGGAAGGTAAAAGCAATTGCGATAAATATACGGGGGCGAAAAAGTTAACCTCCATCTGCTCACGTCCGTCTTCCATCGAGACATTTTCGATGGCGCCGTAAAGCCCGAAACCGGCATTATTAACAAGGATATCCACGCCGCCGCTTTCTTCGATTATACTTTTTACGCAAAGCTCAATACTTTGAGGGCTGTTGCAGTCAAGCGGAAGGATTTTGCCGCCCTTCGCCAGCAGTTCCGCCATTTTATCGACTGAACGCGCCGCGCAGTAAACGGTATTCCCCTCTGCAAGCAGTTTTTTCGCGAGTTCAAAACCGATTCCTCTTGAAGCGCCTGTAACCAAAATTACTTTTGACATTTTTATGCCTCCTATACCAGCATTTTACCCAACTCCAACAATTCCTCCTGCGCCTCTTTGGGCAGCAAAACAGGTTCTATCCCAAGCATGTGGCATTCAAGCAGTTTTTCGGCTGTTAATTCCACCACTTCCGTGTTATCGGCCGCTCTGCGGCAGCTCGCGCCTGCCACAACCAGCCCATGGTTTTGCATAATAACCGCAGAGCCGTTTTCGCCGATGGCCTCCCCTACCATATCGCCAAGTTCCGGTGAACCCGGAATAACAAACGGTACTACCGGGATATCGCCGATAAACGCGGCATCGGTTGAGATAGGCAGGAATTTAAGCTGTGTCAGCGCCATCATGGTTGCCTTCGGCGCATGGGAATGAATCACGGACATAATTTCGGGGCGCTTCTTATAAATCGCGAGATGCACCATTTTTTCGGACGAGGCGGAAAGTTCGGAGCTGCCGACATTGTTGCCGTCAAGGTCAACTCTAACCATCATATCCGCCCTTAAATCGCCCTTGAATACGGAACTGGGGGTAATCCAAACATGGTTGGGGTTATCCTCACAGCGGGCGCTTATGTTGCCGCCTATGCCGGTGAGCAAGCCTTTTTCATATAGTTCGTTTGTCATTTGCAGAATATCGTCGCGGACGTCGTTTGTCTTCGGTTTTTCCTGCGGCCCTACATATACAACCTGAGGCGCGCACGGCGCTGCAACCGGAGCCGGTGCTTCAGCCTTTTTGCCGAACATTTTACCAAATAGGCCCTGTTTTTGCTGTATCTGAACAGCCTGAGCCGGCTCGGCTAATTTTACATCCGTCTGTACAGCCGCAGGCGCCTGTGCAACTGGAACGGTCGGTGCCTCCGCGCTTAAGGCTGATACATCAACATCGCCAACTACTTTTATTGCCTGCTCGTAGGCGCCCATCATCAGCTTTAGAATTGACTGCATGCTCATCGCTTTTCTGACATTGCCGGTGAAGCTCATCTTGCCGGTCATGGCTGCGTTCGCGCCGTTAATGGTGCCCTTCATCATGCCGTCGAACACTTCAATAGGCATACGAAGGTTAACCTCCGCCTCCCCGCCCCGGAACAAGCCGAGCGCGGCGTCAATGGTGCCTTTGTTGAAGTACATATAGCAGGATTCTTCATTATCCTTAAAGGTTATCTGGAAACTGATATCTTTAGCCGCGGTTTTCGCTTTGACTTCCTCATCTTTTGAAAGGACATTCAAAAACTCTTTGATTAGCGCCATATATTTCGCGTAACCCGCTCCGCCGCCTGCGGTTTGCACCGGTGAAGCCGTTATTACCGCCGCTGGCGCGGATACTACCTGCGCCGGCGCACCGCCTTGAGCGAACTTTGTCACATCAACATTGCCAACCACTTTAATTGCCTGCTCGTATGAGCTCATCATCAGCTTCAGTATTGACTGCATGCTCATCGCTTTTCTGACATTGCCGGTGAAGCTCATTTTGCCCGTCATGGCAGCGTTCGCGCCGTTAACCGTCCCCTTCATCATGCCGTCAAAGATTTCAATCGGCATCCTTAAATTAACCTCAGCCTGCCCCTGCGGGAACAATCCGAGGTCTGCCTGAACATCGCCCTTGTTGAAATACATATAGCAGGATTCTTCGTTATCCTTAAAGGTTATTTGGAAGCTGATATCCTTGCTTGCGGTTTTCGCCTTAACCTCTTCATCAAGAGAAAGCACACGCAAGAACTCTTTTATCAGCGCCATATACTGTGCGTATCCGCCGGCCGGAGCCGCAGGTGGGGCTGCCGCAGCTTGCGGTGCTGCCGCAGGAGCAGCAGCCGGTTTCGGTTCCGCCTTTTCCTGCTTCGAAGAATCAAGGTCGTTTACGCCGACAACATTTGACAGTAGTTTATCCAGCGCAGCCTCGTCAATTATTTTTTCGCCGCTGAATGAGAAGTTTTTAATTTCTTTTCTGTTTATGACATCGCTGCCCATCTCACCTTTCAGCAGGCTTTCGATATTTTCCGCCATAATCATGCCCTGATGAATGCTGACCTGCTTTGTGTTGCCCGCAATATGCGGCGTTGAAAGAACATTTTCCATTAAAACAAGCGGGTCGTTTGAAGCGGGCGGCTCCTCCGGGAACACATCCAATGCCGCGCCTGCAAGCTTGCCGCTCTTTAGCGCTTCTAAAAGAGCGTCATAATCCACCAAAGCCGCGCGGGCGGTGTTGATGAAATAAGCGCCGTCTTTCATTTTGGCGAACTGTTCTTTGCCTATCATGCCCTTCGTGCTTTCCGTCACGGGCGCGTGAATAGTGACAATACTGCTTTGAGAAAGCAGTTCGTCAAGTTCAACCTTTGTGGCACCCATCAGCGTCGCGTCCTCTGCGCTCAAATACGGATCAGAGACGAGCAAATTGGCGTCAAATCCGAGCAGCCGTTTTGCTACTTTTTTACCGATTGCGCCGCCGCCGATTATTCCGACTGTCAGTTTCCAAAGCTCGCTGCCCTGATAGCGGAAATATGCAGCGCCCATGCGCCCCATATCACCAGCCGCGCCCTCCTCCTTTAAGAAAGCGCTTGCCTGCGGTATCATCCTTGCCACAGCCAGCATAAAAGCAAGGGTTAAATCCGCAACGCCGTCGGCATTCCTGCCGGGGGTATAGACAACGGGAATCCCCGCGCTTGAGCATGCTTCAATATCCACATTGGTGGGGTTGCCGCGGCAGACACCAATCATCCTGAGATTGGGCAGTTCTTTTATAATTGCCGCGTCGATAATATCAACCTCGGTAATGAAAACATCGTAATCCTTGAGCGTTGATATCATATCGTCGCCCTCAAGCATATCGCCGTCACGGTAATTCTTATGCGTGACGGTGCCTAATTGGCGGAGCATTTGGACGCTGTCATCCGACAAATCCGCGTCAACATAAATTCTGAGCGAAACCTTTTCAGCGGACGCCGCTTGCCCCGTTTCGCCCTGCGCGTCCGAGCGAAGCTCATTTATCAAGGCGCCTAATGGCATCGTCGTTTCAAAGGAGGAAAGATACATTTCTTTCCAGTCTTCATATATTCTTTCATAACTTTCATTGCAGTTTGTTATTCCAGCTTTGTTTTCGCAAAGCGCCTCACATGCCGCTTCAAGATTTATATAGCTTTCAAGCGCCATGCCCGCGCAGATAACCGCGCCGAACGCCGACGCTTCGGAAAGTTTCGGCACCGACACCGGCAAAGAGGTTACATCTGAAATAATATTATTAAATATTTCCGCTTTTGCCATACCGCCGCTGACACACAGCTTACCCGCCTTAAGCCCTGTTATTTCGGTAATCTGCTCGATATTCGCCCTTACAGCAAAAGCCATACCTTCTAAAACCGCGCGTGACACCTTGCTGCGGTCCGTTGAATTCGGAAGATAATTTGTTGTTGAGAAAAGCAATTGGTCAATCGGCAGAGATAATACAGAATTGTTAAATATCTGCGCGCCGATGGTGGATATCGCGCCGCCGGCGCCTACGCCCGTTTTGGTTGCGGAGGCCATAAGAGATGCGACCGGGTTTTGGGTTTCGCCGAACATCAGCCCCGCTGCCCACTCGAGGGCAATGCCCATACCGCCGCCGTTGCTTTCGACCACATATTTGCCGGGCAAAGCGGAAACGCCTGTCCATGTTCTGCCTTTTGTGTCAATATACGGCTTATCGACAACCATTTGAATAGGCGCGGTTGTACCTGCGGAAACACCGATTTCCGCATTATTTAAAACGTTCATACCCAGAAGCGCGCTTTGTGTGTCGCCCGCACCCGTAACCAAAATTGTTTCGGCTGAAAGCCCAAGTTCTTCTGCCGCTTCCGCGGTTATTTTGCCAAGCGCAACACCCGTGTTGACAAGCTCAGGAAAAACCGCATTTTTCAGCCCGAGTTTGCTGATTAAATCATCCGACCATTTGCTGTTTGCCAAATCATAAAGCATTGTTTCGCCGGCGTTGGTACGCTCCGCTTTAATAATGCCGGTAAGCCTGTAGTTCAGGTAATCCGCAAGCGAGAACGCAACAGCAATGCTGCTGAACAAATCCGGCTGTGTATCCCTGAGCCACTGCAACTTGCAGGCCATCAGGTTCGGCATGGGGCGGTGGCCGCTGACTTTGTATATTTCATCGGCGCAGGTGTCAATCAAACGCATCGTCTGGTCAACCGCCCTCGCATCCCTGTTGGGCGACGAAAACAGCACCTTGCCGTCTTTATCCATCGCGACAAGTGTATGCCTCAATGTTGAAATTGCCATGCTTTTGATATCCGCTGCTTCAATGCTCCCCTTTTTGAGGCAATCCGCTATGCAGTCTTTAACAACCGTAAAGACGGCCTCCGTATCCATCCCATAACCGAACTCACCGATGGTGAACAATGCTTTTTTTGTCATATTTTTTAAGACAACCGTGCTGCTCCGCTCTTCAAGCGAATAGGCAATGCATTTAACCGAGCCTCCGCCAACATCGATACCCAACAAATATTTACTCATAACTGCCTCCTGTTTTTTCTATTTCTGTATAATTTATTTGTAATATTATTGTTCAAACTTTTCATAAGCAATGTCATTATTATCGGTTTTAACCGTGAGTTCACTTTCTTTTATGTTATACAAAATGAGCATTGAGAGAAAACAGATGATACACCCAACCAGCGGTATAAGTCCTGTTGCAAAGCGAATTCTTTCAGCGACGCCCGCAAGTTGGTTCGACTTTCTTTCTATTACATAGCCCGACCAAGACAGAGCATATGAAACGGCAGCGCCGCCTATACCTTGTGAAAGCTTTCTGAAAAGTGAAAAGGTTGAAAAAATCGAACCTTCCTCATTTCGTCCAGTTTTTGCCTGCTGATAGTCAATACAATCCGCCGCCATTGCCCAGGTCAATATCATATGCATCCCGGAGCCAAGCATGACAACGCCGAGAAGGGAAAGCCAAACATACGGATTTTTTATTTTAACAAAGGTCATAATACCCGCGGCCCCGATACCCAGAAGAAACGGATAGGTGCAGGATATTTTTTTGCCGAATCTTTTTACAAGCGGTTTTGAACCCAAAAGAGCAAATAAAACCGGAAAACCGCCAATAATCATCCCGAGAGACAGCAGATTGGTGTTTTTAAAATAACACATAAACATATATTGCATTGCCCAGAGGGTAGTGCCGATAAAAGCGAGGTATGACATTGAGGAAATTGTCAGCCCTAAAATTGATCTGTTTTTAAAAAACGCGGCAAATGTTTTAAAATAGTTGAACGATTCTTTGTGTGGCGCTAAAGTTACAACTCTTTCGGTTACAAGCCTACCCAGCATCTGAATAGCCAAAAACCCTATGATCGCCATAATGGCTATAATAGGCAGGAACAAATTGCCCTTCGGGTTATGATTTTTATCAAAAATAAGCAGCGGAACCAAAACCATAACGGGAGCATCCGCAATCATCGAACCCATGCTTCTGAAGGTTGAAAGCTCCGCGCGCTGAATCGGGTCCTGCGTAATGACAGTATTCATGGAACCGAAGGGTACATTCACACTTGCAAAGGCGACGCTCCAAATCATATAGGAGCCGGTACAAAGCAAAATTTTCACCCAGTAGGGCGCGCCCGGAATATAGATGAACATAATGATGCTTGAAACAAGCAGCGGAATGCTGCCCCATTTTATCCAAGGTTTAAATTTGCCGGTTTTACCCGGTGTTCTCATGTCGCACAGGCTGCCGACAACAGGGGTAGTCAGCGCGTCCCAGATTTTCACGAGCATAATGATTACAGCGAAGTGCTCCGCTTTTACACCGAGGCAGGTGACAAAAAACAGCAAGGCGTAACTGGTTGTAAAGGTAAAACTTATTTCACAGCTGAAGTCACCCAAAGCGTAGCCGAATTTGTCTCTCATGCCAAAAGGTCTTGTTTTGGTTTCGATATCTGCCAAGCAAATGCCTCCCTATTCACAACAAATTTTCAGACAGAAACACATAGAAATCAGATGCATATATTATTATTTGTATTATACAGCACTGATATTAAAAAAAGCAAATGATTATACAATTATTTCTTGTAAAGCTTTAGGTAAAATGGTAAAATTTGAAGGTAAACTTAAATATTTTTTCGGGGCATATCGGTATAAAAACAGACTTTGACAAAAATTTAAAGGAGTGTTAACGGTTTGAAAACTAATCTTACAAGCTGCGCAAATCTGCCGGAATGGGAGCAGAGAAAATCGATAATCCGCGCGTTCATTGCAAAGAAAACGGGGATAGATTTCAGCAAACAGGCAGAAGCTGTTAACTGCGTTGAAACAGCAGTAACCGATATGGGCAGCTACGTTATTAAAAATGTCTACTGGCAAACGCTGCCTAATTATTATGTGGCGGGCAATATATATTTGCCGAAAGTTGCCGACTGCAAAATACCCGCGGTCATGATGCCCCACGGCCATTTTGAGAAAGACCGGTTTTACGATGACAACAACCAACTTGCGCCTTCCCTTGCAAAGCTCGGCTGCATGGCAGTTACATACGACATGGTCGGCAAGGGTGAGGATAAAGAAACCCCTCATGACGACAAATACAACAACGGCATTCTGCTGCACAACAGCATAAGGATTCTGGACTATATTGATTCTTTGGATTACATTAACAAAACCAAAATTGCCGTAACAGGCGCTTCCGGCGGCGGCTCGCAAACAATGCTGCTCAGCGCAATGGACAGCAGGATAACCGCGGCCATACCGGTATGCATGCTTTCCGCGCACTTTCACGGAGGCTGCCTTTGTGAAATGGGGCTGAACTATTTTACCGGGAAAAACTTTAAAACCACCACTGCCGAAATCGCGGCGATGTTCGCGCCGAAGGATATGCTGGTTATTTCCATCGGAACCGATTGGACAAAGAACACGCCAAATGTTGAGTTCCCGTATTTGCAAGAGGTTTACAGCTTATACGGGGCAAAGGGCAAAGTGAAAAACGCTCATTTCAAGGATGAGGAACACGACTACGGGCCAAGCAAGCGTGCCGCGGCGATTGAATTCCTTTCGGACTTATTCAAACTTGATATCAGCAAATACAATGAAGCGGAAAATATTATTCCGCCAATTGAAGCTTTAAAAAGTTACAGTGAAAAGCATCCGAAACCTGCTGACGCGCTGACAAACCCGAAAGAAATTTATACTCAGATGATTGAATATTATAGCAAAAGCTAAAAATATTAATTTCTCTATTTGTAATAAGCCTGTACAAAACCGGAGGTAATAGATGAGCCAAATAATCGAAATTCCATGCGGCATGGTCAATTGCTACCTTATTGCCGGAAAAGACCAAAGTGTACTGGTTGATACGGCCGGAGCAAGCAGCCGCCAAAAGGTTTATGATGCGGTAAAGGGATACAAGGTAACGCTGATTGTTTTAACACACGGACATTATGACCATATTCAAAATGCGGCTTATCTGGCGGGAAAGCTGAACGCAAAGGTTGCGATGAGCGAGGATGACTATGATTTAATTAAAAGACCTTCCGCGCATAAAACTTACGGCAGAACCATCATACAAAAGGCCTCGTGTTCTCTCTCTGCACTCATGTATCCGTTATTAAAAATAGACCCTTTCGAACCGGATTTTTTCCTGGCCGACGGACAAAATCTGGCTCATTTTGGCATTGACGGAAAAATTGTTGAACTCAAGGGGCACACCAAAGGTTCAATAGGTGTGCTGCTCAACGGAGGAAAGGATTTTCTTGCCGGCGACGCTTTGATGAACTTTTCCAAAATAACAGAGCCGTTTTTATTCGAGGATTACGGGATGCTTCGCGCTTCCATGGATATATTAATGAATTCCGGAGCAGCCAATATATATCCCGGCCACGGCCACTGCTATATGAAAAAGTAGCGAATTTTTGTTCTATATGACAGAGCGCCTTGAGAAAATACTCAGAGCGCTCTCTTTTTCTGTTATATTTTTAAGATGATAATCTGCATTAAACCGAACCGTGCTCGCTGCGTTTTAAAATTTCATTTTGAATTTTTATATCTAAATTTACAAAATAATCACTGTATCCGGCAACACGAACCATTAAGGTTCTGTGTTTTTCCGGATTTTTTTGCGCGTCGAGCAAATCAGCCTGGTCTACAACATTGAACTGAATTTCAAAGCAATTGTTTTTCATAAAGACTTTAATAAAATCAGCAACTGCCTGCTTGCCCTTTTCCGTACCGATAAAGGACTTGCTGAACCTGAAGTTTGTCGCGATGCCGCCGATGCCGTATTTCTGTTCAATTTTTTCAATGGAGCGCAAAACGCCGATTGGGCCATTTTTATCCATACCCTGTACAGAGCCCAGGCATTCCGATAGCGCTTCACCCTGTTTCCGCCCATCCGGCGTCGCCGCGGCGCATGAGCCCAAAACACCGTGCATAATCCACGCGAAATAACTGGGATGGAAGGTTCCGCCGACGCTGATTTTGTATTTTTCAAGCTCATGCCGGATAAAGTCAAATATTTCAACGCCGAACCTGTCGGCTTCATCAGTGCCGTTGCCGAATTTCGGGCATTTATTAATTAGATATTGGCGTACTCTTTCTTCACCTTCAAAGTTGTTTTTGCAGGCGGCGCTCAGTTCATCCAGAGACAACACCTTTTCTTCAAATACGGCTGTTTTTATCGCAGCCAATGAATCCACTAAATTCAAAAATCCGGGGAAGCAGGGATAAACAAAGTTATATCTTGCGCCGCCGGCAACGGCATCCTTTCCACGGTCAAGGCAGCTGTTTGTAAAAGCGGATGCCAACGGACAGGATGTGTATTTTTCACGGCTGTACGCCTGCTCGCAGACATCGATCAAGTAGGAACGGATGATACCGGAAACAATCTTTTTAACAAGCGCATAAAAGTCATCAAAGGTCTCAAGGTTTTTCATCTCAAAGTCCACAGGCGGTTCAACTCTGCAGCGTTCGCCGAAGATTGCGGTTTTGTCATTCAAAATGTATTCCAGCGCTTTATTTAAATTAATATACGGTGTGGCGACCAAAATATTTGAGGCCCCTATCGGCGTAATCTCCACGCAGGTGCTGTGAATGTAATAGCGGGAATCCTCCAAGCTTACGCCCGCGTCCGTCAGCCCTGCCCTGACAACTTTATCGTTGAAAATCGACGGTCTCGTATAGCCTTTTGAAATAATATTGATGCACAGGCGCAGCAAATCATCGGGCATATCCTCATTGTAGCAAACCGCGACGGATGGGTTTATCAGCCCGGTCGTCTCTATCGCCCTGACGCACATATAGGAAAGCTCATTCCAAACGGAATTGCCCTGCCTGTCCAAGCCGCCTACCATTACAGGCGCCGGCCAGGTGTCATAAAGCTCGTTATGCTTCAAAAACATATTTTCAATCAGTTCAAAAGCAAATTCTTTGCTGATAACCCCTTGTTCAATATCTTTTTTATAAAAAGGATACAAGTAGTTGTCCGGCCTGCCCGTCAGGCACAGATCGCCGATTAAAGCAAAGCAAAACTGCATAAACCACATACACTGAATTGCTTCGTAGAAATGCTCACACGGCTCATACGGAGCGTTTTTGAAGTTTTCCGCCATACACCTGTATTCTTCCCTACGAACGGTATTCGTTTCTTTCAGATAGAGCGATGACAGCGCTTCATAATATCTTTTCGCGAACCGGCAAACCCCTTCCAGGGAAATCTTACACGAAAGGTAAAATGCCTTTTTTTCGCAGGCCTCCGGGTTACTGTAGTCCAATTCATCTAAATGCGTTTCAATTTCAGCAAGCACGCCTTTAATCCCTGCGTTCAAAAGCTTTTCATAATCCAAAACACGATGCCCCGTGCTGCCCAAACCTGCGCCGCTGTATATGCTGTTGCTGCCGCGGAACGCGGTGCCTTTTAGATTTGCTGCTTTTTGCTTTATAGTCGGCTTGAATTTGTTTGAATAGCGGCCGACAATAAGTTCGCGTTTGTCAATTTCAATTGAATAGTTGTCAAACAGCGCGCAGTCTACTTTTGCGCGCCTGATGTTATGGGCAAATTCATCGGGGGTTTCAAGAATTGCCTTGTTAACCCAAAATTTTTGCTCCGTATTGTTGTTTGGATTTTTACCGTTTTCAAAAGCTTTTTCTTTCAGATACAAAGTCCGGTTCATTGTTTTTACCTCTATATTATTACAGAAATATTGTTTTTCACAAAGATGCCTGCCAGTTCATTCATTTTTTCCCGGGTCGGTGAAATCAATGCTTCGGCTTTGAAACTCCGGTTTAACGAACTGTATTTCCCCGAACAGATGCCATGAAACGGCAGCAGTTCGATTTTATGCAGGTTCTCGAGTAACTTGATAAAACCTGCGATTTCATTCATACTTTCCGTGTCATCATTAAATCCCGGAATTACAGGTGTTCTGAAAAGCACATTCGCGCCGGCCTCGCAGATTCCTTTTATATTTTCCAATATCAGCCTGTTCGATTGCCCCGTGCCTTCGACGTGTTTTTGGTCGTTTACAGTTTTTATATCGCACATCATTAAATCGACATAAGGCAAAACACTTTCAACTGCCTTCCAAGGCGCGCACAAGGCTGTTTCAACAGCAGTGCTTATGTTTTCTTTTTTGCATGCCTGCAAAGCCTCCAACAGAAAATCGCCTTGCAGCAGCGGTTCTCCGCCGGTAAAGGTAACGCCGCCGCCCGATTGTTCAAAAATGTCCCTGTCACTTAAAAGTTTTTTCATTAACTCGGGAACACTGATTTTATAGCCCGCCAGCATAATGGCCTGCGAATAGCAATTCTGCGCGCATTTGGCGCAAAGTTCGCAGTTTTCAGTAAACATCGCCGGTTTCCCGTCAACATTATTGGGGCAAATCACGGCACAGGTGCCGCAGGAAATGCATTTGTTTTGATAAAATTGAAGCTCAGGTTCCGTATTCCACGACTCGGGATTGTGGCACCAAAAGCAGTTGAGGCTGCAGCCCTTCATGAAAACAGCCGTTCGAATCCCGGGACCGTCATGCAGGCTGAAGGACTGAATATCAAAGACCATTGCCTCTTTAGGCTTCTGCATGAAAGGTTTCCCCCAATCAAAAAACAATACTCATTTTTTTGTGTGCCTATAGCTCCGGATACGGCGCCGTAACGAAAGAAGGCATTCTATCCGACATAACGCCGGTTTTACCGCAAAGCGGGCAGCACAAATGATTGTCTTTGAATTCGACATTGCATTTATCGCAGCGCAGCATTGCATGAGAGCCAACGGCTTCTTGTTTGATATTGCTCTGTATTTCAATATTGATTCCCTGCTCTGCGAGGAAGGTAAAGAATGTCCGCTGAACATCTGTTGCCTCGCTTCTTGAGGAGAATATCACATTAATCATATTATTGCAGGTGGCTATCGCGCAGTTTAAATAATTTACAAGAGTCCCTCCGGAAACAAAGTCAAAATGGTCAAGATGCCCGTCCATTCCCTTGGGAATTTTTATAATACCCAAATTCGTTAATGAAGTTGTCATTGTTTTTTCGCCTAACAGTACATAGCCAATCTTCAAAATAAGCTTCTTTAAAAACAGCGGCGTTGAGCGAAACACTTTATTGTTTTGCGCGGCCGTATTTGCAACAACTCTGCCGGCAAGATTTTCTTTCTTGAACCCTTCTCTCAGCTGGCCGGTAACTTCGGCAAGTATCTCGTCAAAAGAATACTTTTTCCGCCCGGGGTAAATACAGGTGTTTACATACAAAGAGAAGCTGCGCAGCGTCACCGAACCGAAAATACGGCGCAGATCGGTTGGTACGGAAATTTTAATAGGTTTTTTATCATTTTCAGGCAACAGGTTTTTATAGAAAGCCCATGTATAAAGAGCCGTCAAATATTCTGTTACGGTTACGCCTTTCTCTTTGGTGATTTGTTTAATCACGTCAACCTGGAAAAAGCCGTGGGTAAGCATAAATAAATTTTCTTTTTTCGGCTGTTTGTATTTATAGGCATATGGTTCCGAACGGCTTGTTTTCTTCAATTCTTCACAGCTGACTTTATTAAGGGAATCCTCAGTTTCGCTGTCCGTTGGAGCACCGTTCAGGTCAAACACACCGTCTGTTTTTTCGACTTCACAGCCCAGAAGTTCCAAATATCTTGCGACAATATTTTTCAAAAATATCATCGTACCACTGCCGTCGGTAACAACATGGAATATTTCAAGCGAAATCCTGTTGTGAAAATACTTAACGCGAAACATGGGTTTATTGCCGCTGCCCGCAATTATATGGCCGCAGGGATATGTGTCTTCTTTGGTTAAAACATTCATATCGTTCACTGTTCTGAGCTTGTAATTAAAGAAATCCTCATCCAGTTGAACAAAAAAAGTTGGGAAACGCTCCCGCAAATCCGCAATAGCCCGGGCCAAAATTTCCGGCTGAATGTCTTCTTTCATAATGGCGGCAATCCGATAAACTCTGTTCCAGCTTTTTTTGTTGGTTACGGCATAAATAATCCCCGCGCCGTCCAAATCAAATATTTGCACATTATCACTTGAATTCTCTTGTGCAGGAGCCACAAATATCTCTCCTTAAAATTGAAAAGCTTCTTAACAACACTTACAGTATTAATACATTGATTTCATTGTAACAAATCGTACAATATATATCAACTCATTTCTGTTCGATCAAAACCAGCAATGCTTCACGCAAGAACCGGTTACCGAAAATATTTATGTTGCATATTGAACAGATTATTTTTATAATAGCTTTGTTATCCATTCGTGCAAAATAATTTGAGGTGAATTCTTTGAAGAAATCTATTGCAAAAGCCGGGACACTGCAGGAAAAAGATTACAGCAAAACGATCAAAAGCTTGCAGATAGCATCCGGCTTGTTTATGCTGGCAATGCTGGTATTCTGCATTATCTTGCTAAAGAAATACAACATATCCGTAAAACATCTCGACGCAATTCAAGATAAGTTAGCCGGTATTGAAGGAGGTGCCGTAACCATTGCAATTGGTATGATTCTGTTTTCAATTATTAAGTCTTTTGCTCTGATTTTTCCCCCTGCTGTGCTCTTTGCTTTGTCAGGGTTGTTGTTTGAAAATATCTGGGTTGCCATGTTGGTTAATCTAATTGCTACTGCACTCAGCCTTTCTCTGCCTTACTTTTTGGGACGTTTTACCGGAAAACCGATGTTTGACACGCTAAAAAAAAGGTTCCCGAAAATCAGCAAGCTCGACGATTTTGCGGGTGAAAACGAATTTGCGTTTGTGCTTATCATGAAAGTTTCGGGACTTTTAGCGAGTGATTTGAGCAGTCTGATATTCGGCACGCTGAACATACCTTACAGAAAATATATGATAGCGGCAAACCTCGGTTTACTTCCCCTTAACATATTATGGACTTTACTCGGCGCAAAAGGCGACCTTTCGAACCCATACAGTTTTCTGTACATACTGCCAATCATTATTTTCGCCGTCGTTTCGTTTGTCGGTATGAAGCGCTATTCAAAAAAGAAAGAAGCACAGCGGCAGCAAATAGCCGGGTCAAATTAATGAGCATAAAATATACATAAATTTAGAATGAAGGACATTTTAATGAAAGAATCATTGAAGTTTATACATCTGGAAAGCAAAAGAATTAAACTTTCGCAATACCTGGTTTACGGTTATCAAAGTGAAGGAAACTATATTATTTCTCCGTTTTATCAGCCGAAAAATTTTTCCGGTGATACGCTGGTATGGATTCTGCCGAAAGACATCGGTGAAAAGTCATTCATGATATCCTGCGGCAGTTATTCTGTCAGGACGCGAAGAAACGGCATAATAGAAATATCCTTTGAAAATGAATATAAAACAGCTGAAATGGAAGGACGCCCCGCTTGTGATTTTTTCGGGAACTTTATTGCGCTTGATATTACCGGCGGGCAGGAATTCATGCTGGCTTATGCGCACTTTTACTGGGATAACCTGCTGCCTGAAATTGCCGAGCGCACCTTTATGCACAAGAAAAAGGATATCAGAGACGGCTATGTGCTGTCGACTTTAAAAGAAAAGGTATACGGCGGAACTTACCCTGCGGTTGACCATGAATTTCATATCAAGGGAAGATATGCCGTCGGTGGCAAAGCCGAGCTCATCCTGATAAAGCGGATGCTGGAACTCCAAATAAAAATCATGCGTGAGGATAAGCAGAAACTCTCCCGCAACGTTTGCTCGGTACAGCCCGACGGGCGCAGAGAATACAATGTCTGGCGGAGAAGCAAAAACTTAAAGAACAACGCGCAGATGTTCCGTATTACCGCCAATATTGAATTTATTGAAGAAATGTATCTTTATTATTCGGCAACCAAGGACCTGGAATTTATCAGGGATAACATCTTGGCACTTGAAAATAACTGTGCTTACATAGAAAGCTTTATTGACAGCGACGGTTTGCTGAATTCACATGTATACTTTGAAGACCAGGTTATTAAGGACGGAAAGGTAGCGCAGGCGCAGTGCTTTGCCTGCAACAGTTTCCGGCTGATGGCTGAATTGGAAACAATTGCCGGCAAGCCGGATAGAACCGAATATTATAATAATGTTTCAACCAGACTGGGTGAAGGCATCGTCAGGGAGTTTCCTGCCGGCTACTGGGATAAAGAAAACAACAGATTCATTGACTGGATAGATTCAAACGGCCAGGCGCACGATCATATACATCTGCTCGCGAATGAATTGCCCTGCCTTTTCTCTTTGGCAACAGCAGAGCAAAAAGCAGACGTTGCAACATTAGTAACCGAGAATGACCTTGTATTCTCTAAATTTCCAAGCTATGTCGCTGCAAAAATCGAGGATTACACGGACAGCGAAATCGGAACCGGCGGTCCGTACGACCTCTGCGCGGCAGGCCGGTATTGGTGCTGGGACGCGCGATATAAAGCATTTATGAAGGACGGAAAAACGCTGCTGAAACAACTTACCCAAGTCGCTTCGCAGGCTGAAATTGATAATTATCTGATGGGCGAGCGGTACGACATGAACTATATCTATTATATTGATGAAAAAAATTGGCACGGCGCTGCGCTCTACTATGAATATCCCAATGTGTTTCTGTTTGTTTTGGTCACGCAGTATCTCGGCGTCAGCTTCGGCTTCGGCTGCGATGTTACCGTAAAACCGCTCATCACATCAGACGGAAGCGTGGAACTGCAAAACTATGGGATTAAATACACGCTTGACAAAGGCAGCTTCAAACTGGAAAATCTGAGAGATTGCGAAATAACGGTCGAAATTGATTTAACCGGCATAGGTATTAAATGCAAAAACAAGTTAACACTTAAGGCAAACAGCAAATTCATTATATAAGCCCATTAATACTAAAGCCGCAACCGCTGATTTTTCAACGATTGCGGCTTTGTTTCAGCTCTTGCCGGTCGATCTTCAGAGCAGAAATGTCTGTTTATTTTGTTTGTGATTATCCGCGAAATTTCAGCTGGCTGTCATCCGAGGCGCCGGTTCTGTAGTTCCACCGGTAACCGTTAGCGGTAACACCTCTTTTTTCAAATTCCGCTTTCGTCATGTTGAAGGTAAAACCTGTAATTTTTTTGTCCTTGCTGAAGGCAAAGTCCCCTATAGACCTGAGCGTAGACGGAAAAACGATATCTCCTTCCAAATTCACGTCGTATGAAAACGCGTCTTTGGCAATAACCTCCAAACCCTCATTCAGCTTCAGGCTCGAAAGGCCGTTGCATGTCCAGAATGCCATTTCGCCGATTTCTTTGAGTGTTGACGGGAACATGACGCTTGTTAAGGTGTCCACCTTGTAGAAGGCATAATCCCAAATTTTTGCAACTCCCTGTGGAACCTCATAGGTGCTGTAAGAAACCCAGCCTTTGTTATCAGCTTGTTTATTATCTTTACTGTTATAGCCCCTCGCTTCCGGGTATGCTATCAGTTCTTTCCCGTCAATCGTATAAAGAACTCCGTCAACCGACTTGAACCATTTGTTTGCCGGGTCAACTTTTATTTCGCGCAGGCTTGGGCAGTTGTTGAACACCCATGTGCCGATATACCGGATTTCGGGGCCAAGGGTGATACTTGTCAGATAACTGTTGTTCGGCAGCGAAAAATCTCCAAGCGCGACAATGGGAACATATTTCCCGTCTTTACCGGTAATATACACATCGGGAGGACTGCCAACGATGGAGAAATATTCCATGACTTGCCGCCAAAGCGGCGGCTTGATTTCTTTTTTAGCGTAGTACAGTTTGATTTCCGTCTGCGAGGAAAGACCGCTGAACTGTTCCAAATAATATCCGCTTAAGCCTTTGCCGCCTATATTGGCCGAGTATGCGTATTTTTCGGCTTTTGCGTTTGCTAATGTTTTAAAAGAAATACCGAGCGACGCCGTAATTGTGACTGCGAGAATAATCGAAACTGCTACCTTTACGCTCTTTTTCAGCACAAATTTTCTCGGCGGAAGGTAACGTTTAATCACACCGCCGTCAGCCTCAAAAACGGCAGCATCGTTTATTGCCCCCTCGATATCTTCTTTCCGGTACAGTTTTTTCTGCCAGCCTTCCATCGCGATTTTATTAAAAACCGGCAGCGGAACATAGTCTTTTTCGTCCCTGAACGGGCTGAACCTTCTTCTCTTTGTCTTTTTCGCCTTTGCAGCTGCCAGTTCGGCTTCTTTCTCCTGTTTTCGTTTCAGAGCAGCTTTTCGCTCCTCTTCGTCCGCCTCCACCGTAAAAGAAGATGGCCTGCCGATAGTGCCGTTCTGCGTCAGTGACCCTTCCGCTTCGGCTTCTATCCACGCAGCTTCTGTTCGCTCCTTCTGTTCCTCCATTATCTGCTCATGTTTCCGGTTTGAATAGTTGAAGAATGCATACGGAAATATACAGATGATATCGCCGACAATGCACAGCAGCGCACCGAAAACCCACACTTTATACCGCACACTTTCGTTAAAAAGCACATCGTAATCGGATGTCAGCCCGTAAGTCCTGTAAAGAACCGGAATGATCAGGGCAATCAGATAGATAATCGGAGCCTGAATCCAGCCGAAAATGCTTTGATAATTTTCCAAGCGTTCGCCGCTGAGCCACATCTGGTAATTGTTAATCTTTATACCCATGTTGCTGTTTGCATAACCGCTGGGGCTCATCACTGTATTGGTAATAAAATTCAGTATAATCAACGCTACCGCCAGCGTAACGACGCCTTTTTGGTTGAAGAAAATAACCGCCAGCAGTTCAAAGATATCGCAGGTAACGGCGATCGCGCGGGAAACCATATACAGCTTTTTAAAGTCAAACCGTTTGATGATAAACGGCGCGACAAATCCTCCCGGGCCCATGTAAAGTTGGGTAATCGTCAGCAGAATAACGAGCCAGATGCCGTCAGTCATTCGCAGCATGTAAAACCAAATACAGTCGCGCGCCAGCCTCGCGCCTGTTCCCAGTGTGTCGAAAGTACCGGAAATCATAGTGATCCAACGGTATTTATTCCGCAGCACCCCCGTGACACCCTCCCAGAAGCTGAAAGTGACCTTTTTTTCGATGGGCGGCTGCGGCAGACGCTCGCGCAGTTTATGGAAGGTTATCAAAACAGGCACCAGCGACACTATCATAAACGGAAGATAGAGCCAGCGCATCGTCCGGATGTTTTCCGGGCCACCGAACTGTGTGGCGAGAATCGGAAGCGTCCAATCTGCTACAACTGTTCGCAAAAAATAACCTATTTTGACGGGGTAACATTCAAGAAGGAGACGTTCATCGTTATTGGTAGTGCAGAAGCGGTACATATTAGCAACGAAGCCCGCTGTGGTACGGCCGCTGTAGAGTGAGAAACAAAGATAAAGCCGCCACAGCATATCGCCATAGTTGTACTGTTTAAAATTCCAGAACAGGATGAAAAATGCCGCAATGACGCGCAAAGGCGCATTGACATAAGGCCAGAATTTGTATCGTCCGTATTTCGGAATCAGGTATTTCCGCAAAAGCAAGTCACGAATGGAGCCGTAACCCGCCAAAAAGACCTGAATGCCAAAAATCTTCCCAAAGCCCTGAATAAAGGCCTCTCCGAAAGAGACGGGGCAGAAAATAATAAAGGCAAGCCCCACTGCAATCGCCGCGGAATAGACAGCAATCAGCTTGCGTTCCGTTTTCTTTGCCAGGCGTCCAAGATTATCCGCAATCCCCCAACCGAGAATGCTCCAAAAGTAACCCAGCGGCGCGCCGATAAGATTAATCGCCATAAAATCAATATTATCAACCTGATAGTAACGCATAATCAGGTAACAGCCGGCAGAGAACGACAGAAATCCGGAAAGGGCATCATGCGTTCTATCGCAGGAAGTAGCCAGCGTCGTCGTACCCCATTCTCTGTACGGCATGTCGAAGCCGGGCCGCGGCGTGTTCCAATGAGTTTTTATCTCTTGCACACCGGTCTTAATAAAGTCTCTGCCTTTATTCAATTTTTCCGTGGCCGTCAGCTTTGGTTTTTGGTCCGTTCCGGTTTTTGCCAAACAAATTCTCCTTCGTGTTTTCAATCAAACCGTTTAGAAAACAAAGATAATATTTATTTTCAAAATATCTAACTATACTGTTTTTGCTCCCTGACAGCATTATAAAAATCCAAATAAAGCGAAGAACCTTCAAACGCAAAGGTCATTGTATCAGGTTCTCTTTTCGCTTGAACATATGCACTGTCATAGCGGGCATACTCCAGATTGATGGCTTTATTATCAACGCTGAAGCTGCCTTTGTTTGCAAGCAAATAGGATTTGCTGTTGCTGTAATATATCAAAGTATCATTGCTGAAAGACCGTTTATTTGACGCAATTCTTGCAACAAAGTTCACAAAACTCTCCTTGCTTTTGTCGCTGCTTTCGCAAACCCACCAGGTTACCTCGCCTTCCTGAACAAGATTGTTTCTGATAAAAGTGGTGTCTTCCAAGCCCTCGGCGTTAACGAATTTGAGCGGATTGCCGGCAATTAACGCAATAAATGCCCCGTCTTTTTCGCCGAAAATCATACCCTGTGCAAGCTTGCCTTCATTTGCGCTGTCAAAAAGGTTTACGGGGAAATGGGCATGTGTATATTTGTAGACCTTCCGGATTTTAAGCCCGTTAATCCTTGTGTCGTAAATACTCATTGTGATGTTTCTATCCTGTGCAACCGTGGGGATTACGCCGTCACTCAGCCAGAAATTTCCTTTTCCGTAAGTATCATAAGGGTTTGCTGCAAAAACTGCAAACTCACCGAAATTCACGGTCCAGACATGCTGCTGATTGCCGTGCGTATTCGGGCAATACCTTTGCGCGGTTGCCTGTAAATAGAACGGTGTCCGATAGGTATACATATTTGCCCGTTGAATAGCCACACCGTTAGAAAACGGATTTGCCAGCCTTGTTCCGGCAGGTAAAAGCCCTGAAAATCTCAACACCGAAAGGTTGAAAAACCTTAGTTCCTTAAAATTGCCGTTGTTAAAAAGCTTATGTTTCCGGCAATAAGCCAGCGTGTTTTCAATCGTTTCCGGGTTGCTGAAGGATTCCATCGCCCATTGCATCATAATTTGGTTATCTGCCTGGCCGATAAGCCCTTTTTCTTTTAGCTCCGAAAGATACAAACCGTATGACGCCTTCAACTCCCTGTAGTTTTTATCCATGGCTATTTTGCTCAAGACTTTCGGAATATCATAGCCGTCTTTCTTGCGGTATTTAAAATTATGCAGCATACCGTTGTAGCCGCCCGGTTTGAAGTCAATATCTCCGCAGCTTGTCAGGCCTTTATATATATCGTCCCCTGCCATTTCATTGATGACACAGCCGACGGAATTATAAGAATGCAGAGAGCCTTTGCCTTCATACTCATCTATTGACGCAATGCGCCGGCCGTTTGCGTAACAGCGGCCGGCTGTGCTGCCAAAGATGCCGTCGAACTGCTGCGTCGCCATGTCATAGAGCATCAAGTCAAGAACAATCTTTGCTTGAGTCCGCAGTTTTTCATCATCCGCAAAGTCAATAATAAGACTCAGGGGTGAAATATCCTCCACATAGTAAGTCGGTGAATTCCACTCGGTAAAGCCGTACAGCCATCTTTGCTCCAGCCATATTTTTATTCTGCTTTCGGCATGTGCCTTGTGCTCCGCGGCGGATTTGCCGTCAACCGAAAAAACAGCATCCGGCCAAAGCAGCGCTGTAAAATACTCTGCCGAAGCGAGCTGTATTTGAAGGTTTTCCGACCACAGCACCATGTTATCTCTGCCGGCCATTTTCATAAAAAACCGATAACCGGTAAAAGCCTGCTTGATTTTTGCTTCATATTCGGCCGGCACTTGCCATTTTGCGGCATCCTCTGCGCCGTTTTCACGTTTTTCCTTAGCGGTCAGCAGCACGCGCAAGGCTGTTTGAAAGCAAAAAGTTGAACTGCCATACCTGTCATTGATTCCCTGTGCCAACTTGTCGGATACTGCCCAGTCTTCCTCAACGACTGTTTCACCTGTTGACAGTTTCAGCAAAATGTCGCTGAATTCGCCGTTTACGCTTTTAACATTACAGCTTTTGGTTGTTTTTAAAATATATATTATCTCGCCCAAAATAAACAGTAATGATACCGGCAGTAAAATTATACCGGTTATCAATACCAATACTGTCAGTATTTTGCTGAAAAAAGTTCTTTGTCCAAAGCTTTTCATTTTAACGCCGGCTTTCCGTTTCATTTTCCGGATTGGATTGTCTTTTTTAGCCGCAAAATTCGGTAATAATCGGCACCAGTTTTTTTCGAAACGCAATGTAGCTGCCGTGGCTCTCCCCTTTGAGGATTTTCAGCGTGCTTTTCGGTATTTGTTTTGCGATGTTTCTTGTATGCTCCTCTTTTATCAAATCATGCTGGCCGGCAAGAACCAAGGTATCCGCAGTTATCCTTGCCAGTTCTTCGTTCGATATATCCGGCTGTTCGAGCATCAGCTTGGTTTTGTTGTCCCTCGTAATAAAGTACATCAATTTAAACAGTCGCAGCCAGATATTTTTAACACCTTCCGGCACGGTGTTTGCTCCGCTTACCATGAGTTTACGAATAAGCTCCGGTGCTTTTGACGCAACCAGCAGGCCTATAATACCCCCATCGCTGTGACCGTACAAGCTAACATCCTTCAAAGCAAACATGTTAATAAAATCTATTACATCATCCGCCATATCCCGGTAGTTATACTCTTTGACCTTGCAGCTTTTTCCGTGGCCGCGGGAATCAATGGCATAAACCGTAAAATGTTTGCTCAGCGGTTCAATGATCCTGCAAAATACGATATGCGACAAGCCGTTTGCGTGCAGAAGAATAAGCGGTTTGCCGCTGCCCTTCACTACATAGAAAAGTTCCATACCGTTTACTTTTGCAATCATGAGAAATCACTCCTAACTTAATGGGGATATTATCAATCTCAATATTCAATCTTTACCGGAAGACCGGTTTCGACGGATTTGTTGCAGCTGAGTGTAAAAATAAGGGACTTCAGCGCGTCTCCATAGGGGGAGCGGATTTTCGAGGGGTCACCGCTGACAACGGCCTCGACAAAGGTTCTGTCGCACGGTATGCCGGCATCGCCTTCCTGTTTGTAGGTTGTTACCCCAGCGACCTTGCTGAGCGCGCCGTCGCCTTTGATGACAAAGCTCTCTTCCTTGTTTTCGGCCGCCTTCTCTTTTTCAAATATTTCAAATGAATTGATTATTTTATGCACCGCCCGTTTGTCTTTCGCGCTGAAGGTAATCTTGCTTTCAAAGCTCGCGCCCTCTGTGGCATAACAGCCGGAGGAAATAACGCCGAGCGCTCCGCTTCTGAACTTTATCATGGTTGTTGTAAGGTCATCCATGTCATAGCCTTCCCTTTTAACAAACCCGCTTGTAGCCAGCGTATAAACCAGTTCAGGTTCGTCAAAGAGATAGCGGATAATATCGAATTGGTGGATTGTTGATTCAACCAGCATGCCGCCCGAGGTTTCTTTTTTCGGCCACCAGGTGATATCGGGTATACCGCCGATCCGGGAGCCTTCAACAAGAACCACTTCGTTTTCTTTCATAAATTTCATTGACGGCTCGATAATCGTCCCATAGCGGCACTGGAAACCGACGGCTGTAATCAGCCCCGCTTCTTTGACCTTGGCGGCCACATCCTTTGAAAACTCGATGTCCAGCGAAATCGGTTTTTCAACAAAGAAATGAATCCCTCTGCGGATTGTTTCGTATTCAATTTCGCCGTGGCAGTACGGCGGAATACAGATAAAAACCATATCCGGCTGAATTTCGTCGTACATTTCCTTATAATCCGTAAACGCCTTGCCGCTGCCGGCTATTTCGCAGAACTTTTCAGCTTTTTCGGGAATCAAATCACAGAATCCCGCAAGCTCAACGATATCCGTAAATTGCACCAGATGCTCCAGATGATAATTCCCGATGCCCCCGCAGCCGATCATAGCAAGTTTTTTCATTATTTTTCCTCCGATATATTAATAATATTTTCAAGCTGATTCGCAACCATTTTATAGAATTCGGGGTATGTTTGCCCGGGGTTGTTTTTGCCCACTTCCGCGGTTAAATAGCCATTGAATCCTGCTGTTTTCAGCGCCGGAATGACTTTCTGCCAGTTTATGCTGCCCACCAGCAGGTTCGCCCATTCGCCGCCCGAATTCATCCCGCCGTTTCGCTTAAAATCTTTCACATGAACCTTGCCGATTCTGCTGCCAAGGATTTCAATCCAGTGCTCCGGCTCCGAATAGGCAACCACGTTGCCGACATCAAAGTAAGCGCCGACATATTTTGAGCCGACAGCGTCAATGAAGCTGCACATATCAAAGGGGGAAGTAAAAAACTGATTCCAGACATTTTCCACCCCGACAAATATCTTCATATCATCGATATCGCTCTTCATCATACTGAGCGTTTTCAGGGAGTTTTCCCATGCTGTTTTCAGGCTGACTTTCTCCGTCATGCCCCCGGGGACAACAAGAATGCCGTCAGCGCCAAGCGCCAACGCGCATTCGAGCTGCTTTGCCAAAATTCCGATTGACTTCAGCCGCTGCAATTCATCGGGGCTTCCCATAGAAACACCGAACAGCGACGTTGAAATACTGACAACCGGAAGTCTGTATTTATCGGATATTGCTTTTATTTCAGCCAGCTTTTCAGAAGTGGTTGAAAAATCCAGACAGTGCGCAGAACTGCCCTCTTTGTCAAGGTTCAGCTCTATTCCGTCAAAGCCTGCCGTTTTAATTTGAGCAAACATTTCTTCGAAACCGGTGCTTCTTTCAACCAACCACGCGTTGATTGACTTTTTCGTTTCGCATCCCTCCTTACTTTTGAAATCCATATGCGATCAACTATTTCAATAATATTTAATTAGCGCAAAAATGTCAAGCATAGAACGCAAAAAGAACCCGTGCTGCCGCGCGGGAACTTTAGACCGTTTGTTTTTAATGGCATTATATTGCGCTTCTTTTCATCTTCAAATCCAAATTCTGATTTTCATTTTTTTGCCGCACTTGGGGCAAATAATTTCGCGCTTGCCTCTTGTCTTTTTTAAACGCAGAAAATCTTTGCAGTTCGGGCATCTGCGGAAACGGTGTGTTTTGAAATATCTGATTCTGAGGTTCAGATTTTTTGTTTTGCTTTTGAAAAAAGAAACGGTTCCATAAAAGTTCAGCAGTTTCAGCAGATTTTCAAATTTGAAGTTCTCGTTCTGCCGTTTATCAATATTTTTTGAAAGCATCCTAAAAACGGCAAACGCAAACAGCGCAAAAGAAACAGCGGAAAGTATAACGGAAGGCTGCCACGCTCTGATAAATGAATTCACGATATTGATGATAAAACCGAGGATAAGCAGGAATCCCGATAATTTATCGAAACCGTTCCTGCCGTACATGAACTGATTTATTTTCATTGCGAATTGCATGAATTTACTCTGCATTCATTCTGCTCCTGTCTGCCGCTGGAAACTGTTATAATGTAATATTTTTTGATGGTAAAACCCCACCTTTGGCGGGGCTGTTTGCCTGTGCTGTTTATTTGGCTTGTGCTAAAATAGTTTTGATGCGTCATCATAGCCGGATTGGTACAGTTTCTTTATATTCTCGATATTTCTGCAAACGGTATTGACTTCGAAAGTATCCTCCGGAGAGATAATTACAACTTTTTCCGTTTTTGCCATTTCAACGAGTTCTTTCACCGAATCGTTGTATCTTTTGGACCGGCAGTCAAGTGCCTTGATAATTTCCGGGTACTTATGCAGTACGAGGCGGTAAAGCGGCCTGAACCTTTCGGGTTCCATAAGCGCTTGCAAAGGCTTCGTTAAAATAACATAGACCTTTTCGCAGCCGTCCTCAAATGCTTTTTTTATGGGTATGGGTTCCGAAACACCGCCGTCAAAGAAAAGCCTCCCGTTTACTTTGACCGGTTTGCACGCTACCGGAATTGCCGAAGAAGCCATAAGTGCCGAGCAATCTTTTCTGGAAAAGTCCTTTTGTGAAAAGTAATGCGGTTTTCCGCTGTCCGCATGAGTAGCCAAAACCTTGAATATGCTTTTTGACGCCAACAGGGTTTCATAATCGATGGGGTCAATTACATTCGTAAGTGTCGTATAAATATAATCAAGATTGAAAAACGAGTTGCCTCTGATAAATGCGGACATGCCCATAAAACCACTTTTTAAGACATGTTCGGTATAATAGCGAAAGTTTCGCTCTTTTTGCCTCGCGACAAATGAAGCGATGTTCGCGCTGCCCGATGAAACACCCAGGCAGTAGTCGAACCTTATATCTCTATCCAAAAAATAATCCAAAACACCCGCGCCGTATACGCCGCGCATTCCGCCGCCGACATCTAAAACACCTATCATTAACAAGCTCCTGTTTTTCAAATTAATTTATTGTAGAAGTATATCATATTTTAGAGTGAATAACAAGGGCAGCAAAGCGGTGAAGTCAACCGTTTTGACAGTCCTGTGGCTTTTTCAAGGTTTTAAAGTGAAACCGGGCATATGAATATATCAATCGAGCTGCTTCGAACGATAAAACGTTTTGAAGCAACCCGGCAAATATTTATTGCTTTGTCATCGGTTTTCAACCTTTAAATCGGCTCCCAGTGTCCTGTGGTTTGATTAATATTTACCATATAATTCTGATAATCGACTGCAATACCGGCATCGATGATGTCCACATTGCCGTCACCGTTTAAATCGCCAGCTTTGTATTTAGCTGCGTCGGTAACTTTGTCCCATGTGACCATATAGTTTTCATGGTCTACCATTAATCCGGCATCAATGCTGTCAATATTGCTGTCGCCGTTTACGTCCCCGAAAATCACAACGGTAAAAGAATTTTCGATTTTATTGGTTGCAATATTTATTAGATTAACCACTGTTCCTGATCCAAGGTTATTAGTCCCATTTGAATACTCAAGTCTTCCATTTCCGTTGACATTGACATCCTATTGTTCTAACGTTCTGTAAATCAATTGATTGGAGACTGGAATTAAATGAAAACGCTGATTCAAATATTACTTCCAGAGAAGGGCATGTAACCGTTTTTAGTTTATTGCAATTATAAAAAGCTGAAAAACCTATTGAAGTAACCAATGGAAGATTTACATGAGAAATACTTGTACATTCAGTAAAACAACTATCTTCTATATCCTTAACAAACGGTAAACTAATGTTCTTCAAAGATACGCAATTACTAAATGCAAGTGTACCAAGTGAATTAATTGATTCACAGTTTATTGTTTCCATTGCTGAACATTCATCAAAAGCATACGAGCCTATTGAAGTTATAGTTTTCGGCAATTCTACTCCTGTTACAAAGCAGCAGAACTGAAATGCATAGTCTCCTATTTTTGAAATAGTGTATCCATTGTAAGATGACGGTATCGTTATACTTCCCGTCACATCTTTGTTTACATAAGAAATACAAATTTCTTGATGGCCATTATTTTGATAAAAATCATAATAAAAAAATGATAGTGATGAATATTGGGGGTGAAATAAAATATCATGGCTTTCAGCATAAGCTTCTGCTACAGTACCCGCAAATCCATAAATAGCAAAGTTAGGAATAAGGAGTTCGTCTGCGCTATATCCGAAGGAATTACTGCCTATAGAATTTATCACCTGCCCCAGTTCAACAGACAGCAGAGAAGAACATCCATAAAAAGCGTTGTCACCAACTGTTTTAGCCGTCGTTATCTCAACAGAGTTTAGACCGGTACAAAAATAAAATGCCTTTTCCCCGATTGTTTCAATATTTAATAGACAAATTTCTTTAAGATTTGAACAGCCAGAAAATGCAGACGGCTCTATTTCCCTTAATTTTGATGTAGATAATTTTACTACCTTAGAACAATTTTTAAATGCATTGGCACAAATTTTTGTGACCGGAAGCCCATCAATATACGAGGGGATTTCGGCATTTGCCGGTAAATTAGCCGTATAGCCTGTAATATAAACCTCGGAATTATTAATTTTCTGATATTGGAAGCAATTCTTGTTAAGCGCCATATCTACATAAGTATAGCCGTTTGAAATTGCAAAGCTTTCTGCGACGGTTCCTCCGAATAAGTAAAAAATGCATAAATCTGTTACATTTATGAAAGCGCTTGACGAAATATCCTCAATGCAACTGGATAGAATAACTTTTTTTAAATTTGCTGCTGATTTGTCAGAATTGACTACACTAAAACCGTCCTTGCTAATTCTGACTACACTTGGCAAAGATACTTCCTCCAAAGAATAGCAGTGACCAAAAGCTGTATCATCTACATATTTTAGCTTTGGTGCATTGATTATTTTTAAATTAATGCAGGAATCAAATGCACGATCAAAAACCTCCACAGTTGATGGAATATCTAGTTCCGTTAAACTTGAACAAAATCCGAAAGCCAACTCTCCAATATTTTCTACTTTTGGAATATTTATGCTTGACAATAATGCACAATAGTAATAGAAACAGCCATTGCCAATTATTACCGCTTCCGGCATATCAGCACTTATTAGATTACTATTCACATAAAAAGCATTATTTCCGAGATACTTAGCTGATGGTAAACTAAGATCTTTTATATTACAACTTCGGAAAGCATTTGCACAAATTATTTCTGCACTAGGAATTTCTATATCGGTTAAATGTTCACAATTAAAGAAGCCCTGCATTCCTATTGTTTTAACTGACGGCAATATAACCCCCGTTAAATATGGAACAACAGCATTTGGTCCCATTGAAAAGGCATAATCATCTATTAATGTAACTTTGCTCAGCGTAATCGGACGTAAATTTAAGCAATGATAAAAAGCAAACTTACCAATGGTCAAAAGATCGGGGAAATACAGATCTTGCACATACATAAAAGATGTGCATCCATAGAATGCATACATTCCTATTTTTATTACGGACGGAGCATAAACTTGAGCCAATGCTGTGCAGCCATTAAATGCATTATCATTTATAGCGGTAACAGTTGACGGCAAAGTAACTGAAACGATGCTGCTGCTTACCGATGAAAATGCATATCCACCGATTGATTTTACAGTAATGCCATTCACGATACTTGGAACGGTTACATCAGTTAATACTCCCGTATAAGCAGTAAGTTCACCTACGCTCGAAACTGTGAACGAATTCGGGATATCCTGCCCATAAAAATAATAGGTTATATAACTGATTTTGCTGCATTTTGTCACTATATTATTTGTAAAAATATAAGCAACTGCTTTTACACGGGTTGAAGTACTGATAGGGATGGCTCTTGTATACAATGTTCCGTTTGAATTTGAAGGTGTACTTCCATCCAAGGTATAATATATTTGCGCTTGCAGTTCCGGGCAGGATAAAGTCAGGTTAAATGCGGTTGAACACTCACTGGTTGTTTTGCTGAATTCAACCGGTTTCATGGAATCTGAATACGCATTCTTTAAACATACCATACCTGCACCAAAAGATTGATCCCAACCGGAAGCCCCCAAATCTAATGCAAAATAATTCAGAGTGTCCTCTATACCCTGCAAGGTATAGGATTTTAAGCTGTTCGAATAAAGAAGCGCTATGGCTGCCGTAACATGCGGTGCTGCCATTGACGTACCGCTCTCTACCGCTGTTCCTCCGCCGACCCAGGCGCTTTCAATCTGATATCCGGGTGCCGAAAGGTCTATACATGACCCATAATTGGACCATCCTGGGCAGAAATAATTAGTTCCCGATTGCCCAACGGCGGCTACAGTTATGGCAGATGGCGTATTCGCAGGTGCAGTATTACCAGCGTCAGTGCCATCGTTTCCGGCGGCAACAACGGTTAATACCCCTGCAGTGTAAGCATCTCCAATTGCTTCTTGATAGGCGCTGCAATCTTCTGATGGTGCACCAGCCTCTCCAAGGCTTAAATTCATAGCACAAATATTCTGCCCGTTTTGTTTTTGCTGGGTAACATAATCTATGCCTTCAATTATAGTACTGGTATACCCATACCCCTGATCATTCATAACTTTTATGGGTAATATCTTTACATTGTCCATAGTAAGGTTGGATATTATTCCGGAAACATGGGTTCCGTGGCCATATACATCTTCATAAGCATAACTGGAAGAACTCACAGACGACGAAAAATTCACACCGTTATTAGCAATACGCCCGCTAAACCACGGATGGTCCGTATCTATGCCCGTATCCAGCACAGCTATGACAACATTTTTTAAATTGCTCTCACCAACATTGCTCTTAAGATAATCGGTATAATCTCCAACATCCATAGCCTCCGCGCCCCAGGAGTAATAGGTGCTGCTGCTTGTATTCTCGGCTGCATTGTTGACGGCATTCTTGGTCATACTATTTTCAGTATTTTCTTCTTGAACCGTAACAATAGTATCAGGCTCTGCAAAATCTATATTTTTTTGGGAATTAAAATATTCGCAAGCGTCTTTAGCTTTTGTTTCACTGGTATATTGCAAAGCATACAGATCATCGGCGACCACAGCTGTTGCAACGGCATTTTGTGTGTCTTTAATTTCTGCTTCTGTTTTTACCAACAGGCGTTTACTTTGGTAGTCTCTGCTTAAAGTCATTTCACTTTTGTTCTCTGTTACAGAATAGCCCAAACCTTCCGCCACATTTTCAACGGGGAAGTAGTATTCATTATTTTTCTTTGTTAACGGAGAAGTAATATAACTGTATTCATCATTGTTTACAACCATAAGGTTATCTTTTAGATTTAAAGCAACCGAAAAATCTCCATGTTGAATCAGTATTCCGTCATTAGAGGATCTCATAGAACAGGAATCCCCGGTTATCTTAGAAAACTGCTTCATACTTACGATGTATGTACCGTTATTTTTAGTCAGGTTATCCTTGATATCAATGCTGTCTGAAATAGGCTTTCCTGTATCATATTTGGTAATAATATCTTTCAGCTTATCGGAATTGGATTCTGCCTTTTTTTCGACATGTTTTACATTGCCGGAAATATTCAAACTTCTTGTGCCTAATGCTCCAATAGAGGAACTAATCGCCTGAATCATATAGTTATTTGACGATATCCCCCCTGTTGCAATGATGCCGATTATCATTATTGTTGCCATAAATAAGGATATTATATTCTTTGTTATTTTTTTCATGATTTCACCCCTAAAATGAATTATATTATTGAGGCAATATGTTTTTATTAACTTTTTCATCTATTCTTATTTTAGCATTTTAATCAATAATGTCAATGTGTAATAATGCATAATTATATTAATCAAATTATGTGCAATATTTTCGTAATACCCGTTATTAAATGTAAAAATGATACCGGCCGTGCTCTAAAGCACAACCGGCGAAATTGAATTAAATATTACAGCGTTACAATAGCTTCGCAACGGATATCCGAAGAACCCGAACCCACCAGAATCCGGAATTCACCCGGTTCAACCACCCAGTTATAGCTGAGGTTCATCAATTTGAATGAGTTATAATCCAGTTTAAATTCAACGGTTTTGCTTTCGCCTTTTTTAAGCGAAACGCGTTGAAACCCTTTCAGAAGCATCGGCGGGGTAACAACGGTGCTCTCGACATCATCCACATAAAGCTGAACGACTTCATCGCCGTCAAACTCACCTGTGTTTATGACGGTAACAGCAGCATTAGCATCATATTCACCCGTTTTTTCAACATGAAGGTTAGAATACTCAAAGCTTGTATAGGAAAGGCCGAAACCGAACGGGAAAAGCGCTGCTTTAGGACCTTCGAAGAATATTGGTCCGCCGCCAGGGAGCATTGAATAATAGCACGGAATCCGCGTGGAGCTTTGCGGCAGTGAAAGCGGAAGTTTGCCGGAAGGATTGATTTTACCGAGCAGCGCTTCAACAATGGCTCTCGCGCCGAGTTCCCCGCCGAACCAAGCCATCAGAACCGCGTCGCACGCTTCGCTTTCAGCGGAAATGTCAAGCGGTTTGCCGTTTTCGAGCACAAGAATCATCGGTTTGCCGAGCTTGGCAAGTTTTTCAATCAGTTCGCGCTGCCGGCCGGCCAAAGTCAGCTCGCAGCGGTCTCTGCCCTCGCCGCTGGTGACGGTGTTGTCTCCGCCGACCATGACGATTACCTCGCACTGCGCGGCGATTTCCAAGGCTTCATCGATTGAGTCCGCGATTTTCTCCTCCCCCGCCGTACTGAGATGCGGCTGGCCGTCCACCACTCTTTCGCCGTCGTCTTCGGTGATGGCACAGCCGTTGCACTGCCGGATTATAACCCCTTCTCCAACTGCGGCTTTCAACTCATCATAAACGGAAGGAATGTTATAGCCAAAAGGTATCGGTGAATATCCGCCGATTTTTTGCGCCGCCGATGACGGCCCGATTAAAGCAATGCTTTTCACCGTGTTTTTAATCGGCAGAACACCGTCATTTTTAAGCAGAACAATGGATTCTCTCGCGGCCTGCAGCGAAGTTTCCCTGTGAGATTCGCAGCGGATGATTTCTTGATATGCGTTCTCATCTGTATACGGATTTTCAAATAAGCCAAGTTCAAACTTGACGCGGAGAACTCTGCCGCAGGCATCATTGATGCGCTCCTCTGTTATTCTTCCCTCATTTACAAGTTCAACAAGGGTTGTTTCCCATACTTTATTCGGGTAGTCGCACCCTTGCGTATCAAGCCCGCTTTTAAACGCCATGCAGATTGCGTCTTTATCTGTTTTAACAAGATGATGCTTTGATTTTATTCTGCCGACGCCTCCCCAGTCCGAACGGGTGTAGCCTTTGAGGCCTATGCGGTTTTTCAATACTTCCGTCAGGTAGTGTTCGGAGCACATCAGCAAATCGCCGTCAACGGAATTATAGCTGACCATCGCGTTATAGGCGCCGCCCTCTTTGATGCCCGCCTCAAATACGGGCAGATAACAGCTTTCCACCTCACGCGTTCCCGCCCTTGCGGGAGAGCAGTTCGTGCCGCCTTCGGCTATGCCGTGAACGCAATAATGCTTTGGCTCGGCGATTACCGCGTCCGGTCTGCTGATATCCCCCTTTTGCTCACCGGAGATGATGGCAACGGCCATTCTGGACGATAGATATGTATCCTCCCCGAAGGTTTCCTCAATCCTGCCCCAGCGGGGTTCACGCGAGACATCAAGGTTTGGCGCCAATATTTCGTGTATACCCAAAGCCCTTGTTTCTCTGCCGATTGCTTCACCGACATTCTTAACCAAATCCGTGTCAAAAGTGGCGCCGAGATTAATCGGGCACGGGAAAATTGTTCCGCGGAGTCCGCCGATGCCGTGAAGGGCTTCGCCGGTAAAAACGCAGGGTATCCCCAACCGGGTTTCCTCCACAAAGTACTTTTGCATGCGGTTCATTGCGCCGGGAACCGCATAGTTGTCGTGCACAAAGCCCACACCGCGGTCACCGAACGCGGCATTTAATTTTTCCATGTCATAGCCTGTATCGGCTTCCACCGAGCAGGAGTGGTCTTTGCTCGGTTTTGTCGCGAATTCCACGCCTCTGGTCATATCAAGTTGCGCGGCTTTTTCTTCAAGTGTCATGCGTGCAAGCAGGTCTTCCGCTCTTTTTGCGGGTGAAAGCGCCGGATTTTTATAGTCCATAATACCCTCCGTTTTATCATTATTTGTTTAAATTTCTTTCAATTTTATAACGTTCAAATTCCTGCAATAATTTTATCATGCCGGCCTTGCAATGGCAATGAAATTCGTTTAAGTTAAAAAAACACAGAATTGAGATCATCCTGACCCTTTTTCTGCGTTTTCTTTCTGTTGTATGCTTTCGGATTCGGAGGTTTGCGGGTGACCGGATTCAATTCGCCCCATGAACCCCGCTTGCGTCTGTCAATATTTCGCTTTATCCGTTTTGGCAGCTTTGCATACGGTATGAACTTTTTCATTGCGTGAACTCCTCTCATTTGATACATTTATTATACCATAACAACAAGAAGAAAGCCAGCTTCAAATCAGTAACAGTTTCGGGAGTTATGAATTATAGTTTGTTATGATATGCCTTAGTATCTCTTATAAAAACTTTATTTATCAAGGTTTTCAGACATTTATTTGCAGTTATTAATCAGAAATCAAATGAGTCAAGAAGAACAGTTTTGTCACAAATTTTCAGAAGTGTTAGAAAAGTGTTAGAAAAAAGCTTTATCTTGCTGTTACAGTTTACGATTATTATTATTTATGTTTGAACTATAATTTATGTCACCGCATAGGGGACTCGGCTTGTGTCCGAGGGGTTCCCTGTGCGGTAACAT
>Ga0118677_10002375_pt1 | contig 38014 bp, 29 predicted proteins | sample AliMusrvi5mmetaG_FD_86154 | JGI IMG/M metagenome (GOLD analysis project Ga0118677, IMG submission 86154) | reverse complement strand
GAATGGGCGGGTGGGCATGCAAAGGCTCCCGACCGAATCAGCATAGAACTTGCAGACACGGCCCTCGAAAAAGGTTTCCCGGTGAAAGACAAGGATGGGCGGTCAATCCATTTTGGGCAGGCCCTCAAAAAACATCTGGAGGATGATCACTCCCTGGAGGACTCCAACGGTCGCAAAAAAAAGCTGAAGTGGGCGATTGAAACAGTTCGCAGCGGACAACGGGTGGAAATCCCTGATCCAAAAACAGGGGAACTGCTCGCCCACTATGGAAAATGGTTTGACGACAATGGAAAAAACAAAGGTTTCCTGTCTGTTGTCAGCACCAAAAGGGATGAGGCGTTCACGATCATTCCCGCAGGGAAAAGGCATTTTCGCAAACGCGGTTTGGAAAATAGAGACGAGAAAATGGAGCAGCCCATCCTCGTCGTCCTAAAGGCCATTGCCGCTGCTGGCGGTCCGAAGGACTATCTCAAACTTACCCATTATTCCCCGGAGGTCAAGGGATGAAAACGGTTCCCGCGATTTCAGCCCTGCTTGTCGGGTTTGCCACAGCACACGGTATGGCAAGCCATGCACATGCGCGCCCCTTTGTCGTGCCGCATCATGTGGGTGACGCGCCCATCGCCCAGGCAGCGAGGGCAGACTGCCTCGCCGGACTTCGGGTCGGTGTAAAAGCCGCCAAAGGAATCGAATTTGAACCGGCGCGCGAGGGGGAGTTTTTCACGGAAAAGCAGCAACCCAAGGAGGCCCAATGACAGGATATTTAGTGTTAGCAGCAATAATATTGCTCTTATCAGCAAGCTGGGGGTGGCTGTTTGCTCTAGAGCAGCGAGAACAGGAGCGCCTGCCTGCCGCCACAAGGCAAGACCCAATGTTCCCAACACTCCTAAAGTGGCTCCCAATAGCATTTTTGCTGCTTCTTTTAGAACTGCTTCTCCTAAGCCTTCTTTGGTCGTTTGGCCTGTATCCATGCGGAGATTCTGTTTCCAACCCCCGCGATCCGCAATCCGAAATCAAGCCATGAACATCCCGATCCTCAACCGCGAATTCAAGCACCCGGAGGACGGGTGGTATCACATCGAGCCAAGGGGAGAGCACCCGAACCGCGAGGCGGGGATTGTCCAGGTGATCGACGGCGAGGCGTGCGAGGCGATCGCAAACCGGTTCAATGCGGATGCGGATGCGGGAACGCTTCCGCACGGGCATGAGATGCTGATCGACCACGAGCATTTTTCCCACGATGCCGACAAGGAGACGCGGGCCTTCGGCTGGCTCCAGCGCCTGCAAAACCGCGACGACGGGATCTACGGGCAGATCCGCTGGAGCACCACGGGCCGGGCGGCGGTGGATGGAGGGGACTACCGGTTTTTCTCGACGGAATATGATCCGGCGAATCTCTCCGCGCTCAACCGGGAAAAGAACCGGGTGCGCCCGACGGCGCTCGCTGGGCTCACGCTCACGAACCGTCCGAACAACAAGGGCGGACGCCCGATCACAAATTCCCGACGCCAGTCGGCCAACAATTTGCCGGACGATCCGGCAATCAAACGCAGCATTGCTGCCCCGACCGCCGGGGATCTGGCGGACATCCAAAACAGGAAAACCACAATGAAGTTAATCGCACAAAAACTTGGCTTGTCCGCCGATGCCTCGGAAGAGGCCATTCTCGGCGCACTCGACAAGGTTCAAAACCGCGCGACCGCTGCGGAGGCACAAGTGACGCCTCTCACCGCCGAGGTCGCCACACTGAAAAACCGGGTCTCGGAACTCGACGCCGAGCAGATCGCCGCCGACCTCGACGCCCATGGCGTGAAGGACGAGGCCGTCCGCAACCGCCTCACGCCCGTGCTGAGCACGATGAAAAACCGCGAGGAGCGCGTCGCGTTCCTGACGGAAGTCGTCGCCAAGCCCGCCGTCGAGGTCAAACCGCAGACGAAGCTCTTCAACCGCGACGGGAAGGCCCCGGCCGCCGGGAAGAACGCCGACACCACCGGTGCCGACAAGGAAAAGGCGCAGCGGATTATGAACCGCGCCGCCGAACTCCAGAAGCTCCACCACAACCTCAACTCCGCCAGCGCCGTGATCATGGCCCAGCGGGAAATCGAAAGCTAACCAACCAACAACATGAACATCATCCTCAATCCACTCCAGTCGAACACGAAGAAGGGCGACATCGTCCTTCCGGCAAAGTCCGACCTCACGGGCAAAGAGAACTTCCTCGTCGTCGTCGCAAACGACAGCGGCAAAGCGAAGTTTGACCTTGTCTCATCCACCGAAGACCTCGCGGTCCATGTCCTCGCCTACGGCGCCGCCGCGGGGGCCGACGCCGCCGCCGAGTCGCCCAGCGAAAACGAAAACTTCCGCGCCGTGCTCAAGGGCACCTGCGTGCCGGGCGACAAGCTCGTGCTCGCGGATCCCTCGACAGCCGCCGACGCGGGCAAGCTGCGCAAGCAGCCGACCACGGCCGGCACCTGGAGGCTCTTCGCGATCGCGGAGGAATCCGGGGTCGATGGCCAATACATCCTCGCCCGCCGGGTGAGCGAGCGCACGACCGTCGTGGCTCCCTGATCAACCAGCAAACCAAACCTTAAAGAAACACTAATATGCCAGAATCCAGAATCGCGCAGCTCGCCTCAAGCCCGCTGCTGCAGAACTTCGCCATCACGGCGAGCCAGTCGGCCGTCCGCAAGGTCGGGCAATTCATTGCCCCGCTCTGCGAGGTGCCGAGCCTCACGTTCCGTTACAAAAAATACACGGACATAAACCGCTACCGCGTTCCGAACACGAAGCGCCAGCCGGGCAGCCCGGCGACCGTCATCGGCTTCGGGGCAGACGACGCCTCGCTCACGCTTGAGCCGAACGCGCTCGACTTCCCGATCCCCAATGTCGAGCAGCTCACCGACGAGGAGCTCCAGCACTCCATCATGGAAGGCCAGAGCATCCTTGCCGACAGCAGCGGCCTCGCGCTGGAGAACGAGATCATCACCACCGCCAAGACGGCGGCGCTGGCATCGTCCCTGACGACCAGCTCCGACTTCAGCAGCGATTCGATCGATCCCATCGCGGTGCTCGACGACATGATCCTCGCGGTCAAGAAGGCGGCGAAGAACGGCGCGGCCATCAAGATCCTGTTCGGGACGACGAAGTTCAAACAGTTCCGCAACAACGCGAAGGTCAAGAGCCGGTTCATCGTGAGTAATCGCGGTGGCGGGGGCAGCAACGTTGGCGTGGTCTCACCGACCGTCGGCGACGTGGGCAGCCTGCTCATCACCAACCCCGAGGTGGAACTCTCGGAGATGGTCATCGACACCAGCGCACCGGGCGTGGCGGAAAGCATCAGCTTCCTGCTCGACACGGTGGTGATCGTGTTCGCGGCGAACAACACCCCGAACCGCTTCGACCCGTCGTTTATGAAGACCTTCGCCCGCATGGGCGGGTTCTTCAAGGCCGGCAGCTACACCACCACCGATCAGCGCGACAACGTGCTCAAGATGGACTGGACGACGCTGCCGAGCGTCACCAATGCGGCGGCAGTCGGCGCGTTGACCTGACCTTCAAACCCCGCGCCCGGGGAGACTCGGGCGCGGTCTTGAGGGGGGAGATCCGACGGATCAGACCGATCCGACAGATCCGACCGATCTTGAAAATCAAATGAACTGGACAACGATCACAGCAGACGACCTGAAGGCCACGGGGCTGGGCTTTGTCGTGGACAAGGCGCAGACCTCGGCCACGGGTGGAGTTGATCCGGTGGCCTTCGCGCTCGGGACCGCGACGGCGCGGATTCGCCGGTGCGTGGCCGGCGGAGGTAATACGCTCGATTCCAATCCAGACAAGATCCCGAACAGCTTGCTGGCTGTCGGGGCGAATATTGCCATGTGGGGGCTCATGCAGCGCCTACGGTTTACGCTCTCCGAGGACCACCGCAAGCAGCGCGACCTGGACGAGGCAGACCTCAAGCGCGTGGCCGATCCGAAAATCTCGACTCCCATCGAGATGCCGGACGATCCCGCCGGCACGGCCGAGATGGAAACGCCGACGCCCGGCCCGCGCATCATGCCCAGGACGCACAGGCAATTCACCAGGGAATCGGAGGACGGAGCATGAAGACAAGGATGAAGGATGAAGTAGGAAGTATGAAGGCAGAGACGATCCGCAATAGGGCGGCTGCTTTGCTGAACTCGCTGGGGGAGACTGATCGGACTGATCGGACTGATCGGACTGATCGGACAGATCGGACAGATCTCAAAGCGGCCTTTGAGCGTGATATGCAGCCGGTGTGCGGGGCTGTTGTATCGGCTCTGCACGCGGGCGACATCGAGGCGCTGCAGGGCCTGCGGGCGATGCTGCCGCATTACCTGGCGGAGGTGAACCGCGAGCCCGCCCTGGCCGACCTGCTGGCGCACCAGCTCGGGAAGTCGTTTCTTGAGGGGCTCAACGCGAAACCGGAGGAGGCGCTGTGATCGCGGTTCTGGACAACACGGGGACGGTGACCGAGGCGCTGCGGCAGTGGCGATCGCGTGAGGTTTTCCCTGTCGATTTGTCGAGCGAGGAGATTCTTGGGTTCTCGCGCGAGCTGCGGATGCGTTCGGTTTTTTCCGCGCGGACGACGAACGCGGAATATTTGCAGGAGATCGCGGACACGGTGGACGGGATGCTCTCCGGGAAGTTCGCGATGGCGGAGGGACGCTACCGGCTTTTCAGGAAGTTGAAGCAGCTCGGGTATGATCCGGAGATCGGGTTCCCCGGAGACATGGCGAACATTCCGCCGGCGGAGCGCGGGTCGCTCCAGGATCTGTCGAGCGACGCGCGGCTGAATCTCGTGCTGGAGACAAACATGCTGATCGCGGCGAACTACGGCCGCATGATCGATGGGAACCGCCCGTATGCCCGGCATGCTTATCCGGCCTGGGAGCTGGTGCGGCTTTTCCAGCGCAACGTGCCGCGCGGGACGCCGGAGAGCCACACGGCAGGCTGGCAGGCCAGGTGGCAGGATGCGGGGGATGCGGTCGGCTGGGTGGGCGCGGTCGAGGCACCTGCCCGCCGGGCAGGCGGGCCGATGATCGCACGCAAGGACAGCCCGATCTGGCAGTCGCTGGGCAACGGCGCGGGCGGACCTGCCCGCCGGGCAGGCGGGTACACCGACACGCTCTCGAATCCGTTCCCTCCATTTGCTTTCAACTCGGGGATGGCCTGGAAGTCGGTGGGCCGGAAGCGTTGCCTGGAGCTGGGGCTCATCGCCGGTGACGAAGTGCCTGAAGAAATGAAGGGGCACCATGCCTGCCGGCAGGCAGGTCTCGCGCCTGGCGCGAAGGAGGTCAATGATATTTTCGAGCGGCTCTCGCCGGATCTGGAAGAGGAGTTGCGTCGGGAGCTGGCCGACGACAAAGAAGAAAAGTTTTTGCGGAAGGCCCATGCGGCACACGTCGCGAAACAAGAGGCCAAGGTCCGTGATGGGATCGCGCGCCGCGTGGAGATCCGAGAGGCCGGTAAAAAAATGGTGGAGGCATGGATGGCATGAATCTGCGCATTTCCATTTCCGACGGGGCGGGGCCGGCTTTGAAAGCCAAGATACTGGCGATGACCGGCTCCAAACGGGCAGATTTGAACCGGGCGGCGGGGGTAAAGGTGCAGCAAATCACGGCTCGCCACATCGGGACACTGACGCGCAATCCCGACTCGCTGGCTTCCAAATTTGGTGCGCCACCATCGAACTTTTACGCGCAGGCCTCCGAGAAGGTAGCCGGAGACGCGGCGCTGAACGCTGACAGATCCGGCGCGACGCTGGCGATCAATTCCATCGGTTTCAAACGCGCTTTCCAGGCCGTTCCGATTTTTCCAAAAACGGGAAAATATCTTGCGATCCCGATCAACGCGATTTCTTACGGGCACCGGGCCAACGCTGAACACGAGCACGAGCACGGCGACGATGATGGCGACGACGAGATAGGGCAGGAAAAGCGCGGAATTGCTGGTGTTGGCCGTGCCGGTTTTGGAAAGGATGAAGCTGCTCGCGAGCAGCGGGCCGAGAATCCAGCCCACGGCATTGCAGCTTTGCCCCAGGTTGATGCGTGCGACAGCCGATTCCGTCGGGCCGAGCACCGTCGCATACGGGTTGGCTATGGTTTCCAGGAAGGTCAGGCCGGCTCCCACGATGAAGAACGCTCCCAGGAAGGCGGCAAAGACGAGCGCTTGAGATCCGTGAAAGTTGGTGACCGGCACGAACAGGAGCGAACCCGCAATAACCGTCAGCAGTCCGGTGAGAATCCCCGTGCGGTATCCGAATTTCCGCGCGACCCAGCCCGAGGGCAGCGCCATGAGAAAATAGGCGGCATACCAGACTCCCTGGACAAATGCCGACTGGGCTTTCGAGACACCGAGCGAATTCTGAAAATGTTTGTTGAGCACATCAATCATGCTGTTGCAAAGCGCCGAGAGCAGGAACAGCGTGCAGACCAGCACAAACGTCAGCGCGCGATTTTTTCCGTCGGGGGTGGTGAAAATTTTTGAGTCCATCCGCAAGCCTAGCAAGTCCTCAAAGCCCGGCGCCAGATGGCAAACCACTTTTTATGAGTAAAATCCATGCCCCATTTTGAACGGCCGTCAAAGATGTTGCCTCATCCCTGACGGCGAACAGCTTGCTTGCGTTCTTGGGTTTCCTGATCCTGCCGCGGGTGCGCGCGCCGCATTTGGCCAGCCATGTGCCGGGGCGCGGATCGCTGTCGCGGCGGATCGCTTGACACGTGCGCCGCGCCTTCGCATAGTCCCTGCCCCGTTCTTTTTCAACGGCAACCAACATGGATAAAATTCGCAACATCGCCATCATCGCACACGTGGATCACGGCAAGACCACACTCGTCGATCAGCTCCTCAAACAGGCCGGAACCTTCCGCGCCAACCAAAAAACCGACGAGCGGATGATGGATTCGATGGATCTCGAAAAGGAAAAAGGCATCACAATCCGCGCGAAGAACGCCGCGTTCCGCTGGCAGGGCTACCACGTCAATCTGGTGGACACCCCCGGACATGCCGATTTCGGAGGCGAGGTCGAACGCATCATGAAGATGGTCGATGGCGTGCTCCTCGTGGTGGATGCACACGACGGGCCGCAGGCCCAGACGAAGTTCGTGCTCCGCAAGGCGATGGAAAACGGCCTCAAACCGGTCGTCGTCATCAACAAAATCGACCGTGAAAACGCCCGCCCGCACAAGGTTCTCGACATGGTCTTCGAACTTTTCCTAGAGCTCGGCGCGACCGACGAGCAGCTCGACTTCCCGCACATCTACGCGAGCGCCAAGGAAGGGTTCGCCAAACGCGAACTCGTCGATCCCAGCGACAACCTGACCCCGCTTTACGAGGCGATCGCCTGGCATATCCCCGCGCCGAAAAGCTCGGACGCCGGCTATTTTCAAATGCTGGTCTCGAACCTCGACTACAGCGACTACCTCGGCCGAATCGCCTACGGCCGGATCATCAGCGGCTCGGTGAGGGTCGGCCAGACGGTTGTCTGCCACCACATCAACGGCAAGAAGGAAAAAGGGAAGGTCACCGAGATCTTCGGACACGAAGGTCTTGAAAAAGTCCACATGGAGGAAGCGTTCTCCGGTGACATCATCGGCCTCGCCGGATTTGAGGATGTCTTTATCGGCGAAACCCTCACCGATACCGAGGATCGCCCGGCCCTCCCGTTCGTCGATATCGATCCCCCGACGATCGCCATGAAAATTTGCGTCAACGACTCGCCGTTGGCCGGCCGCGAAGGCAAGCTCCTCACCGCCCGCCAGATCAAGGACCGCCTTGTCCGTGAGACGCGCACAAATGTTTCGATCCTGTTCTCCGACACCGAGACGGCCGGTCACTTCGACATCAAGGCACGCGGGGAAATGCAGATTGCCATTCTTGTCGAGCAGATGCGCCGCGAGGGGTTCGAGCTTCTCGTCTCCCGCCCGGAAGTCATCTTCCAACGCTCCGAAGACGACTCGCTCCTGGAACCGCTGGAAACCCTTTATGTGGATGTGCCGCCCGAGAACCTCGGCGACATCCTCCAATCCCTTGCCAGCCGGAAGGCGGAGATTGTCAACATGGAGCACAATCCCCACAGCGTGCTCGTCGAGGCCACGATCCCAACCCGCGGGCTCATCGGATTCGAAACCGATCTCGTCAACGTCACCAAAGGCCACGGCATCGCCAGCCACCTCTTCAAGGAATACGGCCCGCACAAGGGCGACATCCCGAGCCGCAACAACGGCGTGCTCGTCTCGATGGAAGGCGGGATCAGCATGGCCTACGCGCTCGCGACCATCCAGGAACGCGGCCGCCTCTTTATCGGACCGCAGGAAGAAATCTACGAGGGCATGATCATCGGGGAAAATGCCCGTCCCGACGACATGCCGGTCAATCCCTGCAAGGCCAAAAAGCTCACCAACATGCGCAGCCAGGGCGACGGCAAAGGGATCTCGCTCGCTCCGCCGCTTGTCATGAGCCTCGAACGCTCGCTCGAATATATCTCTCCCGACGAGTATGTCGAAGCGACGCCGAAAACGCTCCGCCTCCGCAAAAAGATTCTCGACGCCAATGCCCGCAAACGGGCCGCGAAATCGTAGCCCAGGGTTGGCTCTCCCGATCCTGATCCGGGGGGTGCGGTTCTTTCAAAGAGAAGACGGGAGAAGGCGCCTGTAAAGGGCCTCGTGGCGGTGCGCGCAGGCGGGCCAGGAAAAATCCGCCGCCCGAGCCGCGTCCACGATCCCCGCCAGTTCGTCCGGCGGGGTCTTGATCGCGCGCCGGATCGCATCGACGAGTGCGCCGGTTGTTTCCCGGTAGAAGACGAACCCGTTGCCGGTTCCGGTCGTCGGATCATAGTCCTGCACAAATTGCCGGAGCCCGCCACAATGGGCCGCCACGGGCACCACGCCGTTGCGCAAAGCCAGCATCAGCAGCTCGCCGCCCGGTTCGACAGGCCCCGGAAGCAGCAGAAACTCCGCCCCGGCGAGCGCCTGCCGGAAGACGGCCCCATCGACCTCGGGGAGGTTTGCAAAAACAGACGCATGGCGGCGCAACGCAACGCCAAGCGCCATCCGGCTGCTCTCCGCAACCGGTCCGAGAAAGAGAACCCGGATGTCATCCGATGGCAACCGGTCGAGCGATTCGAGCAGGATCCCGATGTCCGCGCCCAACGTCGCCGACGAATCGGCCAGGAAGACCCTGCCCCCCGGGGCCAGTCCCGCCCGGGCCATCAGCGCGTCACACGCCTTTTCCCTGGCCGCCTTCCCCGTCGGCAGAACCGGCCAGGCCGCTTCGTCCAATCCGTCCGGAATTCCCTCCAATTTGTGGCTCTGCTCGCGGAGCACGCTCTCCAGCCCGCAGCCGTGATCGGGAGTCTGCATCACGGCAACGTGCCGACGACCGGGAAGAACGACCGCATCCGCATACAGTATCCCCGCCTTCAAAAAATTCATGCTCCCGTAATACTCGACCCCGCGCGCGGAAAAATAGTCTCCCGGAAGGTTGGTGAGCCCGAAGTCGTAGCTCCAGAAATTCCCCTGGTATTCCAGTCCGTGCGGTGTGAGAACCGTGATCCCCGGCAGTCGCTGTTCGCGCACAAAGACGGGCAGCAGCGCGGTCTGCCATCCGTGCACATGCAGGATGTCCGGCGTCTCCGGCAGCCGCCGCGCGATCTCGACGACACATTTCGTGAAAAAAATGAACCGGGCCGCGTTGTCCTGATAGTCGCGTCCGTCCGCTCCATAGAGCCCGCTGCGGTCAAAAAATTCCTCGCGCGCCACAAAAAAAACACGCACCCCGCCGGCGGTTGCGGTTTCAAAAATTTCGCAGGGCAGGCGGGCGGGACCGACCGGAACCGGGAACTTTACTTTTGCGCGCCGGGCTTTCACCGACTTGTCCTCGCGCACGCAGCGATAGAATGGCAGCACCACGGTCACGTCGTTTCCCGCCTCCCGGAGGTTCGTCGCGAGAGCCAGCACCTCGTCGGCAAGATCACCGGTGCGCGCAAAAGGCGTCATCTCGCTCGCTGCCATCAAGATCTTCATAAGCGGGCATTCTCGCAGAAGTCCCCCATGCGAGTCGAATGAAAAGCCGTGCGCCGTGCGGATCAGGCGGGGTCGCTGCCGGCTTGCGGTGCGTCGGCCGATGGCCTATGAGGAGGGGCTGCCAGCGAACAATCCATGAACCCGACAACCTCCCGTGCCGACCTGCACCTCCACACGCGCCACAGCGACCGCGCCGCCGACTGGGTTCTTCGGCGTCTGGATTTTCCGGCAAGCTACTCGGATCCCCTCCTGATCTACAAGCGGCTGCGTGCGGCGGGGATGCAGTTTGTCACGTTCACCGATCACAATACGATCGGCGGGTGTCTGGAGATCGCGCACCTGCCCGGGGTGATCGTGGGCGAGGAGGTGTCCGTTTATTTTCCCGAGGACGAATGCCGGATCCACCTGCTTGTCTGGGGGATCACCGAGGCCCAGCACCGGCTGATCCAGGATGCGCGCGAAAACATTTACGAGATGCGAGAGCTGCTCGCGGGGGAAGGGATCGCCCATGCCGTGGCGCATCCGTTCCACAGTGTGAACGAGAAGCTCACCGCACTGCACCTGCAAAAATTGACCCTTCTTTTCCGGCACTTCGAGACCGTGAACGGGCGGTATTCCGGGCTGGTGAGCGACGTGGCACGCTCGGTGCTGGGAAGCCTGACTCCCCGCCATATCGAAATATTCAACGCCCGCACCGGGCTCGATCCCACGCACCCCGAACCCTGGAAAAAGGCGTTTGTCGGGGGCTCGGACGACCACGGAGGCACGCATCCCGCGCGAGCGTTCACCGAGACGCCCGGCTGCGGCGACACGGACGCCTTTCTTCATCTCCTTCGCGAAGGGCAATGCACGGCGTGCGGCGAGCCCGGCACCCCGCTGAGCCTGGCTCACGGGACCTACAGCACGGCGTTTGATTACGCCAAGGCCCGCCTCGCCCTCAAGCCCGGAGCCCCTGCCGCCGGTCTCATGGAAAAAATCTTTTCCCGGTTCATGGAAGGGCGGGATCCGACGGAATTCTCCCTGGCCGACAAACTGGGATTTCTCGCCCAAGGGGTCGCCACGGGGAAAATTTTCGAGATGGCGAAGGCCGGCAACAGCACGATTTGGAAGGAGCTCGCGGGGTGCTTCACCAAACCGGAAATGAAAGCCGAGATCGCACGGGAAACCGCCGGTGTCGCCGAGCCCGAGCGCCGGGCATTTCTCATGGCCAACCTCATCGCCAACAAACTCGGCTACCGGTTTGTCACCCAGTTTATCCAGCAGGTCTCGACCGGCAAATTTCTGGAGAGCATCCAGACGATCATCCCGGTTGCGCCGATTGTCGCGCTCCTCAGCCCGTATATTCACGCGTTCCGGCTGCCCCGCCGCGAGTGGCTCCGCGAGACCGCCCGGACGCTCACCGGCGAGATCCCGGAGTGCCTCAAGAACCGGAAGCGCGCGTGGTTCACGGACACGCTCGAGGACGTCAACGGCGTCGCCACAACGATCCGAAAAATGGCCGCCGCCGGTGTCGCCGCCGGACACGACATGACGGTCATGGTCTGCCGGTCCGAGGTCGCCGCCCACGGGATCCCGCTCAAAAATTTCCCACCGATCGGGGAGTTCGAGCTGCCCGAATACGAGCTCCAGCGCCTGAGTTTCCCCCCGTTTCTCCAAATTTTCGACCACCTCGAACGCGGGGGTTTTTCCGAGGTCATCATCAGCACACCGGGCCCGATCGGTCTGGCCGCCCTGGCCGCCGCGAAGGTTCTCGGGCTCCGGGCGCTGGGCATCTACCACACCGACTTCCCGCAATACGTGCGCATCCTCACCGACGACTCGTTCATGGAGACGCTCACCTGGAATTACATGCACTGGTTCTACAGCCAGCTCGACCTCATCTACGTCAACTCGGAAGACTATCGGAAAGGCTGGGTCGCCCGCGGGATCCCGGCTGATCGCATCCGGATCATGCCCCGCGGTCTCGACACCCACCTGTTCCACCCCGCACGCAAAGATCCCGGCTTCTGGAAATCCCGCGGGCTGCGCGACGGCGAGGCCGGCATGCTTTTTGTCGGGCGCGTCTCGAAGGAAAAAAACCTCGACGTGCTCGTTGCGGCGATCCGCAAGCTGGAAAAAACCCGCACAGCCGTCCGCCCGCTCATCGTCGGCGACGGACCCTACATGAACGAGATGAAACGGCTTCTCCCCGATGCGATTTTTACCGGCTATCTCGCCGGGGACGAGCTGGCCGCCGCCTACGCCTCGGCCGACTTTTTCGCTTTCCCCAGCACGACCGACACGTTCGGCAATGTCATTCTCGAAGCCCAGGCCAGCGGGATCCCGGTGATCGTTTCCGATGTCGGCGGGCCGCGCGACCTCGTCCACCACGGCAGGGACGGCTTCGTCACCAAGGCGCTCGACGCCTCGGAGCTCGCCGGCGCCATCCGCAAGCTCGCCGAGGATCCCTCGCTGCGCGCCGCAATGGGTGCCGCTTCGCGCGGCCGTGTTGAGTCGCGCGACTGGTCCGAGGCGTTCGAAAAATTCTGGTTCGAATCGCCGGAATGAAGCCAAAAATAGAGGTCATGGCGCCGGCCGGCGACTGGACGTGCCTGCGGGCGGCCCTCCAGAGCGGTGCCGATGCCGTCTATTTCGGTCTGCGCGGGCTGAACATGCGCTCGGGTTCGGGGAACTTCGCACCGGCCGACATGAAACGCATCGTCCGCGACTGCCACCGGGCCGGGGCGCGGGCCTACCTGGCACTGAATACGATGATCTACGAAAGCGAGATCGCGCGCGTGGAGCGGGTTCTCCAGGCGGCAAAGGCGGCCGGGATTGATGCCGTCATCTGCTGGGACATGGCGGTCGTACAGCGGGCGTCGGCTCTCGGTCTGCCGGTTTTTCTTTCGACCCAGATGTCGGTTGCCAACTCCGAGGCGATCGGGTTTTTCCACCGGACGTTCGGCATCCGGCGGTTCGTCCTCGCCCGCGAATGCACACTGGCGCAGATCCGCGCGATCCGGCGGCGGCTTGCCGGGCAGGACGTGGAGATCGAGGTCTTTGCCCACGGGGCGATGTGCGTCTCGATCAGCGGCCGATGCTTTCTGTCGGAGTCCACCGCCGGCAAATCGGCCAACCGCGGCGAGTGCACCCAGCCCTGCCGCCGCGAATACCGGCTCATGGACGACGAGGGGAACGCATCGTTCCGGATGGGCGACAGCTACCTCCTCAGCCCGGAGGATCTCTGCACGCTTCCGTTCATCGAAAAGCTCATCGAGGCCGGAATCACCAGCCTCAAAATCGAAGGCCGCGCGCGAACGCCGGAATACGTTGCCACGGTCACCTCCGCCTACCGCAGGGCGGTCGATTTCTACTGTGCCAACCGGCGCCGCCGGAATTTCAAGGCGGAGTTTCAGGTACTCAAAGAGTCCCTTCTGGCCGAGCTCGACGGCGTTTTCCACCGCGGGCTCTCCTCCGGCTTTTTCCTGGGCCGGCCGGTTGGGCAATGGACGCGGGCCGACGGCAACCGCGCCACGAAAAGCAAGCACCATGTCGGCGAGGTCGTGAATTTCTACCGCAAGGCGGGAGCCGCCGAGATCCACGTCCGCAATGCGGCCTTCTCTCTCGGCGACGAACTCCTGTTTCAAGGCCCGACCACCGGCCTCGTGCGCACCCGCGTCACGTCGATTCAAATCGCCCACGAGGCCCGCCAGACCGCCGCCCGCGGGGAAAACGTCGCGGTGCGGGTCGGGCAGCCCGTCCGCCCCCGCGACCGCGTTTTTGTCGTCACACCGCGCTGAGACAAAGCCCCCCGGCAGATGACCTATGAAAGTGGAGCGGGCCTCCCGCGGCCTCCATTCGTGATTGAAGAGATTCCGTCCTCGACGGAGTTTTCCTGCGGGGTTAAAAGGCGCGCGTGACAGACGTTGTTCCAACCGCGGCCGTGCGCGTCGAAGAAAAAAGCGGCCTGCGCGTTCTGATACTCCCGCCGCGCATGGAGGCCGCCCAGGTCGCGGAATGCTGGAGCCTGCTTGCCGGAGAGGGTTGCCGCTGGAAGGTTGATGCCTCCGCGCTGACCGCCTGCGACGGGGCCGGACTCGCTTTTCTTTGGGTCATGAAAAAGGAAAAAGGCGCGGAGATCGACGGCTTGAGCGCCGGAGTGAAGGCGCTCCTCGACCCGTTCGACTCGCTGCCGGTCAAGGACGGTGCCCGCCCGCCCGAACGCGAATCGCTGTTCGAGATGGTCGGAAAAATTGGCGCGAACTTCTTTTCCGACATCCGCGCGCAGGTGGCGTTTATCGGGGAGTTTTCCGCGATGCTGGCCGCGTGTCTGGTTCGTCCCCGTCTCATCCGCTGGAGCGACATGTGGGTGACGGCGCAGAAGGCCGGTGTGAACGCCCTGCTGGTCGCCGGCTTGGTTTCGTTTCTCACCGGCATGATCATGGCCTTCCAGTCGGCCGTGCCGCTCAAACAATTCGGCGTGGATATTTTTGTCGTCAATCTCGTCGCGCTCGCTCTCCTGCGCGAACTCGGCCCGATCATGACCGCCGTCGTCCTGGCCGGGCGGTCCGGATCCGCGTTTGCGGCGGAGATCGGCACGATGAAAGTGAACGAGGAAATCAACGCGCTCGAAACGATGGGGCTCGATCCCATGAGGTTCCTTGTCGTGCCGCGCGTGCTGGCGGGATTTATTGTGACTCCGGTTCTGACGGTGTATGCCAACGTGCTCGGCGTGGCGGGAGGGTTTCTTGTTATGATGGCGCAGGGGTTTCCCTTCGCGGCTTTGTGGAACCAGCTTGTCGGCGCCGTGGGCGTGACCGATGTGATGACCGGGGTGATCAAGTCGTTCGTTTTTGGAATTCTCGTCGCCGGAGTCGGCTGTCTGCGCGGCCTGCAGACCGGCACCGGGGCGAGCGCCGTTGGCGAATCCACCACCCGCGCGGTCGTGAGCGGGATCTTTCTCATCGTCGTGGTCGATGCCCTGTTCGCCGCGATTTTCTACGTCATCAAATGGTAACCGACGGCCCCATTATCGAAGTGAAAGGCCTGACCGCCGCGTTCGGCGATTGCGTCGTGCTCGAAGAGGTCTCGTTCGATGTCCGACGCGGCGAGGTCTTCGTGATCCTCGGCGGGTCGGGGTGCGGGAAAAGCACGCTGCTCAAACACATGATCGGGCTCCTCCCTCCCGCCGCCGGCGAAATTCTGATCGACGGCGGGAACATCGCCACCGCAACCGGCGGCGAGCGGGCGGGCCTGCTGGGCAAGTTCGGCGTCATGTATCAAAGCGGCGCGCTCTTCGGATCGCTCACCCTCGCCGAGAACGTCATGCTCGCACTCGAAGAGTTCACCCGCCTCCCCCGGGAGGCGCGGGAATTGGTCGCCCGGATGAAGCTCGCCCTCGTCGGCCTCGACAAATTCGGCGCGCATTTCCCCTCCGAGGTGAGCGGCGGGATGCAGAAGCGCGCGGCCATCGCGCGGGCGATGGCCCTCGATCCCGCGGTGCTTTTTCTCGACGAGCCCTCCGCGGGGCTCGACCCCGTGACCTCTGCCGGACTCGACGACCTCGTGCGCAATCTCAACCGCAACCTCGGCGTGACGTTTGTGATTGTCAGCCACGAACTGCCCAGTATCTATGCGATTGCCGACCGCGTCATCATGCTCGATCAATCCACCAAAGGAATTATTGCGGAGGGCGCCCCCGCCTTTCTCCGCGATCACGACACGAATCCCTTCGTGCATGCGTTCTTTCACCGCGAGGCCCGGGAGGCAAATCCGTGAGCGCAAAACCACAGTATTTCCGGCTGGGCGTCTTTATTCTCGGCGGCACCGCCCTGCTGGTTGCCGCGATCCTCGTGTTCGGCGGCGGGCAGTTTCTCCGTCCGCAGATCACGATGGAAACGTATGTCGATGGAACGGTTCAGGGGATCGACGTCGGCTCGCCGGTGAAATTCCGCGGAGTGCTCATCGGCAAGGTGACCCGCATCAGCTTTGCCTTCACGGAATACGAGGTCGCGGAGGGGAACGACCTTTCCAACTATGTCGTCCTCATCATGCAGATCGACCGGGCGGTCTTTCCCGACATGTTCAAAACAAATCTCACCCCGCTTCTCGAGCGCGGGATCGCCCAGGGCCTGCGCATCCGGATCGAACCCCAGGGGGTCACCGGCTTGAATTACCTCGACATCGATTACCTCGATCCCAAGCGCTTCCCGGTGCTCAAGCCCACCTGGTCTCCGTACTATTATTACATTCCCTCCGCGCCCGGCCAGCTCACCAGCTTTCTGGACTCGATCAACGCGATCCTCCGCGAGGTCGAAAAACTCAACATCGCGGGGCTCAGCAAATCCGGCACCGATCTGCTCGAAAACCTCAACAAGGCCGTCTCCGGCTCGCAGATTGAAAAGGTCAGCGCCGACCTCCAGGCTCTCGTCGCGCATTTCGACACCACCCTCACCGCCGCGAACCTGCCCGCCCTCAGCTCGGATATGAAAAATTCCCTCGTGCGCATTGACACCACGCTCTCGGAGACCAAGCTGCCCGCCGTGAGCGCCGACTTCCGCAAGTTCCTCGGCAACCTCGAAGCCTCGAACCGCGAGCTCCGCCAGATCCTGAAAAATGTCGAACCTTCGAGCCGCCTGAACGACTCCCAGCTCCGCGATATTGTCCGCAATCTCGCCGTCGCCACCGCGAACCTCGAGCAGCTCAGCACCGAGGTAAAAAAACGCCCCTCGCTCCTGCTCTGGGGCTCCCCTCCCCTGCCAAAGCCCTCCCCTCGCCCCTCCGCGACCATGCGCCCGCGCAGGTAGGCTCGCCGAAAAGGGTGGGGCGTGAAAAAAAGGAGCCCCCTCCCCTGCCGTTATATCATTCACAGATTTGATTCTGGGCTGGCCCTCCGCGGGCAAAGCGTCTATCCGGTCTGTGGTTCCGCATGTTGGCACTCTCTTCATTTCCCTTTCTGGCCGTCGCGGGGTTGATTTCCGTCGTATTTCTTCGTCGCGCCATTCCTGCGGCGCTGTCACGTCCCGGGGAGTTTCCTGTTGTGCCGTGGGGTTGGCAGGACGCGGTCTTTTCCGGCGGGCTTGCGGCGTTTTTTATCGCGATGGCGGCCGCGTCGGCCGGACGGTCGGAAAAAATCGGCCTGCATGCCGTCGTGGCGGGCTTTGCGCTCTACGCGGCCCTGATGGTGCTGATCGTCGGATTTCTGGTGTTTCGCGGGATTGATCCGATTGCGGCGTTCGGATTGCGCTGGCGGGGGTGGGAGCGCGGAATTTTTGTCATTGTGCCCGGTGCGCTGCTTCTTTCGCTGCCGTTTATTTTCCTGGCACAGAATCTGGCATACCTGATTTCCGGACCCGAGACCGCTCCGCAGGCGATCGTGACATTTTTATTGGAGAACCGGGGGTGGAAGGAACGCGCGGCGGTTGCGGCGGTCGCTCTCCTGGCGGCTCCGGTGACCGAAGAGCTGGTTTTTCGCGGATGTATTTACGGCATCGTGCGAAAGAATGCCGGGCGTCTGGCGGCGGTGCTCGGCACGTCCGTCGTGTTTGCACTGATCCACGGTCATGTGCCGTCGTTGCCCGGGCTCTTTGTTCTCGCGGTCGCTCTGGCCTTGGTCTACGAGCGAACCGCATCGCTGTGGGCACCGGTTTGTTTGCATGCGGCGTTCAACGGACTCACCATCGTGGCGGCCATCTTCTGGCCGGATTTTGCAAAATGAGGCCGAACGCCGAGGACTCGCTGCTCGCCGAAATCCTGCCCCGGCTGCCGGGCGGCGACGGGCTGGTGCTCGGGCCGGGTGATGATTGCGCGGCGATCCGTGTGCCGGGAGCGTCCGGGCTCGTTCTTCTGAAAACCGACGGCATCGCGGAAGGAGTCCACTTCCTGCGCTCGCACGATCCGATCCGCGTGGGCTGGAAGGCGCTCTGCCGTCCGCTCAGTGACATCGCCGCCATGGGCGGCACGCCCGCGCACGCGCTGGTCACAATTTTTTCGCCGCAGGATGTCGGGAAAAATTACTGGAAAGCCTTTTATTGCGGGCTCGGCCGGGCGGCGCGGCGGTTTGGAGTCTCCCTTGCGGGAGGCGAGCTCTCGAGCCAGCGGGCGGGCATTGCGGTCTCCGTGGCACTGACCGGCCGTGTGGCCAAACGCCATTTGATCCCGCGCGCCGGCGGGCGGCCGGGCGATCTCCTTTTCGTGACCGGAAGGCTCGGAGGCTCGCTCGCCGGACACCATCTGGACTTCGTGCCCCGGCTCGCGGAAGGGCGCTGGCTCGCGAAAAATTTTCATCCGCACGCGATGATGGATCTCAGCGACGGGCTTGGCGGCGACCTTCCGCGCCTGGCCCGCGCGAGCGGATGCGGGTTCGATGTGGACAGGGCCTCATTGCCGCTTCGGCGCGGTTGCGATGTGGCGGCGGCGCTTTCCGACGGGGAAGACTACGAACTGCTTTTCGCGATGATTCCGCGGCGGGCCGCCGATCTCCAGAGGCGCTGGAGCCGGGCGTTTCCGGAAACGCAACTCACCTGCGTGGGCCGTCTCAACGCCTCCACCAAGGCCCCTGCGGATTGGCCTGGCGGGTGGGATCATTTTTCCATTGCGGTCGGGAAGGCCCCCGGACAGGGTGCGTCCGCATTAAGACGATCCACGAAATCAGCAGGTCAAACGTGAACCGGCACGGCTTGCCATCCAGCGGCGGCAGGCGGCAAAGAGCGGGCGGATCTCGCGGTGGAGGACGAGCAGGACAATGAGCAGGGCACCGACAAGGGTTCCCGTCTCGGGAACGGCCATGGGCACGAGTTCTCCGCTGGTCAGCAGCATGGAGCCCGGGCCGAACCCGTTGAAGCTGATCATGCCCAACTGCGAACTGGTGAGGCCGCTGGCATTGTTTCCGAAGTAGATCTGGTTGGCCGTGCCGCTGGTGCTCGGAATTCCGGCCCAACCGTAGATGGTCAGGCTGCCAGTCCAAATGCTGCTCAGTGCGCTGCTGTTGGCAAACTTCAACAGATACACGGCGGTTCCGAGATCGATCGTCGAGGTGCCCGAGAGCGTGAGTGTGCCAAGCGTCTCGATGCCGGCGATGTCGGAGGTGGCCAGCGTGCCGCTGTTGAGAGCGAGGGTCGCCGAGTTGTTGATCTGTTCGCTGCTGCTCAGCAGAAGGGTGCCGCCGGAATTTACCGTGACCGCCGAGCCGGCGATTGATGCCACGCCGCCGGACTTCGCCAGTTCGAGCGTGCCGCCGTTGACGACCGTTGCCCCGGTGTAGGTGTTGGCCTCCGTGCCGGTGTAGCTGAGCTTTCCGGCACCGGTCTTCGTGACGCCGCTCGTGACCGTGCCGCCGATGATATCGTCCTGGTTGACAATCGCCCCGCGAACCTCGAGGGCGGTCGGCTGCGTGCCACTTTCGACGTTGATCGTCCGGCTGCCGTTGAGAGCAAGCTGGCCGCCCGTGGCGTCGATGAGTGCCGTTTGCGTGCTGCTGAAGCTTGAAATCCCGGCACTTGTCAGATCGGCGCTGAGGTTCAAACTGCCGCCGGCACCGGTCGTGATGTGTCCGCCGTAGAGGTTGACCTGACCGATGGTTTCATCCTTCATCGGGGGGTAGGATCTGTCCGGATAAACCGTCGCATTCACGTCAAACCAGCCGTCGGAATAGACGGTGACGGTCGAGGTATTGCCGATCTGGCCTTCCTGCATGTTGCGCGCGACCGCGGAATTCGCGGCACCGATCCCGTCGCCGACAACAAGTGCTCCGGGCACGGCCCCATTGATGGTGTTTGAATTCAACAGGAGCACGCCGTTCTTCACCGTGGTGGAACCTGTGAAGGTGTTGTCACCGGAAACCATCCATGTGCCGGTGCCGTCCTTGACCAGCGAGGAAACTCCCCCGGTGCCGTCCGCGAGATCCCCGGAGAGATTGTTTGTCGCCGTGCTCGTGCCGGTGAGCGTCAGTGTGCGCGCGCCACTCCCGGTGGAGGCGAGTGATCCGGTTCCCGTGAAATTGAGCGCGCCGGTGCCCGAGGCGGCGATGGTCGCGCCTCCCGCGCCGATGGTGAACAGGCGGTCGGTGCTGGATCCCGCGCCGGTGTAGGCCAGCGTGCCGTTGTCCAAAACCAGATTTGATGCGGTGTTGTTGGAAGCCCCGATGTTGCTGTTCGAGCCGCCGTTGGCAAGATTACTCACCGAGAGAACCCCGCCGCTGACCGTCGTGACGCCGGTGTATGTGTTGGCTCCGCCGAGAGTCTGCGTGCCGCCACCTGTTTTCGTGAGCCCTCCTGTTCCCGAGATCACTCCCGCGTAGGAAGTCGGGGAGTTATTGGCACCCGTGGTGAGCGTTGCCGTTCCCAAAAGAATATTTCCACCGGCAACCCCGCCGCCGGACAACGACCCGACGCTGTTGCTGAAGTTGGCCAGGTCAAGCGTGGCTCCGGAAACGTTGGCCAGCGTCATCGCCGAATTGTTGCCGAACGCGGTTCCTGCCGCCCCCGCGCGCAGCGTTCCCGCGCTCACCGTCGTCGGGCCGGTGTAGGTATTGACGCCACCCAACAACAAAGCTTGGGAGCCGTCTTTCGTCAGACCTCCGCTGCCGGAGACAACGCCACCGAACGTTGTCAGTCCCGTATTGGTGACAGTGACCGTGCGGGTCGAGGAACCCAGTCCCATATTGCCGCTCAGGGTCAAATCGTTGGCTCCACTGACGCCGAAGTTCCCTCCCACCGTCACCGGATCGTTCAACGTGCGGGCACCGCCCGAGGCCTCAATCGCTCCGCCGTTGATCGTGAAAGTTCCCGCGCCATTGGCCGAGTTATTCCCGAACTGCACTTTTCCGCTGTTGATCGTCAAGCCTCCGGAGAATGTGTTGGCTCCGCTCAAGAGCGTCGTTCCCGTTCCGTTGTGCGTGAGGCTGCCCGCTCCTCCAATCGTGGACGCAATGGTAAAAATTCCGGTGCCCGTGTTCGTGATCACCGTGGGATCTGCCAGAGAGAGGCTGAGTTTGCTCCCGGTAATGGTCGGCGAACCCGCGCCGCTCACATTGATGAATGCCGGCCCCGGACCGGTGGCATTGAATGTCATCGTTCTGGCGGTTCCGCCGGTTTGGGAAACGGTGTAGTTTTTGTCCGAGGTGATGTTGAGCGTGCCAAGCGTCACGTTCGTATCCACGGTGACGGTGCGATTTTGCGTGATGATGCTGCTCAGCGTTGCCGTGGCATTGACGCTGTTCGGAACGGTGCCGGGCGTCCAGTTGCCGGAAGTGTTCCAGTTCCCGCTCAAATCCTTCCACGTCGACTGGGCGAATGCCGCCGGATCACAAAGGAGAATCGCCCCCGCAAGGAGGATGCCCGCTATTTTTTTATGCCCCAATTTCACTTTCATGCTTTCAATATCATCCAAAAACCAGAGTCCGTCAATAAAAATCACGAAACCAGTTGCATTTTTCACGCAACCATCAGAGCAACGCATTCCAACGGAGTCTGTTGAAAAATTTGATCTCGCGACACAAAACAAGCCCGGCGAGGAGGATAGCCGCCATGAATACGGCCGGTTCAGGGACAGCCATGGGGACGAGTTCGCCATTGGCAAGGAGTTTGGCCCCGGAGTAGCCGTTGAAAGAGATATGGGACAACTGGTCGAAGGTGAGGGCATTGGCATCGGTTCCGAAGAAGATCTGGCCCGCAATCCCGCTGAGTCCGCCCGTTCCCGACCATCCGTAAATCGTGAGAGTGGCATCGGGGTTCCAGCCCACGAGATTGCTGGCGCCGAAGCGGAGGTTGTGGATCGCCGCGCCCAGAGTGATCGTGGAATCGGCGGTGAGGGTCAGCGCGCCGAGGGTTTCGGAGTAGCCGGTGCCGGTGGAAAAGGTGCCGCCGGCGAGTGTGATGGCCGTGGAGTTTCCGATCTGGTTGGTGTTTTCGAGGAGGAGCGTTCCCCGGGAGTTCAAAATAATGGCCGCTGTTCCAACGGCATTTTCTCCAGCGGTTTTTGCGAGGGCGAGGGTGCCGTCCGAAACGGTCGTCGTGCCGGCGTAGGTATTCGAGCCGGTGCCGCCCGCCAGACGCAGGGTTCCGGAGCCTGTTTTGGTGAGGCCGCCGACACCGGAGATCACTCCCTCGTAGGCAAGGGTGGTTCCGGAATCCTGGGAAAAAATTCCCCCTCCCGCGTTGAGGGTGATGGCGCGATTGGCATTGAGCGAGAAGGTGGCGGACGTATTGAGCGTGCCGCCGTTGAAGCGGAGAAATCCCGGGGACGGGGTTTCCGGAGCGGTACCCAGATTGTTGTCCGAGATGATCGCCAGCGTGCCGCCGTTGATCTCGGTGCGGGCGGTGTAGGTATTGTTCCCGGAGAGCGCCAAGGTGCCGGTTCCGGTCTTTGTGAGGATTCCCGCTCCCGAAACCGTTCCTGTCACGACGGTATTTCCGGTGCCGGAAAATGTGACCGAGGCGTCTCCGAGCAGAGGGCCGGATATGGTGAGTTGGTTCGCATCGGTTTGGATTCCGGAATCGGAGGCTCGCATGATCGAACCGCCGAGCGTGTTGTTTCCCGAGATGCTGCGAAGGGCACCCGTGTCCGAACTCCCGTTTTTATTGATTGTCAGGTTTTCCGCGACATTGATCCCGCCCTGGATCTGGAGTTGCCCCCCGCCATAGACCGTCGTGCCGCCCGAGACCGATCCCAGGGCCGATGCGTTCTGGATATTGATGGTGCTGCCGGCGCCGATGGCGGTGACTCCTCCGTAGGTATTCGCTCCCGTGAGGGTCAGCGTGCCCGTGCCGATTTTGGAGAGATCCCCTCCGCCGGAAACAACTCCCGCGAACGTGGAGGAACCGGAACCGATGGTGAGTTTGCTTCCCGACAGTTCCACCGAGGCGGTGGCGGCCGATGCGTTGAGCGATCGGATTGTCTCACTGCGCCCCGCTCCGAGAATCAGCCTGCCATCGGCGGCAACGGCGACCGCGCTTGTGCCGGCGATCTGCTCGTTGAAGTTGACAATATTCACAACCGCGCTGCCCACCGCACCGATGCCGTCCCCGATAACAAGATTCCCCGCGACCGCCGTCCCTCCGCCCGTGTTGAAGAGTGTGAGCGTTCCGTCGTTGACCCGCGTTTCCCCCGAATAGGTATTGGCGGCGGTACCGCCCATGATCACCGTGCCGCTTCCGTTTTTGACAAACCCTCCCGCACCCGAGACCGCCCCATCCAACCTCACGGTGCTTGCGCTGTCCACCGTGATCGTGTTCCCGTTGTTCGCGATGGTGCCGCTGATGTCGAGCGAACCGGCGGAATCCCTCGTGACGGCCAAATTGCTGTCGAGCGAAATTGCCGATGCCAGGGAATACCCCGTTCCGCCACCACCCGCACCGTAGGCGTTGATCGCCGCTGTTCCCGAACCCGATGCAAACGTGATGGCACCACCGGAAACCGTGTAGCGATTGTTGTCGTTGAATGTCAGCGAACCCAAGGTCACCGGCAAGGAAACTGTGATCGTCCGGTCGGCTGTTATCATGCCGCCCAAAGTCGCCTCGGCTCCGACTCCATTCGGACTGCCAACGGGAGACCAATTTGAGCCCGTCCCCCAATCCCCGCTCGAATTGACATTCCACGTCTGGCCCGCAAGAGAGTGCGCCGCAAAAAATATCGCCAGCACCATGGCTCTATTCCGAAGTCGGCTGAAAACACTCGCATCCATTCAATCGACATGCCCCAACATCGGCAATACGTCAAGACAAATAAACCTGTTGCATGAAGATTACATCACCATCGACACCAATTCATTCGGTGTATGGATTTGTATTCGGCATCAGGACTTATAAAATATATTACGAAACAGGTTGCATGGCTGCTTGTTTTGCCGTATTGTCGGCTTGTTCGTTTTATGCTTTTCCTGTAATCTGTTGTGGACTTGGGGAGGGCGGGAAGCGAATTCCAAGTGATTTCCTATGTCCGTTAGAATAAAAATATTTGTCTGCCTGGCGGGAGTGGCCTTGTTTTTGTGGGTATCCACGGCCTTTATGGCAACGGGCGTTTTTCTCGGGCGCTTCGATCAGCTCGACGCGCAGCGGATTGGACGGACATTGGGCCGGGTGCGGGACGGCGTTGCCGAAAAACAGCGCCAAATGGCCACGGGTTTGAAATTGTGGCTGAAGGACAACAGGTTGGACAGCGCGAGTTTTCAAAAATCCTCTGGAAGTTTTCTTTCGGAATTTAATTTGAACCTTCTGGCCCTCGTTTCAACATCCGGCCGGGTGGATCAGGTGTCAATCCGCAGCGCCCCGGGAGGGGAAGGACGCCTGACCAGTTCCGACGAAGCCATGATCGCCGAGTTGGTTCAGTCCGTGGGACGAGACGGAAAAAAGATCGGCCTTGTCCAGACAAGTCTCGGGCCGATGCTCTTTGCCGTTGAAAGCATTACCCGACAAGATGAAGCGGTTCCCTCTCCCTGGGCTGGAGCCGTGGCCGGGATTTTCCTCGGTGGGGACTACGAGCAAACCCTGAGAAATTCTCTGCTGGCGGATCTGACGATTTTGCCCGCCACAGGAAGCATGCTGGATTTGTTCCGCCTGAGATCCCCGGAGAACCAGCAGGCGGTGATTGTTCCGCCGCACGGAAAAGAAGATGAAATTGCCGCCTACTCGCTTCTGCGGGATGTCCGGGGCGAACCGCTCCTTGTGATCAAGGTCGCCGAAGCCCGGCAATCCTATCTCGACGGCACGGCCAACCTCCGGTTCTTTCTGGGCATCACCGCCGCGTTTTCCATCATTGTGACGGTTGTGGGCACGCTTTTGGTCGAGGTGATGGTGGTCGGCCGCATCCGGCGGCTCACCCACAGCGCCCGCAGGGCGGACATCAATGGAATGGATGACCTCCCCGTGAAGTTTCTCAAGGGCCGCGACGAGATTTCCTCGCTTGCCAAGGCCACCAAATCGATGGTGGATCGCTTGAAGGCTTCGCAGGTGCTCTACCGGGCGGTTGTCGAAACCCAGACCGAACTCATCGTCCGCTTCAAGCCGGACGGCGAGATCACCCTGGCCAACGAAGCCTTCGCCAAATTCTTCGGCCGGCACCTGCGGGCTGTTGACGGAAAAAACATCCGGGATTTTTTCACAACCGCAGTGATGAAGGGAGCGGACATTCTGGGAACATTGCCAACCGGGGCCAACCGGTCGATCGCCCACGATTTTCCGGTTCTTCTGGAAGGCAGCCGGGAGTGCTGGCTGCAGTGGAGCCAGCGCGCCCTGGTGGCCGACGACCACTCGATCACGGAGATCCAGGCGGCCGGCCACGACATCACCCTGCGGCGCGATTACGAACACAAACTCAAAACCGCCAAGGAAGCCGCCGAAGCCGCCGACCGTGCGAAGAGCGAGTTTCTTACGGTGATGAGCCACGAGACGCGCACGCCGCTCACCAGCATTCTGGGCTTCACGGCGATTCTCGAAAACACGCCGCTCAGCCCGGAGCAGATCGAATACCTCCACCTCATCCGATCGAGCGGCGACAGCCTTTTGCTCCTTCTCAACGACCTTCTCGACTACAGCAACGTGGCCTCGGGCCGCATCGAGCTCCATCCGGTCACTCTTTCGGTCGCCGCCCTCGCTAGGGAAATCGTGGCGACACAAACCCCCGAAGCCCGCGCGCGCAATCTCGATCTCGATCTGGACGTCGAGGTGGACGCACCACCCTATATCGAGGCCGATGCCGGGCGCGTGCGCCAGGTTCTCCACAACGTCCTCAGCAACGGCATCAAATTTACCGAACGCGGATTCGTGCGTCTTTCGGTCAAGCCCGGGGAGAACGGCATGATCCGGTTTCTCGTGCAGGACACCGGTATCGGCATCCCCGACGACGCCCTGCCCCGGCTTTTCGAGGCATTCGGATCGACCGATGCCAGCAACTCGCGCGGACACGGGGGCGCGGGCGTCGGACTGGCGGTGAGCCGGAAAGTCCTTGACCGGCTCGGGGGCACCATCACCGTGCGCAGCGAGCAGGGAATCGGAAGCCTCTTTACAATCACCCTGCCGGTCGGCAGTCCCAAGACCCCCGAAGCGACGGGCGCGACCGCGCGCTACGACGAACTCGCCGACGCGTCGGACAAACCGGATTTCAGCTCCGCAGATCTCGATGTTCTCGTGGTCGAGGACAATCTCGTCAACCAGAAGGTCATCAAGAGAATTCTCCAGATGATCGGCATCCGGTGTGAAGTCGCGTCGGGCGGACGCGAATGCCTGGAGATGACCGCCCGGAAAAGCTACGACATCATTTTCATGGATGTGCAGATGCCGGAAATGGACGGATATGAAACGGTCGCGCGCCTGCGGCATCGCGAGGCGTCGCCCGACAACAAGAGCGGCTCGCGGACGCATATCGTTGCCTGCACGGCGTTCTCACTTCCCGGCGACCGGGAAAAATGCATTCTGGCGGGGATGGACAACTATGTCAGCAAGCCGGTGCGGATCGAAAATCTCGCCACCACCGTCCAGGCCTTCCTTGACAAGGAAGAATCGTCTGAGGAGCCCACCGTGCAGGCGGCGGTTGCGGCACGCTGAAGCCCGACGTTCACGGCAGCAACCGGCGTTCCTCGGGCAGCAGGGACGCGGGATTGAGCGTGGCGACGACGGAGGCCGCGGCCTCCTTTTTTCCATTGGCGGCGAGCAGGGCCGCAAAAATCGCCTTTTGTTGGGGCAGAAGCTGGGCAAGCTGCACCGGTGATTTCTCGAAAATCTTCAATCCCTCGGCCGCGTGGCCCGTTCGCAGGAGTCCGAGCGCGAAGGTCATCTTGAGAGGGAAGAGGTCGGGATTTTCGCCCGCCAGCGTGCGGCTTCTTTCCAGAGACTGCGCGATATCCCGATCCTGCAAAAGCAGGAGATAATTCCGATCATTGAGAACGGCGGCATCCTTCGGCCAGCGCCGGGCCATGGCCTCAAAGATTTCCGTCAGCTTGCGGGTATCCCCGCGCGAGCGATAAAGGTTCACCAGCGCCTCAAAAGCACCGCGTGAGGCGATGGCATCGCGCGTGAGGCGGTCGAGCACGATTTCCGCCATGGCAATCCGGCCCCGTTGGTTGAAATAGCCGGCGAGGTAGAAAAGGAGTTCGCGATCCTCGGTGGGGGTGCGCGCCGAGCGTTCAAAAAAACTGTTTGCCTGGCCTTCCTGCCCCATCGCTTCATAACACCGGGCGATATAAAGGTCGCGCAGGGCGGGTTCGAGCGGGGTTTCCCCGGATCGCAGGACATTGAGCACCTCGTCCCAGCGGCCAAGGCCCGCCTTGGCATCCAGCCAGATGAGAAAGAGGTCGCGGCGGCGGCGCACCTCGATCAGCGGAGCAAAATCCAGTGCCCGTTCATTCTCGCCGAGCCGCACAAGGAGAGAGGCGACCGCCCGGCGTTCATCGGACGTCTTCGCGGCGCGGGTCAACTCGTCGAGAACTTCCTTTCTGCGTTCGGGATGAATCCGGATCATCGCCAGCGCGGATTCCGTGCGGCCTTCGAACGAGCCGCCGGGAAGGCTTTTCAGGATCGTTGCGGCGCGTTCTCTCACATCGTCGGGGGAGCCCTGCGCCCCCAGCACGGCCGCGAGCAATTTGCGGGCGCCGGCGGGATCGTTTTCCGCAATCCGGCAAAGCGTCTCCGCCCCCAGCCTGCGGTCGCCGGCATCGGGCAAAGCCAGCATCAGAAGGGCCGCATCCACGCGCTGGTTCTGCGACAGCGCGGGAGAGGCCAGCGCGGCTCTCAGATTGCGGGAAGCCGCGGCACCGTCCCCCGCAACGAGCGCGTAACGGGCCAGAAGAACCTGAATCCTGACATCTTGCGGAAGGCGCTTCTCGGCCTCTCCGAGGGTTTCCTGAAAAAGCTGATACGAGCCGAAGCGGAGCAGGATGTCCGCATAATTGACATAATCCTCGCTGGTGGCTCCACCGGATGTCATGAGATTGCGGAAAAAGACGAGGGCCTCGGGAAGCCCGGCGGCGGCATTCAAACGGGCCGCCGCGCGCAGGGCCGCCGCACGTTCCGGCTCCAACTGATAAGCGGCGATCACTTTGCTCTGGGCCGAGGCCCAGTTCCCCGAATCCATCGCCTTGCCGGCCTCCGAGGCGAGACGATCCGAGCGCCAGTTTTTGAAAGCGGGCAACCGGGGAAGAATGCCCGCGGCCCCCAGCGCGATGACAAGAAGAACCCCCGCCAAGGAAGCGGGGACGATCCACTTCGGGATTTGTTTTCCCGGTGCTTTGTCGTCCGGGTTCATGGGGCTATTTTATTCATTCTCTGAATGGGTGCTGGCCCGGGTGCGGAGGCCCAGCCTGCCGGTTCGCAGGGGGCACTCTGAGCGATCCGCCCGATTTTTTCAAAATAAAACGAAAGAATTTCAGGGGGTTCCGTCGGCGTCCGAGGCGGGCGGGTTGGCACGATCTCCCGCCGAAAGAAACTTGCGGAACGCTTCCCAGGCTTGCTCGTGGGCCGCATTGCGGGATTCGGCACACCCCAGCAGATACCACGCGAGGGGCGGCGCGCCACTTTGCCGAACGGCGGCACGCAACAACGAACGGGCTCCCGCAAAATTTCCGGCGCGCCATGCGACAAGGGCCTTCATGGTGAGCCCGTAGGCGTCGGCACCTATCGGATCGGCGTCAATTTGATCAAGCGGCGGGCCCAGGTTGTCCATGAGAATCAGGCAGGCGGTCGCCGGATCACCTTGGGAAGCCGCGTGTTCGGCGCGGGAGCGGAAAGCCGCCCTCCGGAGCGCGGGAAGGGAGGACGCCTTTTCCACCAAGTCCGGGTGCCCGCTTGCCAGAGCTGCCGAAAGGGCGCGGGCAGCCGGATTTTCGGCGATGCCGGGATCATCCGGACGGGCGGCCAGTTTGATCAGGAGTTCGAATTCCGCGCGCGAAACGGGAATTTGCAAAAACCCGATCCGAACCGCCTGCCAAGTGGCAGTGGAGGGAGCGATGCCGAGAAGCGCCTGCGAGAGGGAGGGATTTTCCGATGCTTGCCTGAGAAGCTCGCGCAGGCGTTCACCACGTTTGTCGGGTGGAGTCCGACCGAGAAGGGCTTCGGCGCATTCCGCGGCAAGAGCGTTGTCTCCCCGCTCGACGAGCACACCCATCGCACGGGCCGCCGGAAGCGGAGAGAACGGATCGAGGACAAACACACGGGCGAGCAGCCTCCGGGCGCGCGTGCGGTCGCCGGCGCGGATTGCCTGATGCGCGGCCACCTCGACAATCCCGACATCAAGCGGACGGAACCTCATCCAGTATTCGACGGATTCCCGTCCGGGAAGCCGGTCGAGCGGTCGGTCGGCGGAAAACTCGGGAGGGCGCGCGAACGGCGTCCATCTGATCTGCGCAAACGCCAGCCCGCCCAGGGACAAAGCGACGAGCAACGGCACAAGGAGCGGGCGGGCCCGCGGAGACGTTCCCCGGAGTCCCACCCCTGCGAGGGCGGCGGCCAAGAACAAGACCGGCCCGGAGTGGGCGGGCACATCGAGAAGGCCATGCACCGTCAAAGCCGCAAGGCAACCGAGACCGACGGCGGCGGGAAGCGGTTCGCCCGCAACGGCAATTTCAACCCACCGTGCCGCCAGGAGGACGACAACCCCCACGGCCAGCAAACCTGCGAATACTCCCGCCTCACAGGCGAACCACAGCCAGTCGCTTTCGGGATGCACCGTCCGCCAGATCGCGGCCGAAAGGGATCGGAAAAAGGGGAAGGCTCCGTCGAAACTCCCCAGCCCGACACCCGAAACCGGATGCGCGGCGAGCATCCGCCAGGCATCCGCCTGCACAGCCAGCCGGAAGCCAAGCCCGGAAACCCCGTCCGAAGCCAGTCGGTCGAGCAGCGGCGCGGAAGGCGCCAACAGCACAACAATCCCACCCAACGCGACAACAACAGTCCCGATGAGCAATCCCGTGCGCTTAAGGTGGACGGGAGTCCCCTGCAATCCCCGCCGCACATGGGAGTGATGCCTGTGCCCCCTGTTTTCTGCAACGTGAAGGGGATGATTGGCACCGATGCGCGGCTCCGTGCGCCAGCCCCGCTTTTGCGCGGCTAGAAGGATTCCCCACCCGGTCAAACACCCCGCCGCGGCAGCCAGCAATCCGCCGCGCGAGCCCAATACGAGAAGGGCCGTGGCACACAGCACAGCCGCCAAAAGCCAGGCCACCCTCCCCCTTGTTTCGCGCACACCGACCGCGTGGACGGCACATCCGCCCAAGGCAATCGCGGCAAACGAGGCCGCCTGATTCCGCGTGTCGAACAGGGCGGCAAAAAAACCGGCCTGCGGGCCGCGCCACGCCCCGCTCTCCCATCGGGCGAAAATCAGAACCGCCGAAACCGCGACGGCAAAAACGAGAACGGCCGTCTGGCGTTGCCCCTCCCCGCCGCCGGTTGCATCAGTGGCAGCGGCCTCCCGACCCCGGAAAGGCTCGTCTGTATTCCGTTGCTGCAAACGCGAAGGGGACTGATCCGAACTCCCGCAGAGCCCCCAAAGAAAAACCAGCCCGGAAAGATACGCGGCCCACACCGATAAAAAAGCCCACGGCTGCGGCGTCAGGGTGAACGGCACCTCCCCGCCCAACGCGGCAACCCGCCACGCCGGATTGCCGAACCAGGAGGCCGGCAGGATCGCCAGAAGCGGCAGCACAGCCAATCCGAGCAGGAGAAGGCCCAGCAATCCGCCGGGACGCGGTCTCCAGAAAAAAAGGCAGGCCGTGGCAACAGCAAGTTCCGGAACAACGGGGTTGCGGGCAAAGAGGAGGCTCGCCGCAAGAACCCCGAGCACCGCGCAAATCTCCCTCCTTGCGCCCGCATGGAACCGCGTGTTCATGAACATCAGATGAGGCTTTTCACAACGCCCGGGCGGCTCAGCGAACGGCGAGCGTCTCGTAGAGATCGCGCGTCTGGCGGGCGATCGAGGCCCAGGAAAAAACCTCGGCCGCGCGCCGGCGACCCGCTTTCCCAAAGGCGGCGCACTTGACGGGATCGGCCATGAGCTCATTGATGCGGGACGCGAGATCCCGCGCGAAGCGGTCGGGGTGCAGCGGCTCAAAGGGACTTTCCTTCATTTGCTCGACGGCCACCAAGCAGCCGGTTTCGCCCGGCCGCACGACTTCGCGGATGCCGCCCACCGCACTCGCAACGACCGCCGTTCCGCAGGCCATCGCCTCGAGGTTGATGATGCCGAACGGTTCGTAAATCGACGGACACACGAAGACGCCCGCGTGGGTGTAAAATTCGATTTTCGAGCGGTTGTCGAGCATCTCCTCGATCCAGATCACGCCCGGCCGCGCCTGCTGGGCGGCGTTGACCGCCTTCTTCATCTCCGCCGCAATCCCGGGGGTGTCGGGTGCGCCCGCGCAGAGAACGACTTGAAACCCCGGGTTCATGTATTTGATGGCATTGACGAGGTGCATGATCCCCTTTTGCCGGGTGATGCGCCCGACGAAGAGGATATACGGTTCGTGGGGATTCACCCCCAGGCGACGGAGCGCCCCGTCCGACCCGACCGGACGGTATTCCTCGGGATCAATCCCGTTGTAGATAACGTGCAGTTTCGAGGGCTCGACAGAGAAGAGGCGTTCGATGTCTTTTTTTGTCTCCGCCGAAACCGCAATGACGGCGTCGGCCATCTCGATCGCCGTCTTTTCCAACCAGCAGGTGAAGTCGTATCCGCCGCCGAGTTGCTCGCGTTTCCACGGGCGCAGCGGCTCAAGCGAATGCACGGTGAGGACAAGCGGGATGTTCTCGTTGAGCTTCGCGAGGATCCCTCCGAAATGGGAATACCATGTGTGGCAGTGGACGACGTCCGCAGCGATGGCGGTGGTGTTGAAGTCGAGGCAGCGCTGGAGGGCTCCGAAAACCGGACGCAGCGGCGGCGGACACGTGTAGGCTGCCGCGTTCAGCCCGAACCCCCTCGCGGTAAGATTTCCCGAAACCGAGTTCTGGTCGCCGAAACAACGGACTTCGACCGGCATGAGTTTCGCCAGTTCGCGGCTGAGATACTCGACATGGACGCCCGCGCCCCCGTAGATGCGCGGCGGAAATTCGTTCGTAAGGAGCAGGGCTTTCATAATTTAAAAAGGAAATCAGGCCCCGCCGCCAAGGAGCCACGTCACACCGCCATCGGTCGGACGCACGGCCGCGCAGGGATAGGATGACGCGCCGCCGAAGACCTGCCTGAGGATGGCTTCCTTGCCGGGACTGTTGACAAGGAAGCACACGCGGCGCGCGGCATTCAACAGCGGATAGGTGAACGTGATCCGGTGGGTGGAAAACTTGGGAACATAGTTGGCGACCACGAGGCGGTCGGTCACACCGAGAGCGGCGGTGCCGGGGAAGAGCGAGGCGGTATGCCCGTCGTCGCCCATGCCGAGGAGGATCAAATCGTGCCGGTAGGTTTCGCCCGACGCGCGCCGGAGCAGCTCGGCCTCGTAATCCGCCGCCGCCTCCGACGGGTCGGCCTCGCCACGCATGCGGAGGATATTTCCGGCGGGGATCGGCGCGTGGTCGAAGAGCGATTCCCTGGCCATGCGGAAGTTGCTCTGGTCGCTCTCCGGCGGCACGCACCGCTCGTCCCCGAACGTCACTTCCCAACGCGCCCAATCGAGGGATTCCCCCGCCAGCGCCCGATAGACTGGAAGCGGCGTGTTCCCCCCGCTGAGGGCAATGCGAAAAATTCCGCGCGCGCGGATCGCCGCGTCCGCTTCGCCCGCAATGCGCGCGACGGCGTCGCGGAGGAAGTTGTTCGTGTGCAGAATTTCCGGGGACATCGGGGTTACATGAGCCGGGCGGGAATCAAAAATTGCAACTCGGCCGAGGCGGGTTTTGCTTCTTGGAGTTCGAGTGCGGTCAGAGAGGCTTTTCGGATTCTGATCGCCTGCGGTGCCGCTCCGAGGAGTGCCCCGATGGCTTCGCTGAAATCCGGCTCGTGGCCGACAAGAAGCACCGCGCTTTTTTCCAAATGGGGGAAAAGTTCGCGCAGGAGCGTTTCCGTTTTCATGCCGCAGGCCAGCCAGGAGCTCTCAATCGGCGCCCTGTCGAGTTGGTTCGCCACGATGCGCGCCGTCTGGAGTGCCCGCACGACCGGACTCGTCAAAATGACATCGGGAACCAACCCGGCCCGCCGGAGGAACTTTCCGGCCTTTGCCGCTTGTGCGAGGCCCCTTGTCGTGAGCCGCCGCTCGAAATCCGATTCCGCAGAGGGTTCCGCTTCCGCATGGCGCAGGAATGAGAGGATCATCTTTTTTTTCTACATCGACATGCCGCCATCCACGGCGAGAACCTGTCCGGTGATGAACGAAGCCTCGGTGCTTGCGAGGAAGGAGACCGCTGCCGCGATGTCGTCGCCCGCACCGAAACGCGAAAGCGGAATCATGGCCAGTGCCCCCTTGCGCACTTCCTCGCCGAGAACCGATGTCATGTCGGTTTCGATAAAGCCGGGTGCAACGACGTTCACGGTGATCCCCCGGCTTGCGAGTTCGCGGGCAAGGCTCTTGCTCATGCCGATGAGCCCGGCCTTGCTGGCCGCGTAGTTCGCCTGCCCGGCCAGGCCCATGAGACCGCTGACCGAGCTGATGTTAATGATCCGTCCCGAGCGTTGCTTCACCATCGCGCGCAAAACCGAGCGGGTGAAATTGAACGCCCCCTTCAGATTGGTTTGCAGGACAATGTCCCAGTCGTCGCTCGACATGCGCATGGCAAGCGTGTCGCGGGTGATCCCCGCATTGTTCACCAGAACATCACACCGCCCGAAATCCGCGAGGATCTTTTCGCCCGTCTTCTGCACGGCCTCAAAATCGGCCACATCGACCGCATACGGGATCGCCGCTCCGGGGTGGGCGGCGTTGATTGCTTCGGCCGTGCGGAGCGAGTTCGATTCCGTGCGGCTGACAACAGCGACCTTCGCCCCCTCGGAGGCAAAGCGTTTCGCGAGGGCTTCCCCGATCCCGCGTCCGGCACCGGTGACAATGGCAACTTGGTTTTCAAAACGTCTCATAATTTCCAGACCACCAAGAGGACACCGGGAAACAGAAGAAGGGAAGGCTATTTTTCTCTTCGGAAAGATTCGGAGCCAAAGAACCCGCCGGCAACAAGGCGGAGCCGGTTCTACTTGTGCGCCGGATCGGTCTCCGGGGAGGCGGGCTCCTCTTTCCTCGGACCCACGAAATACTTTTCCACGAGGTAGAAGCAGGCCGGGATGATGAAGATCGAGATGAAGGTGGCGGCGAGCATGCCGCCGATCACGGTGGTGCCGAGGATACGGCGGGAGACCGCGCCCGAGCCGGAGGCAACCGCCAGCGGCACGGTGCCGAGAATGAAGGCGAAGGCGGTCATGAGGATCGGGCGGAGGCGGAGCTTGGCGCCGGCGAGCGTGGCTTCGAGAAGCGGCTGGCCTTTTTCGTATTCGTCCTTGGCGAACTCGACGATGAGAATCGCATTTTTTGCCGCGAGGCCGATGAGCATGACGAGCCCGATCTGCGCGTAGAGGTTGTTCTGCATCCCGCGCACGGCGAGCCCGGCAAACGCGCCGAAGACGGCGATCGGCGTCGTGAAAAGCACGCTGAAGGGCAGCGACCAGCTTTCGTATTGGGCGGCCAGGATCAGGAAGACGAAGAGCAGCGAGAGCCCGAAGATGGCGGTCGGAGGCACGCCTTGGGCGGCCTTTTGTTCCTGATACGACATGCCGAAATAGTCGTAGCCCATTCCGGCGGGCATCGTCTCGGCGAAGACCGCTTCGAGCGCTCGCATCGCCTGGGCGGTCGAGTAGCCGGGCGAAACCGAGGCCGTGATCTGCGACGCGCGGAACATGTTGTAGCGCATCGTGAACTCCGGCCCGAACGAATGCCGGGCGCGGATGAACGAGCTCACCGGAACCGGTTCGTTTTGGGTGTTGGTGACGTAGAAGAGGCCGAGTTTTTCAAGGTTCGTGCGGTCTTCTCCTTCCGCCTGGATATAGACCTGCCACTGGAGGCCGAAGCGGTTGAAGTAGTTCACAAAATAGCCGCCGAGGAACGTCTGCAAGGTCTGGTAGGCATCGGTAAGATTGACCTTCTGGATCATCGCCTGGGCCTGATCGACGTCGAGGTAGATCTGCGGCACGTCCCAAAGTGCGGTCGTGAAAAGCCCGGAAAGCTCGGGCCGCTTCCCGGCCGCAGCCATGAAGGCCCGCGTGTTTTTTGAGATGAACGCGACGGGGGCTCCCGTGCGATCCTCCAGCATGAACGTCACGCCGCCGGATGTGCCGATGCCGGGGATGGCCGGCGGGGGAAAGGCGAACGCCGCCGAGGGCTTTGCCAGCGCGGCCAGTTCCTTGTTGATATTTTTCTGGATCGCATCGACCTGGAGCTCGGGCGTTTTGCGTTTCGCCCATTCCTCGAGCGTGATGAAGAAGAAGCCGGTATACGTGCTCTGAACCGTGCTGAGCAGGTTGAACCCGACAATCGACGTCACGAATTTCACGCCGGGGGTCTTGCGCAGGATCTTCTCGATCTCCGACGACGCGGCATCGGTCTGCTGGAGCGAGGAGGCCCGCGGAAGCTGGACAACGCCGAAGAGGTAGCCCTGATCTTCCTCCGGGATGAATCCCGTGGGCATCTTGCCGCCGATCCCGCCGGCTGCCAGCGCCAGGAGGGCAAGGAGCACCAGGCTGATCGCGAGCTTGCGAATAAGGCCGTTGCAGACTGCGGCGTAGCCGTTTGTGGCCTTTCCAAAGAGGGTGTTGAACCCCCGGAAGAACACCCCAAGCGGCCCCGGGGTTTCCTTGCGCGGACGCAGGAGGAGCGCGCCCAGAGCCGGGCTGAGCGAGAGAGCGTTGAAGGCCGAGATGAGCACCGAGACGGCCATCGTCACGGCAAACTGCTGATACATCGCGCCGGTGATGCCGGGGATGAAAACCGTCGGAATAAAAACCGCCGCAAGAATCAGCGCGATCGCGACCACCGGACCCGACACCTGCGCCATCGCCTTGAAGGCCGCGTCTCTGGGCGAAAGGCCTTTTTCAATGTGCATCTCGATCGCCTCGACCACGACAATCGCATCGTCCACCACCAGCCCGATCGCCAACACGAGCCCGAAAAGCGAGAGCGTGTTGATCGAAAATCCGAGCATCGGGAAAATGGCAAACGTCCCGATCAGCGAGACCGGCACCGCGATGAGCGGGATCAGTGTCGCCCGCCAGCCCTGCAGGAAGATGAAGACCACGATGATCACCAACACCATCGCCTCGAAGAGCGTCTTGATGATTTCCTTCATGCCCTCGGTGACCGCCAGCGTCGTGTCGAGCGCGCAGGTATATTTCAAATCCTGCGGAAACGCCTTCGCCTGCTGGTCGAAGAGCGCCCGAACCTGCTTCATGGTATTGACCGCGTTCGATCCCGGAAGCTGATAAACGCAGACGATCGCGGCATTCTGGCCCTCGAAGCGGCCGTGCAGATTATAAACCTGCGCGCCGAGATCGACGCGGGCGACATCTTTCACCCGGACAATCGAACCGTCGGAATTCGCGCGGATCACGATGTTTTCAAAGTCCTCCGGCTTGACGAGGCGGCCGGTGGTGTTGACCGTGAACGTATAGACTTGGCCCGGCGGCACCGGCTCTCCGCCGATCTGCCCGGCGGGGTTCACGTTGTTCTGCGTGTTGACCGCGCGGATCACGTCGGGGACGGTGATGTTGAGCGTGGCCAGCCGGTCGGGCTTCACCCAGATGCGCATCGCATACTGGCCCGCGCCGAAGATGCTCACGCTGCCGACCCCGTTCACACGCGTGAGCGGGTCGTTGATGTTGATGTAGGCGTAGTTCGCCAGGAAGGTCGGATCGAAGGTGCCTTTCGGCGACGAGAGAACGAACACGCCGAGCGGCGACGAGAGCGCCTGCTGGACCGTGACGCCGAAGTTGCGCACGTCCTGCGGGAGCTGCGAGGACGCCTGTGTCTGCCGCATCTGCGCGAGAATCTGGTCGGTTGTCGGCACCGTCGAGGTGTCAAAAATAACGTTGAGCGTCATCATGCCGTTGTTGGCATTGATCGAATACATGTAGTCCATCCCCTCGACGCCGCTCATCTGCTGCTCGATCGGGGTGGCGACGGACTGCTCGACCGTCAGGGCATCCGCGCCCACGTAGGTCGTCTGAACCTGGATCTGCGGGGGAACGATGTTCGGGAACTGCGCGACCGGCAGACCGGCCATCGAGACAAGCCCGACAATGACGGTGATGATCGCGATGCGCTGCTTCCCCCTGATCTCATCCGGTCCGTAGTGCCAAAAGATCCGATAGGCACTAGCCGTCTGGTTTTGAGCGTAGGCCTCGAAGATTTTTTCATCCCGCGGGCCACGCATCGATGTGTATTCGTGGGTCTGAAGGCTCTGATGCCGGGGATTCGATTCGAGGAAGCCTAGCGCCTTCCGCACGGTCTTGCTGATGGCCGGCGCTCCGGCGTCCCTGCCAAGTGCCTCAAGCTCGGCCGCGGCCCGTTGGGTAAAGATGAGTTTGGGCACAGCTCACTTCGTTTCGTTCGCAAAAGAACCAAGGTAGACCGTCTGGCCCTGTGCGGATTCCTTGAGGCCTTGGCGCACCGCGGCCAGCGCCTTAGGATTCTCCCACAGCCAGGCTTCCGCCGCTGGAATCGCCTTAACCGGATCCAGGACAATTTGCCCCACCGCATTGCGGTAGATGTTGAACGCAGTAGCTCCAGCCGCGGTAGCGGCGCCCCCCAGGGTCAGGCGTCTCTTGGCGTCAGGACGGACGAACTCAGTGACGAGATGGAAATCGGAGTCCTTGACCACAAAAGCGTGCGCCATGCCGTCAGTTTGCCCCTGTGGGCTTATAGGTCAAGTGGGATATTCCCACACCTTTGCCGGGAGGAGCCCGCGCCTAACCCTGAGCCCGTTCCATCAAAACATGCGCGCGTACGGCGCGGGGCTGGGCATCTCCGCGGAATGGCCGAGCGCGCGGGCCGCATGAAGCGGCCAGTACGGATTGCGGAGGAGCTCCCGGGCCATGAGCACCAG
>Ga0118677_10002374_pt1 | contig 38032 bp, 19 predicted proteins | sample AliMusrvi5mmetaG_FD_86154 | JGI IMG/M metagenome (GOLD analysis project Ga0118677, IMG submission 86154) | reverse complement strand
CCACTGTAGCAATCAACGACGAGCACGAACCCGGCTTGCGTGCGTTCGGCGATGGCCTGCCGCAGCCGGTCCGCGATCGGGTCCCATCCTCGCACGCAGGCGTTTTCGCCGCCAGGCACGGCGATGCTCGGGAATTTGTCGTACGTGGATTGCCTCATGGGATTGAAAGCAAGCCATCTCAGCCGCGGCGGATTTCCGAGCCCTTGAAGCGGATGATGATGCGATAGACCTTTTTGACGCGGCAGAGGATTTTGCCGGTGGCGAGGTCCACGTGTTCCGGAATCTCGACATGGTGGACATCGACCACCGCATAGTAGCCGCGCTCGGAAAAGATATCTATCAGCATGCCCAGCGCGGTGGGCTCGCCTAACAAATGCTCCTCGCTGTTGATGTTGGCGTGGCCGGAAATGGCATGCAACTTGATGACGGGCATCATCGTGTTCTCAATGAAATTCACCACGCGCTGGAACAACTCCGGGGTGTTCAACTCATATCCGTCGAGGCGTTTGACCAGTTCCTGGCGGGCGTGGATGATGATGTCGCTGGCCACCGGCAGCGTGCGCAGGCGGTTGAAGGTCAGCGGGTCGAGTTCCAGTGAGCTTTGGTATTCGAGTTCCTTGAGGATGTTTTGCTCAACCTCGGCAATGGGCCCCTGGGCATTGATCAGATGATAGTGGAAAACATCCTTGAGCGACAGCAGCGCATCCCACGTTTGTTCCTTGAACACCCGGTAGCGCCGTCCCGCGAGGCGCTCATCATAGTCGGTCGGCCGCTTCTCCATCAATTCCCCGTGATGGGTGCGCCGCACCTCCTCGTTATGCGCCTTGGCCTCGCGCCCGCGCTTGAGCTGACGGGCAACGCTCTCCCGTTCATTGACGAAAAGCACGATGATCTGCACCACCGGCTGGCGGAAATGGCTGGCCAGCGACGTGCCATAGTGCTCGCGCCAGAGCTGGGTCAGTTTCTCATAGATCATTTTCAGGCACTCCACCTGCACCGTGGTGCGGGGAAAGCCATCGAGAATGACCCCGTCGCGGTGTTCCGGCTTGAGCAGTTCGTGCAGCAGGGCGGAGAGCACCTCGCGGTCACCAATCATGCCGCCGGCGTCCTTGACGGCTTGCATCGCCGGGGCGTCCAACAGCGAACTCATGACAATGGGCGCACTGGTGAGGCCGCGGGTCTTGGAAATGAATGCCGTGTTGGTGCCCTTGCCGGACCCGGGGGCACCGCCTAACAGAATGATTTCCTTGGGAAACCAGAGCTTCTCGCGCCCGTATTGCTCCTCCAGACTTTCCCAGATGGGATCAAAGATGATTCGCGCGTCTTTGATTTCCAAATCCGCGGTCGGGGCAAAGGTGGCTTGAGGCTCGCTCATGGGGGGAGGACAAGATGGCGCGTTGTGCCAAAGGCATCAAGATGAAAAATGGCCACTTCGGGGTTTCCGTGGGAACAAGGATGCGTTAGCCTGCCGCCATGACGGTGGCGACACAAGCAGATGAGTTGAAAGCGGTCCTCGCAGCACTGGGCGGCCCGCGGGTGCTGGTGCCAACCATGGGCGCGCTGCATGACGGGCATTTGGCCTTGATCCGCCATGCCAAAACGCTTGCCGGCGCGCACGGCACGGTGGTGGTTTCGATTTTCGTCAACCCCATCCAGTTTGACCGGGCGGCCGACCTCGCAGCCTATCCGCGCCCGCTGGAGGCGGATCTAGCAGCCTGCCGCGGGGCAGGCGTGGCGGTGGTGTTCGCGCCGACGGCCCAAGCGATGTATTTCCCGGACCGCTCGGTGACGGTGAGCGAGTCGCAACTCTCACGCAACTTGTGCGGCGCGGCGCGACCGGGGCATTTTGACGGCGTGTGCACGGTGGTGCTCAAGTTGTTCCTGTTGTGCGGCTGTCAGATGGCGGTGTTCGGGGACAAGGATTTCCAACAACTCGCGGTGATCCGACGCATGGTCCGCGATCTGGACGTGCCCGTGGCCATCATCGCCCATCCCACCGTGCGCGAGGCCGACGGGCTCGCCATGTCGTCCCGCAATGTGCGCCTGAACCCGGCCCAGCGGGCCGACGCGCCGCGCCTGCGGCAGGCCCTGCTGGCGGCCCAGGCGGACCTGCAGGGCGGCATCCGCCCGCCTGAAGTCGTGCTCGCCACGGCCCGCCAAGCCATTGAAGCCTCGGCGCTGGCGCGCGTCGATTACCTGGCGCTGGCAGACGCCGAATCGTTAGAAACGGTGACCCGCGTCGAACGTCCGGCGCTGCTGGCCGCCGCGGTGTTTTACGGCGAGGTGCGCCTCATCGATCATGTGCGCATCGAGCCGTGACGCAGCTCACTTGCGTTCGGGTTCGGGCACCACAATGATGGGCGGGGGAGGCGCGGGCTTCCCACCGGTTTCCTTGAGGTGGTCCTTAATCAGAAACCAGATCGCGACCGCCAGCAGGAGTGACAGAAGTTTGGCGATCCAGTTTTTCGGAAGGTTCATTTTCATGGGAGGCATTGCCAGTTAGAAAAATCTTGGCGAGGGAATCGCGGAATTGCTTTTCGGTTAGATTGCGTTCGATCCGCCCTTCCACACAGATGGAGATGCCGCCGGTTTCCTCACTGACGACCACGGTGACCGCGTCGGTTTCCTCGGCCAGCCCGATCGCCGCCCGGTGGCGCAGCCCGGTGGAACGGTCGTGCATTTCGCGCTGGGTGACGGGAAACACGCAGGCGGCGCCAGCCACCCGGTCGTCCGCCAGGATCATGCCACCGTCGTGCAGCGGGGTTTTGGGATGAAAAATCGTTAGAGCAAGCTCGGGGGAAAACTGGGCATCAATGGTCACTCCGGTGTCGAGGAACTTCTTGAGGCTGATGCCCCGCTCGATGGCAAACAGCGCGCCGATGCGCTTTTTGGACAGTTGGATGACCGCATCGGCCAGGCGTTCGAGGAAGGCCAGGCGGCGTTTGCTCGAATAGGAGAAAAAGCTCTTGCTGCCCAAGCGGGCCAGCGCATCGCGCAATTCGGGCTGGAAAATGACCACCAGCGCGAAGGCCAGCAAGGCTGTCGCACGCGTGACGAGCCAACTGATGACCGTGAAATTCGCCACCAGGGACACCAGCGAGAGCACCACGATGATGATGCCCAGGCCGACCAGTATCTGCGCCCCCCGGGTGGCGCGAAACGCCCGGTAAACCTGATAAATGCAGATCGCGAGAATACAGATCTCGATCACATTTCGCCAGTTCTCTTCAATGAATTTCCACATCGCCGGTTGCGGCGCAACGTAACCCGCCCCCCGCCATCTGTCACTCGGAAAGATTTCGGAAAGATTTCAGCCCCGGCAATTCTCCGCTTGTCAGAGCCCTCACGGCCATGCAAGCTGCTCCCATGACCGACGAAACCACAATTTGGAAAGGCAGCCCATCGCAATGGCTCAACCTCGGACCCTTCGCCGCAGCCCTCGTGTTAGCCATCGGCATCGCCGTGGCCGCCGCGCATTTCCCAAGCGTCTGGCCAGCGCTCCTGGTGCCGCTGCTTTATGCCGTCTGGCAATACCTCGCCGTGCGCTGCCGGGTGTTCGAGCTAACCACCCAGCGCCTGCGCATCACCAACGGCGTCATCAACCAGAAAATCGATGAGATCGAACTCTACCGCGTCAAAGACGCCCTGACGCTGCGCACCTGGTGGATGCGCCTAACGGGCCTGTCGTCCATTTCCATGCAAACCTCCGATCGCTTCCTGCCCAACCTGATCATCCCCGCCGTCCGCAACGGCGCGGACCTCCGCGAGCTGCTGCGCAAACAGGTCGAAGCCCAGCGCGACACCAAACGCGTCCGCGAAATGGACTTCGATGAAACCGGTTCCGCCGCCGCCGGCGAAGTCGATGCCGACCTCAGCGGCCCCCCCGCCTGAGGCACAAGGGGGCTCGGGCGGCCCGCCCAATACTGTTCGTATAGGCGGCTCTGGAATGGAAAGGAAGAATGGCGGCGGGCAGGATGCCCGCGCCACCGTGGTCCGGGCATCCTGCCCGGAGCCATCAATTGCCAATCAATCTGCTAACCGAACAGTATTGGGCGTCCCCGCCTGTCGTGTGAATTGCTCGCCCGTGAGCACGACCAAAATGTCAGAGCGATCCCGTGATGCGGGCAACGTCTGGCCGCCCTCAAGGTGCGGCGGACTCCGGCCGCCGTCAAGGAGCGGCGGACTCCGGCCGCCGTCAAGGAGCGGCGGACTCCGGCCGCCGTGGCCCATGGTGAGCCAATGCGTGGAGGCATGCCGCTTCCCATTGTCTCCTCATGGTCCTGGGCGGCTGGGAAGCCGCCCCTCCTTGAGGGCGATCCGGAGCTCGCCCCTCCTTGACACCCAATTGCTGAAATTTTACCATTTTTTTACAAATTTCCCATTTTGGCACATCAGGCCTTTACAGTGGTGCTGTTTTGTTCCCTCAGGCAAGCGGCCCTTGCCAACCCAAACACCATGAAAATCCTCATCCACCTGTCACTTGTCGCGAGCGTCACGGCGGCCCATGCCGATCCGCAGCTCACGTCGTGGTTCACCACCAACTCCGGTCAATACGCCCGAATCTATCAGAGCACGGCGAATGAGACGGCGGGCACGAAATCCACCACCTGGAGCCGCGGCAGCGGCACCCAAACCTATCCCGCCTATGCGGACGTGAACGAAATCGCGTATTCCACGAACTGGATCTATATCAAGACCACCGGTCTGGCCAGCCATGTCATGGGGCCGTGGTATCTGGACGCGGCCAAGACGACGAACTTTCCGAACTTCCCGTCCAACACCGGCACCATCTATCGAATCCCGCGGGTTCCGGCAATTCCCGCGTCAAAAACCGCCACCGGCCTCGGGGCGACCGGGCGCATGGTCAATGGCGTGTCGATGTTCGACAGCCGCGACTCGTTTTCCTATAAGAATTCCAGCGCCACGGACGCCACACCGGTCAACGGTCTAACAGGAGATGGCATCTGGAATCGCGACGGCTATCACAATGAGGGTGTCACCTTTGACCCCGCCCTCGCGCACCAGGCCGGCAACAACTATCATTACCACGCGCAGCCCATCGCGCTGCGCTATCAACTCGGAGACCACGTGGACTACAACGCCACCACCAACCGCTACTCCGAGAGCACCGCGGCACCTGGCCAGCACTCACCGATTCTCGGCTGGGCGGCGGACGGCTTGCCGGTATATGGGCCCTATGGTTACTCCAGCCCGCTCAATGCCGGCAGCGGAGTGCGGCGCATGGTGTCGGGCTTCGTCCTGCGCGACGGATCTAACAACACAACCGATCTAACCGCCACAGGGCGCCACACCCTCCCCGCCTGGGCGCAGCGCATCCAGAACAAGACCACGCTCACCACCAGCCAATACGGCCCGGCCGTCAGCACCACCTATGCGCTGGGCCACTACATCGAGGACTATGACTTCCTCGGCGACCATGGCTATGCCCTTGGCACGGACTTTGACCTCAACGAACAGAACGTGCGCTTCTGCGTGACGCCCGAGTTTCCAGCGGGATCCTGGGCCTACTTCACCACGATCAATGCCGACGGCACTCCAGCCCACCCCTATACCACCGGCCGCCAGTACTATGGCAGTCCGACAGGTGCCGGGGTGACAAGCATCACCGAGACCGTCACCACCTATTTCCTCGGCGGCGCCAACACGCCGCTTTCTATCAAAACGGCAAGCGTCTCCAACGGCACGGTCACCCTCACCTGGAGTTCCGTCGAAGGCGGCACCTACTCGGTGGATGCCTCGCCCACTCAATCGACATGGATCAGCAAGGCCACCAGCCTGTTGGCCACCGCCACGTCCAAGTCGTCGAGCTACACCGCCCTCGGTTCAACCGGCACGGAGTATGGCCGCGTGAAGCGCAGCGCCCTCGCCACCTATGACACCACCGGGCAGACTGCCGCGACGGTCGCCCAGAGTGCGATCACGAGTTACCTGCTGCAGACCGCCATCCAAAGCTGGCAGCAGCTATGGTATGGCAGCACCACGATCGGTGCCGCAGCCGACACTTCAGATCCCTACAACACCGGCGTTTCAAACCTGGCGGTCTTCGCGTTCTTCGGCCCTAACCAGAATCCCGCCACGGTCACGCCAGCCCAACTGCCACAGGCGCAGTTGGGCGGCGGCAACTTCTTCTTCAACTTCACGCAACCAGCGGGCGTGAGTGGCATCACCTACGGCGCGCAGTGGAGCACGGACTTGCAGAACGACTGGCAGGCGGTTGCCGACACAGGCAGCGACACACAGCATATTTTCAGCATGCCTGTCAGCGGTCATCCGACGATGTTCATGCGGCTGACGGTGACAACTCAGTGACTTACCATCCAGCCAACATCGGTCAATACAAGTCCCCACTCCGCATGCGTCACTCGTTCATATCCGCTCTTCTTGCATCCGTGCTCGGTGCCGGGGTGGGCTGCGGCACCACGCTCGACATCGCCGTGCGCAACACATTCAACGGCGAGCCTGTTTTGCTAGATTCGCTGCGCTATCAGAATGCCGCAGGCGAAACCCTTTCCGTCACGCGTCTCAGCTTTCTTTTGAGTGGTTTCGCCATCGAGCGCGAGGACGGCAATTGGGTGGAACTCGCCAACCAATATGCGTGGCTGGATGCGGCCAAGCGGCGCACGACGGTCCGCCTCGACGGCGTGCCCGGGGGAAATTATCGCGCGCTGCGTTTTCACGTGGGACCCGATGCGGCGGCCAACGCCGCGGATCCGGCGGTCTATCCGCCCGAGCACCCGCTCAATGCCAACCTCAACAGCCTGCACTGGAGCTGGCAGGGAGGTTATATCTTCATGGCCATCGAGGGACTCTTCCGCACGAACCCTGCGGACTTGCAGGGTTATGCCTATCATCTTGCCCGCGACCCGCAGCGCACCCGCATCAGTCTGGCCGCGCCGCTCGATCTCACTCACGATGCCGCCGTTTTGCTCGATTTCGATCTCGGCACCTTGCTCAATGCACCGCGCCCGCTGTCGTTTGCCAAGAATGGCAGCGCCACCCACTCGCGCGACGGCGACCCGATCGCCGCGGCGCTGGTCGCTAATCTGCCCGGCGCCTTTCGCGTCACGCAGGTCATTTCCGCCGCACCCGCCATCAGCCTGCCCACGCCGCTGAAGCCGCTCTATCTGCCGGAGAAATTCACGCCCTATCACTTCACCATGAGTGCCACCTTTCCGCTGCCCGACCTGCCGCGCGACAACCCGCTCATCGAGGAGCGCGTTGCCCTCGGCAAGGCGCTGTTCAGCGAAACCGCGCTGTCCCGCGACCGCACGCTTTCCTGCTCGTCCTGTCACCAGGCCGCCGCCGCCTTTGCCGATCCGCGCCAATTCAGTCTCGGCGTGCGCGGCCAAGTCGGCACTCGCAATGCCATGCCGCTTTTCAACCTCGCGTGGAAAACCAGTTACTTCTGGGACGGCCGCGCCCCGTCGCTGCGGGCACAGGCCTTGATGCCGATTCAGGACCATGCCGAGATGGACGAAACCCTCGAGCGCGTGACCGCCAAGCTCAGCGCCATGCCGACCTATCAGCCGCTGTTCCTGGCGGCATTCGGAGCGCCTGAAATCACCGCCGAAAGGATCGGACTCGCGCTCGAACAGTACCTCCTCACGCTCACCGCTTATGACTCGAAATTCGACCAGGCCCTCCGCGGGAAAGCGGAGTTAAGTGATGACGAAAAGCGCGGCTTCGAGCTTTTCATGACGGAGTATGAACCGCGCACCGGCCAACGCGGCGCGGACTGTTTCCATTGCCACGGCGGCCCGCTGTTCAGCGACCACCAATTTCATAACAACGGCCTCGTCCCTAACGCCAATGACCCCGGCCGCCTCCGCGTCACAAAGAGCGAGGCCGACCGCGGGAAATTCGCCACACCCAGCCTGCGCAACGTCGCACGCACCGCGCCCTACATGCACGACGGCCGCTTTGCCACGCTGGAGAAGGTCGTCGCCCACTACAGCAGCGGCGTTCAGCGCAGCGCCACGCTCGACCCCAACCTCGCGAAACACCCCGAGGCCGGCCTGCAACTGAGCGCCGCGGAGCAACATGCACTTGTCGCGTTCCTCAAAACGCTGTCCGATGAATGACTCGGAGTGCGGTGGCTCGCCACCGCCGTGGAGTGCGGTGACTTGTCACCGCTTGGAGTGCTGCAGCCTGCTGCGGCGTGTCTGGTTGAAGCGAAGTCGTGAGCAAGCCGGAAGCCTCCCTCGCCAGCAGGCTGGCGAGCTAACAGCGGCAGCGGGCTGCCGCAGTCCACGGAGTGCGGCGGCTTGTCACCGCTAAGCCGCGGCCACCGTGGTCCGGGTATTCCCGGCCTTTGTCGCCTTCGCAAAGTAGGCCTGCCCGGATCCTAACGGACTCATTCAGGTTCGCTGAACACGATTCTTTTCCAACAGGGGGGGGCAGGATGTCTGCTCCTGAAAACGTCAGGGCATATCTCCTCAACTCCCTTCCGCCGCCTTGGGTTTCTCCGAATAAGCGTCCGTCAGCTTTTTCAGGCGTTCGCGCACCGGCGCGCTGTTGATCTTCGCCTTGTCCGCAGCCTCGCCGCATTCTGTAACGACACGACCCTCACATTCGAGGATCCAGTGGCGTTGCTCTTCATCCCTCGCGTTTGCGCCTTCTTCCGCCGCGAGTTTTCCTAACCGATCCAGAGTGTCGGCGCAGGCCGTCTCGTCGCCGAGCCGGGCAAAGAACTCGAAGAAGGAGGTGAGCCTGTTGATGTTATCCGTCTGGAGCATCACCTTTCTAACATGCGGGGAAATCCGTGCATCCGGCATGGAAAGCAGCAGGCAGATTCCTCCCCATGATTCGGTGAACTGTTCTGGCTGCTTGTCCAAATAGGGCAGGAAGACACTCGGATCAAGCGCGGGGTAGTTGTCACCCATGCCCATGCCAAAGGTGCGCCACACCATGCGGTCGTCCTCATCGTCCGCTATTGCTAACAGAAAACTCGCGGAGCGCGTCAGGGGCGAGGTCTGTTCGTCCCTGGGCAGATCCAGATCAAAGGACAGCGGTGACACCTGGACTTTGGGGAGGCACGCGGCAACCTCCTCAGCATCGGCAATTTTCTCGGCATCTGTTTGCGGGACTCCATAGTGGCGGGCCAGGCATCCTAACAAAAGGCTGCGGTTGAAGGCGGCGGCTTCCTTCGGGTGCGCGGCGGCCATTGCTATGAGTGCCTTGTCGAGGTCCGCTGACTGCCACGGGGAAGTGTGATGAGCCGTAAGATATACACCCGCCCGCCGAGTCTTGGGGGAACGCTTCCCACCGGAAAACATGGCGGCGTTCGAATCGGCTTCCACCCCCTTGGACTGTGAAGTCCGCAGATGTTGCTGGTCACATAACAACAGGCGCAGACACGCCAAGCAGGCGTATGATTCGCCCGGTGGCAGCGCGCCAGCCTTTTTCGACAGGCTAGCGGGCAACAATTCCTCGGCACGCGCCATTGCATCCGGGAACAGCGCGCGGTGCAATTCAACCATTTGGGTCCAGCCAGCCTCCGCCTTTTCTAACATATGAAGCAACTCCTCCTTCGTCCCTTCAAACACCCGGCAGCGCCAGGTGATTACAACCGTCTTGGTGCCTTCGGGCAACGGGCGATCCAACAGCAGGAACAGACTGGCACCCTGGTCGAACGGAACATACCTGTCAAAAGGCGCACATGTTTCGTAAGGACCCCCGCGCAGGGTGAACTCCTTGATCGGGCAGGTGCCGCGAATGATTTCCGTGACCTTGACTTTTGCTTGGGCATGGTTGTGGCGATCTTCCTCGTCCGCTCGTTCAGACAGTCCAACCTCCTTGTCCGTGGGGGTGGAAATGTCCGTGACGGATTCGACCTTGACCCCGATGATGAGCCGGGCCGCCTTGGCCAGCGCCGCCTGGGATTCGTAACCCGCCGGGCATGCCAGCACCACGCATGGAAGCAACATCAAACCAAGCAGCGCTTTTCTCATGTCTTCTGATGCTCGATATAGGGGGATCCGTCAAGGGTGAAATTGGGGCGCGGAGTCGCCCCGCCGTGGACTGCGGCAGCCTGCTGCCGCTGTGATGGCCGCAGCCTGCTGCGGTGCGCCGAGCGAAAGCATCGTTACTAACCGCGCGCAAGCCTCCCTCGCCAGCAGGCTGGCGAGCTAACAGCGGCAGCGGGCTGCCGCAGTCCACGGTGCGATGGCTCGCCACCGCCGTGGCGCGGAGCTTCCAACGATGTGCCAATGACTCGTCGGTCTTCTCAGCGGCGGCCTCTTGACACGACACTTTGGCAAGTGTCGTTCCCTGGCCACAGCAAACCCTTGATCAATCGGCGAAATCCGCGTAAGCCGTGGGCAGACGCTTTCCCAACCCGCATGACCTCGGATTCCCATCGACCTCCCGTTCCTCTTTCCCCGGATCCCGCCTGCGCTTGCGCCACATCGGCCGCGCTGCCGGAGTGGGTGCCGGTGGGTTCCGAACAGGACCCGAAATTCGCCTGTCGCGTGATGGCCGGCGTTTCGCCAGACTCCGCGCCCGTGACCCACAAGCAGCCCGTCAAACGCCGCAAACTCAGCCTCGATGACTATACCCAGGGCGTGTTGGCGGCCGATATTGGCATTCTTTCGCGCGCCATCACGCTGGTCGAGAGCAACCACCCCACCCACCAGGCGCTCGCCCAACAACTGCTAACCCGCCTGCTGCCTAACACCGGTAACTCGATTCGCGTCGGCATCACCGGCGTGCCCGGTGCCGGCAAAAGCACCCTCATCGAAACCCTCGGCTGCCTGCTCTGCGACCAAGGCCACCGCCTCGCCGTGCTCGCCGTCGATCCGTCCAGTTCCGTCACCGGCGGCAGTATCCTCGGCGACAAGACCCGCATGGAAAACCTCGTGCGCCACCCGCACGCCTACATCCGGCCCTCGCCCTCCGGCGGCTCGTTAGGCGGGGTCGCCCGCAAGAGCCGCGAGACGATGCTGCTGTGCGAGGCCGCCGGCTTCGATGTCATCCTGGTGGAAACCGTCGGCGTCGGCCAAAACGAAATCACCGTCCGCTCGATGGTGGACTTCTTCCTTCTGATCATGCTCGCCGGTGCCGGCGACGAACTCCAAGGCATGAAAAAGGGAGTTATAGAAATCGCCGATCTGTTAGCCGTAAACAAGGCCGACGGCGACAACATCCAGCGCGCCACGCTGGCCGCCGCCGAATCCAACCGCGTGCTCAGCTTCCTGCAACCGGCCACCCCCGGCTGGAAAACCCGTTGCACCACCTGCTCCGCCCACATCCCGGCCACCCTAACGGAATTGTGGCGGAGCATCGACCAATTCGTCCTTGCCACGCGCGAGTCCGGCGCCTTTGCCGCGCGCCGCGAGCGCCAGGCCGTCGAGTGGATGCACGCCATGATCGAGGAGGAACTGCGCCACCGCTTCTTCCGCAACCCCCGCGTCAAACACCTCCTCCCCGGCCTCGAGAAACTGGTCGCCTCCAATCAAGTCCCCGCCGCCACCGCAGCCCAGCAACTGCTGAACTGCACTTGATCGGCAAGTTGTCCAGGAAACGATCGAGCGTCAAAGTCCGCGATTGAAGCTAACAAAGATGTCCACGATCGTATGAAAACGATGACCGAGGATCCAATTTGCGGTATGACAGTGGACGCGGCGATTCTGGATCGGCGCGACACTTGGGGCATCGCCATGCGTACCGGCACGGACGTGGCCATGCAAAGCGCGGCAATCACGCTCATGAAAGGCGATCTCCGTGGCACCGCCGAGGCCATCCGCCTATCGACCTGTCACTTTCAGCCGCAGGAACCGTTGCGGCGCCGCGTCCACAGGCAGAATGAAGATGTGCGCGGCGCCCGTACCGCTGTCCGGCACTTCCGTCCAGCTACCCGGCAGCAGGGTCGCGCTCCACTCCGCGCCGTAGCTGATGTTGTTGACGCCGGCTGGTTGGGTGAATTCGATGACAAAATTGGCACCAACCCGTTTCCCCTGGGGCAGGGCCTGCGCGCGGTTGCCAGTGGCATCCAGCCCGAAGGCATAGGCGATGAGGGCGGAGGCCGCATCCGAAGCGGAACCACTGCCAGCCAGGCCCTCCAGGCTTGACCCTTGCTGCGCTGCGGTACCCGACGGCAGTCCGAATACCGTCAGGTTGTGCTGGGCCGCCGAACCGCTGGCCACCGCCATGCAACGCACGCCGGACACCAGCCCGCTCATGTCCACAACGACCGGCACGGCGCTTGGCGTGAGGCTGTTGTTGCCGAGCTGGCCGTTGGCATTGTCACCCCAGGCGGCGAGCCTGCCATCCGCGCCAAGCACAAGGCCGTGATTCTCACCCGTCGCGATTTGGGTCAGGGTCGTGCCTGCGGCTGCCGCCCCCATGGCGATAGCCACCGGCACAGGGCTTTGGGTGATGCCGCTCACGCCCAACTGGCCATGGTTATTCCAGCCCCATGCGGAAATCGACCCATCGGCGCAGAGTGCCAGGCTGTGGGCGCTTCCGGCGCGGACGGCGACCACCGACTTGCCGGCCAGCGCGCCATACGATCCGATCACCACCGGCACCTTGCTGGAGACGGTGCCGTTGTTGCCGAGCTGGCCGCGGTTGTTATAGCCCCAGGCGACGAGCGTGCCGTCGGTGCACAGCGCCAGCGTGTGATACTGGCCCGCTGACAGGGAGGAGATCCGTTTGCCGGCGAGAGCGCCTGACACGTCCACTGCCACCGGCACCGGGCTGGTGCTCGTGCTGCCGCTGCCCAACTCGCCATCATCGTTGAAACCCCAGGCCGCCAGCGTGCCGTCGTCGCACAAGGCAAAGCTGTGATAGGCGCCCGCCGCCACCGCCACCACCTGTTTGCCGGTCAGCACGCCTGTTGGATTGACTAACACCGGCACCCGGCTCGTGAGCGTGTCACCGGTTCCCAACTGTCCATAGTTGTTGTAGCCCCACGCGACCACCGTGCCATCCGCGCACAGCGCGAGGTTGTGGAACGGTCCGGCGGCCAGCGCAATGACGGTTTTTCCCGCCAGCGCGCCCGAGCGATCCACCGCCACCGGGACACTGCTAGGCGCGGCGCTGTTGTCGCCCAACTGACCATAGACATTGTATCCCCAGGCCGCCAGCGTCCCGTCGGAGCACAGGGCCAGGCTATGAAGATAGCCATCGGAAACCGCGATGATGGTTTTCCCGGCCAGCACGCCCGTGGCATCGACCGGGGTCGGCAGCAGACGTCTCGTGGTGGTGTTGTCGCCCAACTGCCCATAACTGTTGGAGCCCCAGCTCTCCACCTGGGTGCCGGCCCATTGCAGCACCAGGTCATTGCCACTACCTCCGTAGTAGTTCGCCACAAAACCATACGTCACGCCATTGAACGCCAGAGTGATCCGCTGTCCCTGCGCCAGATTGCCGAAGGTGCCATAAATGAACCCGAGGCCCGTGTTGTTGACCATCGTGAGAACGGTGCCCGGGGTGGGCGCATAGTTTAGGATCACATTGACCGGATAGCCGCCCGTCGCAAAGCCGTTGGCCGTCACCGGCACATCGGTGGCGGAGCTGAACACGAAGTTCTCCGGCAGCCGGGTCACCGTTATGGTATAACTCATGGTGTCAACGCCGTCTTCCGCGGTGACCAGAGTGGTGATGGTGTTATTGCCGACAGCCAGCGCAATCGCCCCGCTGGCCGCGCCGCTGGCGACCGCCACACCGTTGACGCGCACGGTAGCCGCCGGGTGCTCGGTGGTGGGCGTCACTGTCACGCTGGCAGTGGCGAACGGGACGGTGGCAATATAGCTGGTGACGGGGGTCTCAAACCCCGGCTCCATCTTGCCGGCGCTCAGGCCGAGGGCGGCCAGCCTTGCGTTGGTGCTGAGGGCGGCGAACGTGCGCAGCACCCCGTCGCTGCCGGCGACGAGGAGATGGCCGTTAGAGTAACTCAGCAAACCTCCGGCAGCGAGCGTTTGCAGCAACTTTCCGTCGGCAAGGTTGAAGACGAAGGTTTGCGACGAATTGGCCACCAGCAGGCGGTCGTTGAACACCACCGCTTGGGCGCCCAGGCCGCTCGCGTTGGTCTGATAGACCGGCCCCGGCGTGCCATCGGCCAAGGCATAACTGCGCACCGCGGTGCCCTGGATGCCGTATGCCATGCCGGACCCGATGGCGAAGCTGCCACTGAAGGTTGCGGTCTTGCGCCAGCGGACGGAGTGCGAGGGCAAATCAATGCACACCACCTCGGTGTTGTCGTAAATCACCGCACTGTCACCGACAATCGCCGGAGTCGTGTTCGTGCTCCAACCGTTCCAATTCCAACCGACCGACAACGACCACGGCACGGTGCCGTCCGCCAGGTTGTGTTCCCTGAAATTGCCACCCACCCAACTGAACAGATGGCCGTTGGAAATGGCCGGCGTCCACTCGTCGTATTGCTCGAGGCTTTGGAAGAAGCGCTGGCTGCCGTCGAAATTGAAGCCATAGATTCCGCCGTAGGTTCCGCCGCCGATATAAATGCCTTGGTCGACAACTGCCGGTGCTTCGTAGGTTTCCCACTGGGCGCCAAACAAGGAGGACCAGATCTTCGCGCCGGTGTTGGCGTCCAGACAGAAAAGGAAGGTGTCGTTCTCGTTGTTGATCCGCGTGAAATAGACCCGGCCGTTGAAGACGGTCGGCGCACAAGTCGAATTCGCCGCCGCAGTCGAATAGGTCCACACGATTGCTCCGGTGGCCAGATCCACGGCCTTGATCGAGGCACCGGTTGAGAACGAGCTATTCGACACGACGAAGGCGCGCCCATTGGCAATGGCCGCACGTCTCAGGGCGACTCCGCTCTGCACCGTCTGGCTCCATGCCGGAATGAAGACGCAGCCGTCGAGCGCAACCGGCTGGCGGCCGGTGCGGGCCGGCGAACTGCCGAAGGTCGGCCAATCGCCGCCGAAACGATTGGCGGCATGCAGCGTGATGACCGCGTCGGCGGAAACGTCCGCGCCGACGATGTTGGAAACGCTGACGCTGTAACGACCCGCGTCGGTTAGGGCGGATTCCTGGATTGTTAGGCTGGGGCCGGTGGCGCCGTTGATCGGCGAGCCGTCGTGAGACCACTGCCACTGGAACGGCCCGATGCCTGAAACCGTGGCACTGAGCGTCAGGGATTGCCCCACGCCATAATCCCCGCCAGCCGGATCGGATGTTAGAACCGGCAGGTCGGTGGGTGCCAGCAAGCTGAGCCGGTAGGTATAGAGCGCCTGGGCGCCGGCATTGTCGCGGACACGCAGTTGCACCTCGCTGACATCGCCGGACTTGCCCGTCGGCATGCCCGCCAGGATGGCACTGCCGTTTCCGTTGTCGGTCAATCCGAGCCATGCCGGACCTCCTAACAGATCGATCGACAATCCCGCATTGCCATCGGGATCCGCCGCGCTGACGACAGTGGACAAAGCGCGACCGGCCACCGCTTGCGAGGCAAAGCCCGGCAGGAAGCGCGGAGTATGGTTGGCGGCGGCGTCAATTTGGAACAGCCATCCGCCGCCCGCTGACAGCAGCCATCCGTCACGCGCGGCCAGCGCGTTGCCGACGGAGCTGTAGCTCGCGCTGGGCGGAGTCATCACCGGTCCGGCGGTCCAGGTCGTGCCGGAACGCATGACGCTGAACACGACTCCCCCGCTGGTTCCCGCGTAACTGGCTCCGGAGTCACCGATGAAGAGATGGTTGCCGAACAACGCCAGGCCGCCGCCGAAGGCGGAGCTGCTGTTAGAGAAGCTGCTGCTGGCGATGGCAGTAGAATAGATCCACTGACCGGAGCTGTTCCTGGTGTAAACGAGGATCGCGGTGGAACCTCTGTTAGTGACCAGGGTGTCGCCGGCAATGGCCACCGACTTACCCGAGAGATCCGCGGTGGCAGCCCCGACAAGCGAAATCTTCTGGGTCTGCGACCACTGCCCGGTCGCCGGGGAGCGGGAGAATGCGTAGAGACAGGGCAGCCGGTTGGAGGAAACGCCGCTGCCCGGTGCCGCGATGATCGCCTGGTTGCCGTCCATGGCGATGGTGTAGCCAAACCCGTCACCGAGCTGGGCATCGGCCGCACTGAAGACTTGCACCTGCGTAACGGCGGGTTCGGTGACATACGCGACGACCCGCCCGTTCAAGCTGGAGTTGATGCCGGTGCCCACCAACATCATGTTGCCGGTTGCGGCCATGCCATGGGCGAATGCCTCGCTGGCCACCGGGGTGGGTGGCACCAGCGGACCGCCATTGGACCAGAAGCCGTACGTTCCCAACTGATAGATGAATGCTGCGCCACCGCCGGTGGCCGGATTGACATAACTGGATGCGCCCACGGCGGCCTTGCCGCCATCCATCGCCACCGTCCCGCCGAACAGGTAGGTGGAACTGTTAGCAGGCAGGTAGACGTATTGCAATGGCGCAGTGGCCCCGCTCGTCGGGTCGAAGGAATAAATCCGCGCCGAGCTGCCGGTCCCGACTAACAGATTCTGGGCGGCGATCGACGCGCAGGTCCCGGTGCCCCCTGTGTCGGTGACCTGCAAGGCAGTTGCGTCCGGGAAGGCGACCGCGAACGATTGCACCGTGCCGGTGGTCACCGCGCTGCCCACCATCGCGTCCACCCGCCAGAAGTAGGACTGCCCGTACGCCAGGGCCGCCGGCAGGTCGTAATACGTGGTGGTTACCGTCGCCACCGGACCGGTCATCGCCTGCAAGGCAGCCGCATTCGGCGCGATATAAACTTTATAGGCCGTGGCGCCCGTCACCGGCGACCACGAGAGGCGCTGCGGGCTTTGATCCACCGTTTGGCCCGGCCGCGGCCACGGGCCGGGCAGGTTTGTTAGGCTGGACATTGCGACCGACTGGAGCGCACGGGTGGTGGCGTTGAAGCGCAGCAGATAGGCGTCGTTGGCCGAGACCGCGGCCACCGTGCTGTCGAAGGCCAGGCTGGCGGCCTGGACGCCGCTGTCGGCCCACCAGATCAGGCTGGAACCGATGGCGAGGTCGCCGCTGCGGTTGGTGGCATACACCTCGGCGGGCAGCAGCGCCAGGCTGCGGAGATCCGCATCCATGACACGCCCCAGCCAAAACAGTCTTGATCCGTCGGGACTGAGAATCAGATTGCGTGAGCCGTAACCGATTTGCGGCCCCACCTTGGCCTGCACCAACGTGTCACCCGAGATGATATATTTGGTGACGACGGCGCCCGAGTCGTTATTGTCGCAATGATAATAGAAGTTGCCGGTCGGATCCGCCTGACCGTCACCCTCACGCACCGTCGAGGCGGTGGCTAGATTTGCGCCGGTGGCGGCGTTCCACAAGCCGAGGGAAACCCATTGGTCTTCGCCCTCAGTCACCAACCTGCCCTTGGGGGTGATTTCCAAGCGGTAAATGTCGGTGCCTAGATTGAGGGAGGGCAATTCGAGCCAGTTGTTCACGTCGATGACGCGGGTTTGCGGGTAGCCCCAATTGGCGACGTAGAGGCGGCCGGTGGCGGGATCCAAGTCCGCGTCGGTGGGCGAGGAACCGATCGGCAGGGTGCGCAGGATCGCGGCGGTGGCCGCGTCGATTTCCAACAGATAGGAATACCCTTCGCCGGTCAGCGCGGTGTTGATGCCATAGACCACCGCGCGGTTCGGGTTGGGGATCAACTGGGTGACGTTGAGCGTGACGATCGACAGGTTCACCGGCACCGTGAATGTCTTGCCGCCGGCATGCAGGACAATCGAGCCGCTTTGGCTGCCGACCGCCAGGCCGGTGGTGGAAACATCGAATTGCAGGGTCGCGGGCGTGGTGCCCGACGTGGAACGCAGCGTGAGCCACGGGGTGGGACTCGAGGCGGTCCAGGCCAGCGCCGCGGTGGATGTTAGAGCGAGCGCTTGGCGGGTGACCGGGGCGCCCGTAGGCGACGCGAGATTCACGCTGCGCGGCGAGACGTCCACCGGGGCGATCTGGAACGACCAGACGGACCCGGCGAGAACGCTGGAATAGCCTTTGATATCGACGCGCCAGTAGTAGGTTGCGCCCAACGACAGGGTGGGCAGGCTGCCGGTCCATTGGGTGCCGGTGACGTTGCCGAGGAATTCCGCCGAAGTCTTGGTGGCGGCGCTTAGCGCGGCGGCGGAAGTGCCGAAATACACGTCATAGGAAAGCGCCGTTGGATCCTGCAACCAGGAGAGTTGCTGGGAAGTGCCAATCACCGTGGAACCGTCCGCGATGCCGGGGACCAAGCCGCTCGATGGCAGGGTGGCGATGGTGGTGATGTCGAATACGCTCAGCGTGCTGCCGCTGAACTCGAAGAGCTTCTTCTGGTCGGTCGAGACCGCTTGGATCGTGGCGCTCACCGGCAAGGTGGCGAGCGACTGACCGGTGGTGCCGTTGAACGCCGTGGTGTTGGAGAACAACACCTCGCCGTGCCTGGTGGCGGAGACCACCGATGAAGCCAGCGTGTTTTGCAGTCCCAACAACGTGTCGAACACCTTGGTTCCGACCGCGACTTTCGACCCGTCCGGGATCACCACCACGCTTGCAGAACTCGCCGAACCGACGGGGGTCGTCGCCACAAAGGAATCCCCCGAAATGTCGTAGCGAGTCACCGCATCCCCCGAGTGATAGTAATAACGGCCGGTGGGATCGGCGTCGCCGTCGCCGGCATATTCGGAGCTGTTCGTCGCGACCACGGCGCCATTGGCGGTGTTGATCAGCCAGATATCGATCCACTGGTCGGTTTCCTCGAGGATCACGCGCCCGGCTTTGCCGGCGGAGACGTGGTAGATGCCCCCTTGGCCGTAGCCGATGGGCCCGGCCGTTTCAAATTGATAGGTCTGGACTTGGGCGAGGGTGCTGCGGTCGAAGGCGCGCAGGACACCCGTCTTCCAGTTGGTTAGATAGATGCGGTTCTCCGGATAGTGGATGGCGAAGTCGGTCACCGAGTGGCCGGCGGAAACCGCCCGCGCGATGGCGTTGGTTCGGGTGTCGATGGCCAGCAGCAACGCGCGATCGTCCGTGCCGCTTGCCGCCTGGGAAATCGCGTAAACGTAGGGCGCGCCCAAGTCGGCCTTGGCCAGGGTGTAATTGACCGCCAACAATTCGAGCGCGACCGGGAAAGACCAAATGTCGGTGCCGGACTGGCAGCGCACCGATCCCTGATAGATGCCGGCCGCCAGTCCGCTGACATTGACCGTCACCGTCAGGGTCCCCGGAGTGCTGCCACTGGCAATCGCGCTCAACCACGAGGTGGTGGTGGAGGCGCTCCACGCGGTGCCCGCCGGCCCGGTGACCGTCATGGTGTAGGTTTGCGATGACATGCCCACCGGCAACAGCAGATCGAGTCGTGAGGGAGTGACCATGAGCGGCGCGATGCCGAACGTCCACACGCTGCCCGTGCGGGTGCCGCTCGCGAAAACCGTGTCCACCCGCCAATAATAATTTCCGTCGAGCACGAGGGGCGGCAGACTGCCGGTCCACGCGTTGGTGGTGGTGCTGCCGAGGTATTCCGGACTCGTTGCGGTGGCGTTGGCGACCGCCGCGAGGTCGGTTCCGAAATACACGCGGTAGGAACTGGCGAGCGGCTCCAGGCTCCATCCCAGCGTTTGGCTGGTGCCGATGACGTTGGAGCGGTCCGCGATTGTCGGCGTGAGCCCGCTGGCCGGCGAGGCAACCAGCGCGAGCGAACCGTCGCCCACTGCGCTGAAGCGCTCCCCGGTCAGCAGGTTCGCCTGGCTCACTGTCACCGGCACGCTGCTGTCGGTCGTGCTGTTGTTGCCTAACTGGCCGTAATAGTTGTATCCCCACGCGGCCATCGTGCCGTCCGAGCACAACGCGAAATTGCTATTGCCCGACGCCGTGATCGCGGTGACCGTCTTGCCGGACAAGACTCCGGAAGTGGTGACCAACACCGGCACGCTGCTGCTGGTCCTGCTGTTGTTGCCTAACTGGCCATTGGAGTTGTATCCCCAGGCGGCCAAGGTGCCGTCCGAACACAGCACCAAACTGTGGCTGTTGCCGGCCGTGATCGCGGTGACGGTCTTGCCGGACAACACCCCGGAAGTGGTGACCAAAACCGGCACGCTGCTGTTGGTCGTGCTGTTGTTGCCTAACTGGCCGTAATAGTTATAGCCCCAGGCGGCCAAGGTCCCGTCGGAACACAGTGCCAGACTGTGGCTGCCGCCAGTCGCGATCGCCGTCACTCGCTTGCCGGCCAGCACCCCGCTCGTGTCCACCGCCACCGGCAAGGTGCTGGCAGTCGTGCTGTTGTTGCCTAACTGGCCAGTGCCATTGGCTCCCCATGCCGCCACGGTGCCGTCCGAACACAATACCAAATTAGAGCCGCCCCCCGCCACCACCGCGATGACCCGTTTGTTGGCCAAAACTCCCGTTTGGGTCACCGCCACCGGAGTCGATGTGTAATACGTTGCGCTGAGGTTGCCAAGTTCCCCGTCGCTGTTGTATCCCCACGCGGCCAAGCTGCCGTCCGCGCACAGCGCCACGACGTGATAATTCCCGGTGGCAACGGCAATCGCCACCTTGCCTGCCATGGCACCGGTTTGGCCGATGGCTATCGGTGTCGTGCTGCTGCTGCCTAACTGCCCGTAATCATTCGCACCCCAACCAGCCAGGCTGCCGTCCGAGCACAGGGCCACGTTGAAGTCGGATCCGGAGGACACCGCCATGACCGCTTTGTTCGTCAGCACGCCACTGCGGTCCACCGCCACCGGCAGCGGGGAATTGGTCGTGGTTCCGTTGCCGATTTCGCCGTCGGAATTGTAACCCCACGCCAGCACCCGGCTGTTCGCCCATTGCAGGACCAAATCATTGCCGCTGCCACCGAAGTAGTTGGCCACAAACAGATAGGTGGCCCCGAAATAATCCAACATGACCACCTGTCCTTGGGCGAGGTTGGTGAAGCGGCCCTGAATGGGCGCGGAACCGGTGTTGTTCACCACCGTGAGCGTGCTGCCGGCCACCGGCGCGCATTGCAACGCGAAATTGGCCGTTAGACCGGTCGCGTCGAAGGCGGCTGCCGTCACCGGCACATCGGTCGCGGCACTGAAAACGAAGGGGTCGGGCACCCGGGTCACGGTCAGCGTGTAGGTTTGGCTTGAGGTGCCGCTCGGCGAGGTGACCACGACCGGGATGGTGTTGTTGCCGGTGGCCAAGGGGATCGTGGCGCTGGCGGAACCGGAGGCCACGGAAGAGCCGGCGACCTTGACGGTGGCACCCGTGCGCGCCACCACCGGAGTGAGGGTGATGCCCGTTGTCGCAAAGGGCAACGTCATGGCGTAGCTCGTGACCGCCGGGGCGAACGCGGGCGCCAAGGCCCCGGCGCTCGGCGTCAGGCTGGCCAGGGTCGTCGCGGTGTCGGTGGTGAAACTCATGTCCGCCCCGCGCGTCGTGCCGCCCGCACTGGAGGCGACAATTCGGTAGTGATAGGTGGTGCCCGCCAACAGGTTGGAAAGCGCCGCGCTTGCGGTCGTGGTGGTCGTGCCGCTGAGCGACGCCGGGGTGGCCGCGATGCTGGCGCCGTACGTGGGTGTCAGGCCGTACTCGAACGCGACGGTGGCGGCGCTGCCGTTGGCGTTGGCGCTGCCGTTGAGGGTGACGGTCGTGTCCGCCACGGCGGTGGCCGCCAAGCTCGTCACCACGGGTGCCGGTGGCGAGGCCACCAGGGCGAGGCTGTGGGAGGTCCCGCCGTCCGCCGTCATGAAGCATTCGCCGGCTTGCAATGCGCTGATGGAGACGAGCACCGGCACGCTGCTGTTCGACGTGCTGTTGTTGCCCAACTGGCCGCAATAGTTATATCCCCACGCGGCCAACGTACCGTCCGAGCACAGAGCGAAACTGTGGTTGCCGCCTGCCGCAATGGCGGCGACGGACTTGCCGGCCAGCCCTCCGCTTTGGGTCACCAGCACCGGCACGCTGCTGTTGGTCGTGCTGCTGTTGCCCAACTGGCCGTAAATATCGTATCCCCAAGCGGCCAAGGTTCCGTCAGAGCAGAGGGCGAGATTGTGGCCGTCACCCGTCGCAATGGCGGTGACCGTCTTGCCGGCCAGCACTCCGGTTTGGGTTACCAACACCGGCACGCTGCTGCTAGATGTGCTGTTGTTGCCCAACTGGCCGTAATTGTTGGAGCCCCATGCGGTCATGGCTCCATCGGCGCACAGAACCAGGCTCATGCCGTCACCGGCGGCAATCGCGGCAGCCGTCTTGCCGGCCAACACCCCGGTTTGGGTTACCAGCACCGGCACGCTGCTGTTCGCCGTGCTGTTGTTACCCAACTGGCCGCTCGAATTGTACCCCCAAGCAGCCAAGGTTCCGTCCGAGCACAATGCCAGACTGTGGTAATATCCGGCGGCAACGGCGACCACCGTCTTGCCGGCGAGCACGCCGGTTCGGGTCACCAACACCGGCACGCTGCTGCTAGACGTGCTGTTGTTGCCCAACTGGCCGTAGCCGTTGTATCCCCAAGCGGCCACCGTTCCGTCTGAACACAGCGCGAGGCTGTGATTGTAACCGGCTGCCACGGCAACCACCGTCTTGCCCGCGAGCACACCGGTTTGCGTGACGACCACCGGCACGCTGCTGTTCGTATTGCTGGCATTTCCCAATTGGCCGTAATCGTTGTCGCCCCATGCGGCCATCGTCCCGTCCGCACACAGCGCCAGTTGGTGATAGCCCCAGGTCGAAATGGCAACCAGCGATTTGCCGGCGAGCACTCCAGTTTGAATCACCGCCACCGGCACGCTGCTGCTGGTCGTGCTGTTGTTGCCTAACTGGCCGTAATAGTTGTAACCCCAGTCGAGCACGCGGGTGTTCGCCCATTGCAACACGAGGTCATTGCCGGTGCCGCCGAAGTAGTTGGCCAAGAACGGATAGGTCACGCCGCCGAATGTCAACGGCACGAGTTGGCCTTGGGCCAAATTGGAGAACGTCCCTTGGATCGGATTGGTGCCGGTGTTCTTCACCACCGTCAAAACGGCTCCCACCGCCGGGGCATAGTTCAGGACCCAATTCGCCACGAGTCCCGTGGCATTGAAGTCCGCCGCCGTCACCGGCACCGACGAGGAAGACCCAAACGCGAGAACCGCAGGCACACGGGTCACCGTCACGGTGTAGGTCTTGGTGTTGCCCCCGCCCGCGGCGTTGACGACAATGTTGGTCGCATTGCCTCCGGTTGTTAGAGAGAGCGGCGCGCTGGCGCTGCCGGAATCCACCGCCACCCCTGCCACGGTCACGGTGGCACCGGCGCTCAACATGACCGGAGTCAGGGTGACGCTCGCCGTGGCGGACGGCACCGTGAGCGAATAACCGGTGATGTTTTTGTCGAACGCGGGCATGAGCGCGCCGCCGCTTGCGGTCAGGCCCGAGAGGCAGGCGGCGGTGCTGGTGGTGAAGGTCACGTCCGCGCCTCTAACAGTTCCGCCCGAGTTGGTGGCGACGACCCGATAGTGATAGGTGACGCCGGAAAGCAGCCCGCTGAGGGTCGCGCTGACCGCCGTCGCGGTGGTGCCGCTCACGGATGCGGGAGTGGCCGCCACCAACGCTCCGTAAGCAGTGGAAAGTCCGTATTCAAACGCCACCGTGGCGGCGCTGCCCTGGGCGTTCACGCTGCCGCCGACGGTGGCCGTGGTGTCGGTCATGCCGCTGGCAGCCAAAGTCGCCGCCACAGGTGGCGGTGGCGAAGCCAACAGCGCAAGGCTATGGCTGCCGCCGCCCCGCAAAGTCACGATGCGCTCGCCGGTCTTGAGCGGGGTGGTGTTCATCAGCAGCGGCACACTGCTGGTCGTGCTGCCGTTGCCCAATTGGCCGGCGCTGTTGTAACCCCACGAGACTGCGGTTCCGTCCGCACACAATGCCAGGCTGAAATAGTTACCGCGCCCAATCCCGGCCACCGTCTTGCCCGCCAAGACCCCGGAGGTGGTAACCCATACCGGCACATTCTTGTCGGTGGCGGTCCCGTCGCCTAACTGACCGGTGTTATTGTAACCCCACGCGGCCACCGTCCCGTCCGAGCAGAGTGCCAGACTGTGGCTGGTCCCCGCCGCAACCGCCGTCACCGTCTTGCCCGCCAACACTCCCGCTTGGTTGACCAACACTGGCACGGAACTGCTCGTTGTGGTCCCGTTGCCTAACTGGCCGGACCCGTTGGCCCCCCACCCGGCCAGCGTCCCGTCCGCGCACAACGCGAGGTTATAGTTGCCCGAACCGGCGGCGATGGCAACGACCGACTTGCCGGCCAGCACGCCCGCTTGGTTCACCAGCACTGGCACGGCGCTGCCGATGGTGCCGCCGTTGCCCAACTCGCCACTGGAATTATCGCCCCATGCGGCCAGCGTCCCGTCCGCGCACAGCGCCAGACAATGGTAGTCCCCGGCGGCAATGGCGACGACCGTCTTGCCGGCCAGCACGCCGTTGCGGTTCACCAGGACCGGCAGCGACGTCGAATACCAGGTGGCACCGTTATCGCCCAATTGGCCGTTATATCCGTATCCCCACGCCGCCAAGGTCCCGTCCGAACACAGCGCCAGACTGTGGCCATAGCCGGCGGCAATCGCGACCACCGTCTTGCCGGCGAGCACACCCGTTTGGGTGACCAAGACGGGAACATTGCTGCCGGAGCCGCCGTTGCCCAACTGGCCGTAGGAATTGTCACCCCACGCGGCCAGCGTTCCGTCCGAGCACAACGCCAGGCTGTGGTTGGTTCCCGTGGTGACGGCAATCACTGTCTTGCCGGCCAGCACGCCGGTCATGTCCACGCTCACCCCGGTGCTGGAGCTGATCGTCGTATTGTTGCCCAGTTGCGCGTAGGCGTTATCCCCCCAGTCTAACAGACGCATGTTGCCCCATTGCAGCACCAGGTCATTGCCGCTGCCGCCCCAGTAGTTGGCCACGAACGCATAGGTGACGCCGCCATACGTTAGATTCACCGCCTGCCCCTGCGCGAGATTGTCGAAGGGGCCGCGGATCGGGCCAAGGCCGGTGTTTTTCACCACGGTTAGATTGGTTCCCGCCGCGGGGGCGAAGTTCAGCGCGAAGGTCGCGGTGCTGCCCGTGCCGTTGAAATCGGCGACCGTCACCGGCACGGTGGAGGCCGCGTTGAACGCATAGACGGCGGGCAGGCGGATCGCCTTTATGGAATAGGTAAGCGTGCTGACGTGATCCGCGGCGGTGACCACCACGGACACTGAGTTGCTTCCCGCGACCACATCGAGGGTGATACCGGAGCCGGACGCCAGCGCGGTGCCGTTGAGCGTCAGCGAAGCGCCGGGATCCGCCGTGACCGGCGTGACGGTTAGATGCGTGGCGGCCGCCGGCAGGACGACCTCGTAACTGGAAACCTTGAAATCGAAGGCCGGGACCAGCGTGCCGGCATCAACGGTCAGGCCGGCCAGGCAGGCGGCGGTGGTGGTGGTGAAACTTGCGTCCGCGCCCTTGCTCGTGCCGTTGCTGCCCGTGGCCACCACCCGGTAGTGATAGGTGCTGCCGGGCAGCAGGCCGGCGAGCGCGGCGCTGGCGCCGGACACGGCGGTCCCTGTTAGGCTCGCCGGGGTGGCGCTGGCCGAGGCGCCGTAGGATGTTGTTAGGCCGTATTCGAAGGACACCGTCGTGGTGTTGCCGTTTGCAGCCACGTTGCCGTTGAGGGTGGCAGTCGTGTCGCTGATTCCGCTGGCCGCAAGCGTGGTCGCCAACGGCGGTGGCGGCGAGGCGGTCAGAGCCAGGCTATGGTTGCTGCCGCCGCGGATTGCCGAGAATCGCTCGCCGCTGCGCAGTGCGGTGGTGGTGACCAACACCGGCGCGTTGCTGTTGGAGGTCGTGTTGTTGCCCACCTGGCCATACCAGTTGTAGCCCCACGCGGTCAAGGTGGCGTCCGTACACAAGGCGAAGGCGAACCCGTGACCGGCGGCGATGGAGGAGACCGTCTTGCCCGCCAGCACGCCGGTTTGGGTGACCAACACCGGCGCGCTGGTGTTGGTGTTGGCGCTGTTGCCTAACTGACCGGACACATCGTTGCCCCACGCGGCCATGATCCCGTTCGAGCACAACGCCACGGCGGAAATGTCTTCGGCTGCCGCGGCGACGAGCGTCCTGCCGGAGAGCACGCCGGATTGCGTCACCGCCACCGGCAAGTTGTTATTGGTCGTGCTGCCGTTGCCTAACTGCCCGTAGGAATTGTAACCCCACCCGGCCATGCTGCCGTCTGAGCACACCGCGAGGCTGATGTTTCCATAGGAACTGCTCCCCGCGGCGGAAATGGCCGTGACCGTCTTGCCGGCTAGCACGCCCGCGCGGTTCACCAACACCGGCAGGCTGCTGCTGGTTGTGGTGCCGTTGCCCAACTCACCATAGGAATTCGATCCCCAGGCAGCCACCGTGCCATCAGTGCAAAGCGCGAGACTGTGGCTGTAGCCGGCGGAAATCGCGATGACTGTCTTGCCGGCCAGCACGCCGGTTTGGTCCACCGGCATGGGTTCGGTGCTGGTGGAGGTGCCGCCGTTGCCCAACTGCCCGTAGCCGTTGGTTCCCCAGGCGACCAAGGTGCCGTCCGTACACAACGCGAGCGAATGATTTTCGCCCGCCGCCACCGCAATCACCATCTTGCCAGCCAACGCGCCGGCTTGGTTCACCGCCACCGGCACCCAACTGTCCGTCGTGTTGCTGTTGCCCAACTGCCCATACGAGTTTGCACCCCAGGCGGCTATGGATCCGTCCGCACAGGCGGCCAGGCAATGCGAACCTCCCGCGGACACATTCAGAGGCGCCTTGCCGGCCAGCACGCCGGTCATGTCAACCGCCACCGGCACGCTGCTGTTGGTCAGCGTGTTGTTGCCCAATTGGCCGTTGGAATTGTAACCCCAGGCAAACAGCCGCCGGTTCGCCCACTGCAAAACGAGGTCGTTGCCCGTGCCGCCGAAATAGTTGGCCACGTATGGATAAGTGACACCGCGGAACGTTAGATCGACCCGCTGTCCCTGCGCCAGATTGTCAAAGGTGCCTTGAATGAACGCGCTGCCGGTGGTGTTCACCACGGTCAGGTTGGTGTCGGTCGCCGGCGCGAAGTTCAGGGTGAAATTCACCGTGTTGCCCGTCGCGGTGTAACTCGCGGCGGTGACCGGCACCGTGGTCGCGGAATTGTAGGCGGCCGTAACCACCGCCCCCCGCGCCGGCAGTACTGACAAAATCAGGGTGCTCCAAATCAGGGCGGCAGCAGGCTTGGGAAACAGGTTCATGACCGGTTGGGGGAGGGCTGTGCAAAAAACGGGAATTGAAGGTTCCTACCTCAGTTTGAAACTGCAATTTCCAACACCAACTATCAATCAAAACCCCGCCTCGAACCAATACTCTCTAACGACAGCAGGATACGCGCAGCTTTCAGCAACATCCGCGCAGCCATGCCTAACAGAGCGATCATGCCATGGGCGCTTCGTCAGAATGCGGGGTGGTCCGCACAGGCCCCTGTGCGAATCTTCAGTCACCCACCGCAACTCGTCCTCGACCGTCACGCCCGCCTTCCACACGCTCTTGGGCGCGAACAACGCGTAACCGATCCTCCCGAGTTTCCAGCGCATCATCTCAGCCGCTACGCGCGTCGTCCCGAACAATCGTGTGTCTTTGCATATACGCGAAGAGAGGCATGCGGCTGGAAGCCGCAACTACACCGCGGCCAGCGGCTGAAAATGGACCAAAAGCCGGCTTGACAGGGTGGAGCGGGCGGGTATTCTCAACGGCACGGCAGCCGCCCGTGCCACGTCCCCGCAATCCATCCCAAGCCAACGCATGCCCCCCCCTTCCTACCCGCCGTGTCCGCTCCGCGCTTTGGCTTGCTCGTGTGCGGGTAGCCCAATCCCGCTTTCCTAGCAGTCAGTCACGGTGTCGTTAGGCCGATGGTCAACATGCTCACGATTTCAATTGTCATTCCGGTGTTTAACGAGGCGCCCGTTTTGGGGCTGCTGTTCGCGGGGCTGGACGCGACGCTCGCGCACCTGGAGCAGACGTATGGGCCGGTGGAAGTAGTGCTGGTCAACGACGGCAGTGCGGACCCGAGTTGGAGCCTGATCAGCGCGCAGTGTGAACGCGACGCCCGCTATGTCGGGGTGAACCTCTCGCGCAACTTCGGCCATCAACTCGCGTTGGCCGGTGGGCTGGAAAGCGCGCGGGGTGAGGTGGTCATCTCGATGGACGCCGACTTGCAGGATCCGCCCGAGGTGCTGCCGCAACTTGTCGCGAAGTATCGCGAAGGATATGACGTGGTTTACGCCACGCGCCTGACGCGCGGCAAGGAAGGATTGGGCAAGCGGGTCAGCGCCAACGTGTTTTACCGGGTCATGGAGAAGCTCAGCGGTGTGGCGATGCACAAGGACACCGGCGACTTCCGGCTGATGAGCCGGCGGGCGCTGGTCGAGTTGTCGCGGATGCGCGAGGTCCACCGGTTTCTGCGCGGCATGGTGCCGTGGATCGGCTTTCCGCAAACGCAGGTGTTCTACGATCGGGCCGAGCGCAAGGCCGGCGAGACGCACTATCCGTTCCACAAGATGTTGTCACTTGCCTTCGACGGCATCGCGTCGATGTCCACGGCACCCTTGCGCCTGGCTTATCTGCTGTGCCTGTCATTGTTCGGCATCTTCCTCGGTTATATCCTGTGGGTGCTCTACGATCATTTCGTCCACGGCAGCGAACTGGTCCATGGCTGGACCTCGATCATGTCGGCCATCACCATTTTCGGCACCATCGAACTGCTGATGTTTGGCATCTTCGGCGAATACCTGGGTCGCACCTATGAGCAAGTGAAGCAGCGCCCACTCTATATCATCTCCGAACTCAAGCGCAGCAGCAGCGCCCCTTTGGCACCTCCCTCCAATCCTTGATGAGCTTCAACTCGCCTCCGTCCACAATATCATGCACTGCCTCTGAGCAGCGCCCCGTCCACAGCCTCAAGCCGCTGTTTGTGGCAGTGGCCATCCTGGCCGGCTTGACGCTTTTTCGCCTATGGTATGTGACGCGCATCGAACTGGTGCCGGACGAAGCCTATTACTGGGTTTGGTCGAAACACCTGGCGGCGTCGTACCGGGACAAGGGCCCGGCGATTGCCTGGGTCATCGCGCTGGGCAACTGGCTGTTTGGGGACACGGTGTTCGGCGTGCGCTTTTTCGGTGTGGTGCTCAGCACGGGCATCAGTTGGCAGCTCTATGTGCTCGCCCGACGGCTGGCGGACGAGCGCACGGCATTGTGGTGTCTGATTCTAGCGAACGTCATTCCGATGTTAGCCCTCGGCTCGCTACTGATGACCATCGATACGCTGAGCCTGTTCTGCTGGGCCTGGGCGATGAACGTGTTCTGGACCGCCATCCACAGCCGCAAACCCTGGCACTGGATGGGCTTGGGCCTGATTATCGGGCTGGGCTTTCTCGCCAAGTTCACCAACGGACTGCAATTGGCCTGCATCGCCATGTTCCTCGTTTGGTCCAAACCGCATCGCTCCCTGTTGTTCAGCAAGCAAACCGTCGCCATGGGGCTGGCCTTCTGCGTGGCAATCCTGCCGATCGTGTGGTGGAACGTTCACACCGGCTGGATCCACGCGGGCGCCCTGCATTCGCGCAGCGGCGTATCGACTTCATTCCAAATCCGCCCGTTCGAGTTATTGCGTTTCATCGGCGGACAGATCGCGGTGCTGTCGCCGCTCATCGGAATCGGTTTGATCGTTGCCGTGGTGGAAACCTGCCGGAAAAATCACCGCGATACGAATGCGCGTTTCCTGTTGAGTCATTGCCTGCCGATCTATGCCGTGTTCGGGTTCTTCAGCCTCAACCACGCCGGCAAGGAAAACTGGATGGCACCCGCGCTGATCGCCGGGATCGTCGTTCTAACAACCTACTGGCGCGCGCTCGTCGCCCGCAAGCCACTCTGGCGCCGGGGCGTCGCCGTGGCACTGGGCCTGGCATGCGTCCTGACCCTGGTGTTGCACAACACCGACTATCTGCGCCTCCCTAGCAAATATGAGCCGCTGCGGCGCGCTCAGGGCTGGGCTGATTTCACCGCCCATGTCCAACGCGCCCGCTTGGAGCATCACACCGACCTGCTCATTGGCAACCATTACTCGCAAGCCAGCATGATGCAGTTCTATCTTCCGGGCCACCCCACCACCTATCTGCCGGAGGAACCGTACGGGCAGAACCAGTTCACGCTGTGGCCGACCTATCAAGCCGCGGAGCATCCGCGGGCCTTGTTCGTCACCGACAAGACCGATCCGCTGCCGGAATCCCTCAAGCGCGAGTTCACCCATTGCGACGTGGTGGATGATTTCTGGTCCCAGCACCAAGGCCGGGACATGACTCATTTCATCATCTATCTTTGTCATCGCGACTGAGGTTTCAGGAATGCCCGCTGTGCTGCAATCCCATGTATCCCCGACTCCCCTTGGCATGAACACCATCACCCGCAGCCACCGCATCGCGATTGGGGCCACGGTGATCGGCCTGCTGCTGCTGACCCTGTGCCACTTGCTACCGATTGACCCGCAAGGACCCTTTGATGCGCGCGATTTCTCGACCTTGCGCGGGATGCGGCTGGAACAATCCGGCTTTGCCACCCTCATTGAGCCATGGGCTGCGCCATTCCATATCGTGGCCGGCGCTCCGGACTTCCGCCTGGCGGGTTTGTCGGGCTTGATCTGGGTGATCTGCGGCACCGCCCTGTGGCGGGTGGTTTCGGACTTGCGAGCGCGGCGACTCCGCTCCATCAGGACGCGGGTCCTCAGGGCCGTGATCACCGGTTTCGCGGTCGGTTTTGTGATGGCGCTGTGGGTGGGCACCACGGTGACGCTGCGCCTGCCCCGATGGCGGCTCGTCGTTGACGACCCGAATGCGCTCATCGTCGATCTGCATTCGCACACCTACGGCTCGCATGACGCGCTGGTGTCCGGACCGCAGAATCTCGCTTGGCATGCCGCCGCCGGATACAATGTGGTTGCCGTCACCGAACATCGCTACCCGGCCGGCGCCTTTGCCACCAAAGAGGTTGCGCAGCGCGCGCCGGAAACGCTGCCCGCGGTGATACCGGGCCAGGAATTGGGGTTTCTCTATCAGGGCGAGTACCTGCCCATGCTGCTGCTCGGGCTGCAATCCGACTATGTGGAATCGCCCAACATGGGCGTGGATTCCCCTTCCGCCTACATGGCATACATCCATAACACCGAACACGGCGCGGCCATCGCGCTTGGTTTCATGCTTGAGCCCGAGCAGGCTGGCGTGCTGGCTGACGCCGGCATCGACGGATTTGAAATCGCCAACTACGGCCACCCTAACATCCCCACGGCGGTGCGCAACGCGATGAGCGAGGCGGCCCGAAATCATGGCCTCGCGTTGGTGGCCACCTCGGATTGGCATGGTTGCGGCGGCACCTCCCGGACATGGACGGTCATCCACACGTCGGCGGCTGTCGCCGCTTTGTCGCAACAGCAAAAGGCCGATCTGGTGCTGCAAAAACTGCGCGAGCGAGGCAGCAAGGATATCATTCCGGTGGTGGCCGGCTACCTGGGACCGCCGTCCTGGCCACGGGCGATTTTCTCCCCCTTCGCCGAAGCCTTCCGCTACGCCGCAGAGCTTACGCTTGCGCAGGTGGCGTCGTGGTGGGCGTGGAGCGCCATCATGTTAGGGCTGGCGCAAGCGCTTTCCCGCGTGGGCTTGCCAGCCAGGTGGGTGTTTCCCGCCCTGCTGCTGGCGGTGTTGGGCATCAGCCTGTGGTGGACCGGGCTTGAGCTGGTGGCGGTGAAACCGCACGGTCTGTTGGCTTCGGGATTCCCGCGGCACATCGGCACCTATGTCCTGATGTGCGGCACGTCGGCCCTGCTCGGCTGTGGCTGGCTCGGCCATTGCGCGTGGCGGAAACGCACGCATTTCAAGGAGGGACGAACTTCGAATCGCCCATAAGAGGGGCGATTCTTGACACGCCGGCTGAAGCCGGCTCCCCGCGTGACGAATCTGCTAGCCCCTTTCCGCCAGCCGCGCCCGGATCCTTCCTAACAGGTCTTCCAGGTGAGGCATGGGCACCCCCGCCTGCTGGGCGCGGCGCAGCGGCTCCTCCCAGATCGGTCCGATTTCCACCTCGTGACCGTCGAGAAAGTCGATCATGCTCGACGGCCGGTACGGGCCCATCGGCCGGGTCCGGTTGACGTTGAAATCTATCAAGTCGGCGCTGAGTTCCAGCCCGAGCGCGCGCGCCGCGGCGATCACTTCGGCCATCAGCGAGCGGATCTCGGCTTCCGTTGCGGGCGAGGCTAACAGCACGTCGGTGGTCACTCCGCCCTCGGCCACCGCCAGCCCGTTGAACGGCACGTTCCACACCAGTTTCTCCCACTGCGACTGCGCCAGATTGCTCGCCGCCTCGGAGGGAATCCCTGCCGCCTTGAAGCGGCGGGCCAACTCCGGCGCACGCCCGCGCCCATCGGCCTGCCACTCGCCGAGCGCAACGCGGCCGCCGGCGCTGTGTCTAACATGTCCGGAGGCCACGCGGTTGATGCACACAAAACACAGCCCGCCCAACACCCGCTCCGGCCCGACGAGTTCCGCCAGCGCCTCGCAATTGCCCAGGCCGTTTTGCAGCGTGAGCACCTGGGTGTTGGCATGCAGCAATGGCGGCAGCACGCTAACAAGATGGGCGTTGGCAGTCGCCTTCCACGCCACGATGACCAGATCGACCTGGCCGATTTCCTCCGCCGTTTGGAATCCCGCGACCTGCGGCAACCGGAAATCCCCGTGCACGCTATCCACCCTCAGACCATCGCGGGCGATGGTCTCAAAGTCCGCGCGCAGCAGGAAACGCACGTTTTCTCCGGCATGCGCGAGGCGTCCCCCGTAATACAAGCCGACCGCCCCGGCGCCTATCAAGGCCACACTGTTGAATTCCCACCTCACTCGTCCTTGAATGCCTCGGCGCGCCGCCCGTCGATGCAGCGGGTGAGCCATTGGATGAGTTTTTCCGCTTCGCCGGACTCGTTGCGCATCGTTGTTAGAGCGGCCCAATCCAGATGCGGGCGCGAGGTCGGGGCGGAGAGGCGGTTGATGTCGAGCTTGGCCAGGATGGCATCGCTCTCCACCGGATGGGCGTTGAGAATATTCTCCGGGCGCGGGAGTTCATCCAACATGTCGGCGGTCAGCCCGAAGGAGGTGACACCCACGCCGAAGTTCGCGCTGAGGCGGCGCAAGCTGTCGGCCAGGGCCTCATCCTGGATCGGCGCGGCATAGACCAACTCGCCGCCCTGTGCCCACATCGAAACCGCCAGCGTTTGGAAAAAATCCTCCCGATAGGTTTGCAGCGACGGCTGGATGCGCAGGCGCGCCGCGTGCAAGCGGAAGGGCGGAACGCCCAGCCGTTGCTTGAGCGCCAGCATCGTCTCATCAAGCGTCATCTCCTCGTCAGGCGAGCCGCCCGTCTCCCAATCGACGAGCACCAACTCCGGGTATTTCCACAGGTTGCCCAACGGCGATTCCTTGGCGAACGCCTGACGGAACACAAAGGGAAAGCGCCCGTTGATTTCAAAGTAGCGCGTCACCACCGCGCGAAACTTGCGGTTGCGCAACATCGCCGTGTCCACCTCGCCCGGGTCGTGCGACAGGTCGTCGAGCCGACCTTGGATGAGCGACAGCAATTCCTGCGCCCCCGACAGCGCCGGCAGCGGCGCGCTGCGCCGATAGTAGCCCTGGCCCTTCTCCACCTTGGCGATGGGCGAGCCCGGATCACACGACATGATGGAAAAGTGATAGCGCAGTGAGGCATCGGAATAGTTTCCGACCAGTTGCAGGCGCGTGACGCGGATCAACTCGGTCCCCTTGATGGCCTCAACGGGATTGCTGGGAAGCAAGGTTGGCAAAATGTCCGTCAGTTGCTTGCGAAGGCTCATGGGTGGATCAAAACGGCTTGGGTGCTGCTGCGCTGCATCCAAGGCCGCATTTTCAAAATCATCAAGCTCCAAAATGAAAGTTTTGGAAAAATCCCGAGCGCCTCGCAATTATTTTTCAACTTCTCCCTCTCCGGACTTGTCCAAAGCCGCGCCACCCGCCATCTTCCCGCCATGAAACGAACCTTCACCGCGCTTGCCATCGCCTTGGTTTCCACCGTGCCCGTGCGGGCTCAGGCCCCCGACGCAAGAGCCATTCTCGACGGCGCGCGCATGGCCGCCACTCTCACCCACCTTAACGACGGGCTCGTCGGCAGTTTGAAAAAAGACGGCAAATCCACCCCCGTCGCGCTGTTCCTCAAAGGTAAGGACATCCAGTTTCAGATAGAGGAAAGGAAGGGCGCACCGCAAATCTTCCACCTCCGGCTCAATGACAACTCGTTTGATTTGTTCGAGATCATCGATGGCAAGACGGTGCGCTTTCCCGAAGCCAAACTGATCCAACCGATTGCCGGTACCGACGTGACCTACGAGGACCTCGCGCTGCGCTTCTTCTACTGGCCCAACCCGAGGTTCGAGGGCGAAAACAACATCAACGGCGAGGCATGCTACAAGATACGGATAGATAAGCCGAAAGACACCGCCGGTCGCTACTCCGCCGTTTACATCTGGGTGCATAAGAAATACGGAGCCTTCATGCGCATCGAGGGCTATGACAAGAATGGCGGCCTCGTCAAAGAGTTCGAGGTGCAGAAGGTCATGCAGGTCAGCGACAAGGTCTGGACCTTGGAAAAGATGCAGGTGTCCACCGACGACCCGGCCACCAAGCGCCGCCTGTCCATCACCAATCTGCTGTTTGAAAAGCCTGCCAAACCCGTGCCGCAGGGATTGCATTAGCCCCTGCCCCTATCATGCCTGACTTCCTCGTCATCCCCCGCCCCGCCCACGACCTTCTTGTTAGCCAGGCCTATCAAGCCCGCGGCTTCACTGCCGCTGAGGCGGCCGAGGGCGCCAAGCTCGCCGCCGAAGCCGCCCGCCACGGCATCCGCACCCACCACGCGCTCAAGGCCCTGCATCTCGACCACCTGTTCGGCTCGGCCGTCGGCGGCTGCGTCCCCGGCGCGGAGATCGACGTGCTGCCCAGCCGCTTCGCCGCCTCCGAACGCTGGAACGCTAACAAAAAACTCGGGCAGTCAGTGGCCTATCGGGCCATCGGGCGCGCCATCGAGCTGGCCGACCAATTCGGCATCGCGCAGATCGCCGTCGATAATGCCTTCCACTATTTGTGGGGAGGCGGCTACGTCATGGAAGCCGCCGAGCGCGGGTATTTTGCCTACACCAACTGCACCTCCGCCCTGGCGGAAGTCGTGCCTTTCGGCGGCAAATTCCCCACTCTGGGCACCAACCCGCATTCGTGGGGTATCCCGGCGACTCAGGCCAACGGCTTTCCCATTGTGATTGATTGGGCGACGTCCACCGTCGCGATGGGCCGCGTTCAGGCGCTCAAGCGCGAAGGCAAGTCGCTGCCGCCGGGAGCCGCCGTGGATGCCGCAGGCCAACCCACCACCGATCCGAATCTGGTAGCCTCGTTGCTCCCTTTTGGCGGCCACAAAGGCTACGGGCTCTCACTCATCAACGAGATTTTCGGTGGCCTCATCGGTGGCTCGCTGCCCACCTTGCGTGGCCGCAGGATTCTAACACCCGGTGAGAAGAACACCCCGGTTTTCTATTTCCAAGTCATCCATCCCGACGCCCTATCCGGTGGCAGCTTCGCCTGCGGCCGCAGTCAATCCGAAAACCTCGCCGCAGTCATCCGCGACATTCTCGGCCACGGCAATGAGGCGGCGATGCTGCCCGGCCAACTGGAAGCCGCCGCGCGCCAGCGTTCCGACGCCGCCGGAGGCTTGCTGTTTACCGCCGCGGAAATCGCCGAGTTCAACGAACTGGCCACCGAACTCAGACTCCAGCCCTGGGATGTCGCCAGCCTCAGAGCGGAATGATCGGCTCGCTGCAATTCCAACAGGTGTCGAAATTGCCGGGGCTCGTCTCGCCGCAGTTCGCACAGGTGATTTCGACGCCTTCGGACTTGCGCTCGACATCGAGGCAGGAGCGGATGATGCGCACGGCCGTCACGTAGTCCTCGTCGTTCATGACGCAGAGGGCGGGATAGAACTCGGGAATGGGGATTTCCGTGAGCCCCGAGTTGGTTAGGTGCTCGTTGCGGATGAGCGTCGGGATGCCCTCGGCCTCAAGGATGCTCTGGAAGTATCCAACGCGAGTGAAATCCTTGTCCCTGAAGAGTTCTTTCATTGCGGTTCAGCCGCGGTTGCTGCGGTCCTCGGCGGCCTGGGCGTTGCCCTTGGCGGCGCGCTTGCGGGCGTTGGCATCGAGCACGCGCTTGCGCAAGCGGATGTTCTTCGGCGTGGCTTCCACCAATTCGTCCACATCGATGTACTCGATGGCCCTCTCTAACGAAAAACGGATCGGCGGGGTGAGCTTGGATGTCTTGTCCTTGCCCGACGAGCGCATGTTGTCGAGGTGCTTTTCCTTGACCGGATTGACCGGCAAATCCCCGACGCGTGGGTTTTCGCCGACGAGCATGCCGGCATAGACCGCATCGCCGGGCGCCACGAAGAGCATCCCCCGGTCCTCCAGGGTTTGCAGCGAATACGGCGTGGCGGTGCCGGAGTCCATCGACACCAGCGTGCCAGTGGTGCGGTTGGTGATCTCGCCAGCGTGTTCGGCGTAGTGCTTGAACAGATGACTCATGATGCCGTGGCCGGATGTTAGATTGACCAGTTCCGTCTCAAAGCCGATCAAGCCGCGGGTCGGAATGACCGCCCGGATGAAGGTGCGCCCGCTCGGCTCGGTGTCCATGTGCTCCATCTGGCCCTTGCGATTGGCCAGAATCTTGAGGATGCCCTGGGTGTAATCGCCGGGCGCCTCGATGTAGAGGGTCTCGTACGGCTCTAGCAACTTGCCCGCGTCGTCGCGGCGGTAGATGACCATCGGCCGCGAGACGCAGACTTCGAAGCCTTCGCGGCGCATTTGTTCGACGAGGATGGCAATCTGCATCGCCCCGCGCGCCGACACATTGAAAATGCCCGATTGCTCGGTGTCCTCCACCTGAATGGAGATGTTGGTTTTCAACTCGCGCATCAGCCGGTCGCGGATCGCGCGCGACGTCACGTGCTTGCCCTCGCGGCCGGCCAGCGGCCCGTCGTTGATGGAGAACTGCATCTGCACCGTCGGCGGATCAATCGCCACGAATGGCAGCGGCACGCTGTCCGGCGAGGCTGTTAGAGTCTCGCCGATGTCGATGCTCTCAATGCCGGCGGCGATGCCGACGATGCCGCCCGCTCCGCAACCCTCGGAGTCGGTGGTGGCCAGGCCGGTGTAGGTGAAGGTTTTCATCACCTTGGACTGCTGCTTCGTGCCGTCCTTGCGCAGCAGCCAGATGGTGTCGCCTTTCTTCACGTCGCCGCCGAGGACTTTGCCGATGGCGACGCGACCGACGTAATCATCCCACTCGATGTTGGAAACGAGCATCGAAAACGGCGCGGCGGGATCGGCTTTGGGCGCGGGAATGCTGTCGATGATTTTCCTCAGCAGCGGGATGCAGTCGGTGCGCTCATCGTCCGGGTGATCCATGAAATAGCCGTCGCGCGCCGAGCCATACACGAACGGGGCATTGAATTGCTCCTCATTGGCATCCAGATCGAGAAACAACTCAAGCACCTGGTCGTGCACCTTGAGTGGCTCGGCCAGCGGGCGGTCGATCTTGTTGATGACCACGATCGGTTTGAGGCCCTCCTCCATCGCCTTGCGCAGCACGAAGCGCGTCTGCGCCTGCGGGCCGCCGAAGGCATCGACCACCAGCAGCACGCCATCGACCATTTTCATGACGCGCTCGACCTCGGCGCCAAAATCGGCATGGCCTGGGGTATCGACGATGTTGATGGTGTAGCCCTGCCAGTGGACGGAGGTGTTCTTGGCCTTGATGGTAATGCCTTTTTCACGCTCGAGGTCCATCGAATCCATGGCGCGCTCGGTGACCGCCTGATTTTCGCGGTAGGTGCCGCCGGCTTGCAGGAGTTGGTCAACGAGGGTCGTCTTCCCATGGTCAACATGGCGCCCATGTTGACCATGGGAAGACGACCCTCGTTGACC
>Ga0118677_10002373_pt1 | contig 38037 bp, 31 predicted proteins | sample AliMusrvi5mmetaG_FD_86154 | JGI IMG/M metagenome (GOLD analysis project Ga0118677, IMG submission 86154) | reverse complement strand
GCCTAGTCTCGTGGGCTCGGAGATGTGTATAAGAGACAGAGCAAAGACTGGACCGTCGTGGTGATCGTTTTCCTGATCATTCATCCCTTTTTCTTTTATCCCCAGGTTTTTGAAGCTTACCGTTCTTTCAACGGCGCGCACGGGTATATTGCAAGCTTTATAAAGTTTGCAATCCTGGCAACTTTTGGCGAGAGCATCGGCCTGCGGATCCGGACAGGGGAATATTCGCACAAGGGATTCGGGTTTTTGCCGCGTGCCATTGTTTGGGGTTTCCTGGGCGTTGTGATCAAGATGGCTTTCGACATCTTCGGTGCCGGCGCCCCGGTGATGCTGGGCAAGCTTTGCGACCCCCTGAAGGCTTTGATTCCCGCAAACATCCTTGCCATTCCCGGTTTTTCGTGGATGAAGCTGCTGGCCGCCTTTACCGTGAGCACCACCATGAACCTCTTTTTTGCCCCGGTGTTCATGACCTTCCACAAGATCACCGACATGCACATCCTTGCCAACAAGGGGACCCTTGGCGGATTTTTCACGCCCATAAAATTCACGAAATATTTCACGGAGCTTGACTGGTCGACACAATGGAACTTCGTCTTTAAAAAGACCATCCCCATCTTCTGGATCCCCGCCCATACACTGAGCTTCATGCTGCCCGAGGAGTACCGTGTGCTCTTTGCCGCCGTATTGAGCGTCGTGCTGGGGATCCTCTTATCCGTTGCAACACTCTACAAAAAGAAATAACCATGATCCGACATATCGTAATGTTCAAGCTGAAGAGCATCTTCACCCCTGCCGAAAAAGCCGTCGCCCTCGATATCCTGAACAAGGAGCTCCAAGCCCTCGGCAAAAAGATCCCCGTGATCCGTGATTGGGAGATCGGCATCAACCTCAGCACCACCAACCCCGCGGCCTACGACATCCTGTTGAACTCCACCTTCGAATCCCTTGACGATCTCCAGGTCTACCAGGTCCATCACGATCACCAGGCGTTTATTCAGTTTAATAAGGATTATTCGGAGAGTAAGGTCATTCTCGATTATGAAATTTGAACCTGACAGCCCCCTCCCGACCTCCCCCTCCCGGGGGAGGGGAGATTGATTAATCGAGCATGCGATCAACGAGTTTTGAGTTTCGATCTGAATTCAGATTTCAGATCTGATTTCAGACCTCGTTGATCGCATGCTCGAGTATTCCTCTCCTCCTGTCGGGTAGAATTTTGGGGCAAACCATCACCCAAAACAACACAAAGTATTTGCGAAATATGATTAATTTGCAACTTACAACTTGCAACTCGCAACTTTTTTCTTAGAATCCGTCTAAATTGTCCATGCTCTTCGGGCTCGGCGCTTCCGGGGTATTGCTTTTTCATTTTCAGGATATTATATTTGCTTGCATTTTTTACAAAAACAGCTTAACGATCGGTTTTTATGTCAAGGGTAAAAGACAACGTCATTTCGAGTGGTTTCCGCGGGAACTTCGCAAAGCAGTTTGTGATCCGGGAGACGAATGGCCAGCCGATTGCCACGAAGATGCCGAAGCGAAAAAAGAGAAAGAAGCTTTCGGAGGCTGTTATTGATCAGAATGACAGGTTCAGGGATGCAGCTCACCTGGCAAAGATCGCCAACCGTGATCCGGAGAAGCGTCCCCGCCTGGAAGCAGCACGCAAGCCGGGTCAGAGTGCGTATAATGTAGCCTTGTCGGAATACCTCAAAATGTTTGTGGACGGCAAGAGAGAGCCCACTCCCACTCCGCCCTACAAAAAGGAGAGTGACTCCGTCATTACGACCAAAAACATCACCCTCATTCTCGACACGGACGATGGCACCCTGGTGGATACCGCTGTAGCCATACCAGCTGAGAAGATGAAATGGATCCTTGCTGCTGCCCGCAAAAAAACCACCAAAAAGGTGAGGACCATCGTCCTGAGGATCGCCTGCAGTTAAGATATTTCCATAAGGTGGTCATAAGACTTTCATAAGGGTTTCATAAGTAAAACAGGCTACCTTATCCGAGCCTTGTCTAAGACTTATCTGAAGGAACCCTTCGCCTTCTAATTGCCGTCTGCCAACTGCACATTTTCTTCTTCGTCGTTCTTTGTTTGTCGTTTTTACGTCCTGCGTCATAACTTCCCACATTCTGCCCTTCTGTTCCGAAAATAACATCTGTTGTTATTTTATAAACAATTGATTATGAGTAAAATAAAATACAATCTGTGTCGAATCTCCTTAATTCCGCTGTACCTTTACTTTTTATTTTCAAGTGTTGTAAAAAAAGAACAGCAATAACATTCAGCAGCTAAAAACAAAGGAGCGTCACATGAAAACGAAATTTTACATACTTCTAGTTACAGTCATAAGTCTTATCCATATCACGGCTGTCAATGCACAGCTGCGATCGATCCTGGTTGACAGCACGTTCGGTACGGGTGGGGTGGTTATCGATCCTCTGAATACATCCTTTATTGCTACACCATCCGGGATGGATATTCAAACAGATGGCAAGATAGTGCAGGGAATAAAAGGCACTCAATTCCCTGCCGTGAGGCGGTTTCTTGCTGATGGTACGCTTGATGTTTCATTTGGCGTAAACGGATATGCCGTCCTTCCGGCGGCAATCCAGGGGCCGACGGTCAAGGTTTTATCTGATGGAAAGATCCTTGCCTGTTGTGGTCCCGTCACGGGCTACGGCTGCTATTTAGTACGTTTGACCGCAGCAGGGGTCCCTGATCCGACCTTCGGTACAGCCGGGTATACCAATTTTGGAAACCAGGTGCATCCCGATTGGGGTTTTGCCAATATGGACCCGGATTTTAAGGTGCTGTCGGATAATTCGATCCGGCTGGTATTTACCAATTTCGGGCTTCTGAACGATACCGCCATGATCATCAAACTTAACAGCAATGGCATTGTTGACAACAGCTTTGGCACGGCAGGCAAGCTGACCATCAATCAAACGGTGTGGACGGCCTGCAGTTTCATTCTCGATCATAACGACCGGATCGTCATGACAACCCAAACACCTTCCGGGTATGTGCTCATGACGCGTATTCTGCCAAACGGAAGTATTGATAATTCCTTTGGAACGGCTGGTTCCGTCATGATCCATCCTGATCCGACACAAACAACCTCACTCGGGCTGAAGGCAGTGATCGGGGTAGGGCTTCTGGATAACAGCACAACCATCCTGCTGAATTATGCGGCGGGGAGCCGTTTTTCATTTGCCATTCATGTAAAAGCCGATGGCACACAGGATATGGGCTATGGTTTGAACGGAATGGCCGCAATCAATTTATTCAATAATACCATCATTAATGGTGGTGTAGCACTTGAGAACGGGGAGGTGCTGATCTCCGGCCAAAGCAGTTCCACCTCTACTTTTCAGACGTTTGCAGGCCAGTTAGCGATGTTAACCACGGCCGGGAAGTCCGATTCTGTTTTTGCAGGTCACATGCCCTATACCTATTTTCAGTATGATCCCAATACAGCCGGAAGCCAGTATACCAATGTCGGCCCGATCCTCCTGTTACCGGGAAACAAAATCCTGCAGGCAGGATCAACCCAAAACTACTACACCTGGTTATCCCGGAATAAATACACGGGGTTTGGAGTGGGCATAGCCGAGGCGGGGGGAGCGGTCGATTTTTCAATTTATCCAAATCCCGCATATGATCATGCCGTGATAAACTACCCGGCGTATGGGAATGAAGTGATGAACCTGCGTGTGTTTGACCAGACCGGCAAAACAGTATTCGAAAAAGCATTAAGCAACAGAAACACTTCCTATCAGATGGGATTATCCGGATGGGAAGCGGGAATCTATGTTGTTGAACTGAGGTCAGGAAACCGGGTTTCAGCGAAGAAGCTGGTGGTCATTCGCTGACCGGCAGGGCAACGGGACACGTAAATCGTGACAAGTGACGAGTAACGAGTGCGGTGTGAGGTGTGAGGTGTGAGGGATTCATTTTATGCAAATATATTTTCAATAAAATAAAATCAAGTCATATGAAAATCAGGGGAATTATTTTTCCAATTATGTTTGGTCTTGCAGTATTCATTAACGTGAGCTGTAAAAAGTCGGCAGGCACGGATACACCATCCGGTCCTACAGTTACCGATATTGACGGAAACATCTACCATACTGTGGTGATCGGAACACAAACCTGGATGGTGGAAAATCTGAAAGTAAAGCATTACCGTAACGGGGATCCGATCTTAAACGGATCGGGGCTATACAAAGCCCTTAACGACACGGTCGGGATAATTTATGCCTATGATAATTTCGCGGGAAATGTTTCAGTTTATGGCTGGCTGTATAACTGGTACGCGGTAGCGGATGCGAGGAGTGTCGCCCCGATTGGCTGGCACGTACCAACAGATGCCGACTATACAACGCTGGTAGCAAAGCTGGGAGGCAACTATCTTCTGGCGAATGGTGATACCAGTGCCGGCGGTGAAATGAAGGAAACCGGTGTGGCTCATTGGGGAAATGCAAATTATCCGAATACCGGCGCCACAAATATCAGTGGCTGGACCGGGCTTCCGGGAGGGTCAATTGATGCCGGAAGTGTTTATAATGGTCTCCATAATTACGGAATCTGGTGGACGACCACGACACTTGAAGGGGCAAATCCCCTGAAATGGGCCTATTCCATGCGGCTTTTGTGCACCGACAAGAGCGCCCGCCGCGGGGCCTGGAACAAGACCTCTGCCTACTCCATCCGGTGCTTGTCGGATAAAAATAATTAGGCTGGTTTTTGTGACAGATCATTGTCCGACAGGATGCCGGGTTATTTTTGATTTGTGATTTGCGAATTGTGATTTGCGAAATTAATTGCAACTACCTAAATTTCGACTTCGTCGTTCGTCGTTTGTCGTTTTTAACGTCTTCACGTAATCACGTTCTACCGTTCTCACGTCCTACGTCTTACACCCAGCGTTTACACAAAATTTTTCACATACCAATAAAATGGAAATCAGCAAGTATATAACTCTCCGTAGAAGCACACACTGATTGTCTGAAGCAGATTTATTTGTATATTTATTCACCCTTATAAACAACCAAGAAGTGATAAAGCAAGACTTGCTACAATAAAAGCTATCATGAAAACACTTTCGTTTACTTTGGCTCTTGCTTTATCATCCCTCCTTTCCCTTGCTCAAACCGATATTTACCATCCTTTTCCCGATTCGAACGCGATGTGGACGGATGAGGTCCTTGATCCCTTGTGCAATATGCTGAGTGAATGTTCCATCAACCAGTACCGGATTACCGGCGACACGGTGATCAGCGGGAGAAGCTATAAAAAGCTTACGCAATCAGGGTACAATATCAGCCAGAGTTTTCAGTACTTCTATTATTCGGAGTATGCGGGAGCGATACGCCAGGAGATCAGCGCGAAGAAGGTATTTTATTTCCCGCCTTATCCCTACCCGCAGTTGGACACATTGCTTTATGATTTCAACCTAAGCCTTGGCAGTCCCCTGCCATTAACCTATACAAACCCAGGGAATTATTGCAATCCGACCGTTGATAAAATTGATTCTGTTTCAATCGGGAACTCCTACCGGAAAAGGTTTCGGATCTCCACTACCGGCACTATGCCCGGGGATACAACCTGGTTAATTGAGGGAGTCGGGTGCAACAGCGGTCTCCTGGGCAACTATTGCACCGGCTGGGAGCATTGGCAGTATCTCACCTGTTTTACACAGGACGATTCCCTGTTTTATCCTTCTCATGTTACTGATTGTGATTATATCACTTCAATTCCTGACCGTATTAATCAACCAAAATCAGTACATCTTTTTCCGAATCCCTCAAATGACGAAGTAACCGTCGAATTCGCTGCTTTACCCGAAAAAGCAACGGTTTCAATCCTTAACACCAGCGGCATTGAGGTTCTGAAGCAGGCGATTACCGATCTCAAGACCCGGATCGATATCCGCAATCTGTCATGCGGGGTTTATTTTATCAGAATAAAGACGGGTAAAATCACAGAAATTACAAACCTGGTGAAAGAATAAGACCAAATCCCTCTGAACAGGATGGCACGCGTCAGAGACGCGCGCCATTGGGGAATGCCTGAACAGAGCCCTCCCCTTCTCCTGAAGGAGAAGGGGCCGGGGGATGAGGTGGGCTGGCACGCGTCAGGGCCGGCACGCGTCAGAGACGCGCGCCATAGGCCGGAAATTGTAATCATAAATATTCTTTGAATATTCCGGAATATTTTCCAATTTTGTTACGTTATTCCAACCTCCCGAATTTCCTCCTATATGAAAGACACCCCTATCAACTACGAAGTTGTCAGCAGGCTGATAGCAGAGAGCCGTATCAAGAATATTGGCCGTGCCTCGATCCGCGAGATCAAACGCCTGATTACGAATATTGAAACTGAGACCGGGGAGAAATTCATCCGGATGGAAATGGGGGTGCCGGGACTGCCGGCCACGCAGATCGGACTCGAGGCTGAGATCGCTGCCCTGAAAAACGGCTGCGCTGCAATCTACCCCGACATCGAGGGGATCGCTCCTTTAAAGAGGGAGATGGCCCGCTTCGTTAAGCTCTTTCTCGACATCGACGTTGAGGACGGCAACTGCATCCCGACTGTTGGCTCCATGCAGGGTGGCTTTGCCTGCTTCCTGACGCTCTCAAGAATGTATAAGGAGAAGGACACGACTCTCCTGATCGATCCGGGATTCCCTGTTCATCGTCAGCAGCATATCCTCCTGGGACAGAAATTCGAGGCTTTTGACGTTTACAACTACCGCGGGGAGAAACTGAGGGCCAAACTGGAGAGCTACCTTGAAAAAGGGAACATTCACTCCATCCTCTACTCCAACCCGAACAACCCCTCCTGGATCTGCTTCACAGATGCCGAGCTCCGGATCTTCGGGGAGATGGCGAATAAGTACAACGTCGTGATCATGGAAGACCTGGCCTACTTCGCCATGGACTTCAGAAAGGACTATTCAAAGCCGGGCGTCGCGCCTTTCCAGCCGACCGTGGCAAAATATACCGACAATTATATCCTGCTCATCAGCAGCTCCAAGGCCTTCAGTTATGCAGGCCAGCGCATCGCCGCCCTGATCATATCGCCAAAGCTCTTCAACACCCAGGCGCCCGACCTGCTGCGGTTTTACTCCTCGGATTGTTTCGGACGTGCCTTTATATACGGCACCATCTACGCCCTCAGCGCCGGCACCAGCCACTCCTCCCAGTATGCCCTGGCCGCCATGCTGAAAGCAGCCAACGACGGCACCTTCAACTTTGTGGAGGTGGTGAGGGAATATGGCGAAAAGGCCAAGATCATGAAGAAGATGTTCCTGGATAACGGCTTCACCATCGTTTACGACAAGGACGAAGATGCTCCGATCGCAGACGGGTTCTACTTTACATTTGCCTATCCCGGGTATACCGGAGAAGCCCTGCTCGAAGAGCTGATCTATTACGGCATCAGCGCCATCGCACTCTCCATCACCGGCAGCGAACGCCTCGAAGGCATCCGCGCCTGCGTATCCCTCGTGAACCGCTCGCAGTTCCCCGCGCTCGAAGCGAGGCTGAAGGCGTTCAGGGAAAACCACCAGGGATAATTGTGATTTGTGATTTGTGATTTGCGATTTATGGACAATCTGGCGCGCGTCTGTGACGCGCGCCATTGAGGTACAAATCACAATTCCATACGTACTTTACTTATACCCTTTCTAAATTACCCTATAGCCCTTAAAAAGTGGCATTCCCCCACCCTTCCGTTCGGGAAATTTTCCTTAATTTCGTTGAATCTTATTCCAATACTATTCAAAACCTCTCTATTTATGGCTAAAATCAAAGGAGACATTGTAGTGAACGTGGAACGCTGCAAGGGATGCGAGGTATGTATCGCTGCCTGCCCGTTTTCCGTGATCGCAATGGCAAAAGAAGTCAACGGCAAAGGTTACCATTATGCCGTCAAGGTAAATGACGAATGTACCGGGTGTACAAATTGCGCTTTGGTTTGTCCTGACGGGGTAATCACCGTTTACCGGGCAAAAGTTTCCGCCGAATAAAAAATACAAAATATAGATTCAATGGGTGAACTTAGATTAATGAAAGGCAATGAAGCCGTTGCTGAAGCTGCTATTCGTTGCGGCTGCGACGGCTATTTCGGTTATCCGATCACGCCCCAGTCCGAAATCATGGAGTACCTGATGGTTGAAAAGCCGTTTGAAAGAACCGGAATGGTTGTCCTCCAGGCAGAAAGCGAAACAGCATCGATCAACATGCTCTACGGCGGCGCCGGAACCGGCAAAATGGTGATGACCTCATCCTCAAGCCCCGGCATCAGCCTGATGCAGGAGGGAATAAGCTATATGGCGGGCGCAGAACTGCCCTGCCTCCTGGTGAATGTCGTTCGCGGCGGTCCCGGACTCGGTACCATCCAGCCTTCACAGGCCGACTATTTCCAGGCTGTCAAAGGCGGTGGCCATGGCGACTACAAGATGATCGTCCTCGCCCCTGCCTCTGTACAGGAGATGTGCGATCACGCCAAACTCGGATTCGACCTTGCCTTCAAATACAGGACCCCTGTGATGATCCTCTCCGACGGTGCCATCGGACAAATGATGGAAAAGGTGGAACTCTTCGACCAGATCCCGAGAAGGACCAATGAAGAACTTATCAAACAATGTCCCTGGGCTGCCACAGGCAAGCCGAAAGGACGCGACCATGTCATCATCACCTCCCTCGACCTCGATCCTGCAGGACAGGAAAGGGTTAACCTGAAACTCCAGGCGAAATACAAGGTGATCGAAGAGAATGAGGTTCTCTACGAAGAGATCCAGTGCGAGGATGCCGAATACCTCTTTGTAGCTTTCGGTTTATCCGCACGTATCTGCCAGAAATCGATCGACCTCGCCAGGGCCAAAGGAATAAAGGTCGGACTGCTTCGCCCGATCACCCTCTTCCCCTTCCCTGTTGCACAGGTAGCCCGTCTTGCCAAAAAGGTGAAAGGGATGCTCGTAGTTGAGATGAACGCCGGTCAGATGATCGAAGACGTGAAACTATCTGCCGGTTGTGGCATAAAAATTGAACACTTCGGCCGTTTTGGCGGGATCATTCCGGCTCCGGATGAAGTAGTGGCTGCATTGGAACAAAAAATTATCGGAGGTTAATCATGGAAGAACAATTCGCAAAGATAGATATCCGCAAGGAAGAAAATATCGTTTACAAAAAGACGGACCTGCTGGTCGACCGCCCCCTGAGCTATTGCCCGGGCTGTGGCCATGGCACGGTTCACCGCATGCTGATGGAGGTTCTCGAAGAGATGGACATCCAGGATAAGACGATCGGGGTCTCCCCTGTCGGCTGCTCCGTTCTTGCCTACGACTTCCTGAACATCGACATGCTCGGCGCTGCACACGGACGTGCACCCGCGCTGGCAACAGCCATCAAGAGAATGTGGCCGGATCATTTCGTCTTCACCTATCAGGGTGACGGCGACCTTGCTGCCATCGGCACCGCAGAGACGATCCATGCCTGCAACCGCGGCGAAAACATCGTCATCATCTTCATCAACAATGGCATCTATGGCATGACCGGCGGACAGATGGCACCGACCACCCTTCCGCACATGCGTTCATCAACATCACCCTACGGAAGGGATGTTGAAACCATGGGCCATCCCCTGAAGATCACGGAACTGATCGCCAACCTTCCGGGAACCTATTTCGTGACACGCCAGGCTGTTCATACACCCGGTCACGTCAGGAAAACAAAAAAAGCCCTGCGCAAAGCCTTTGAAAACCAAAAGCTGAACACGGGAGTATCCTTTGTAGAGGTGGTTTCCAACTGCAACTCCGGATGGAAAATGACCCCGGTGCAGTCCAACAAATGGATGGAAGAGAACATGTTCCCCTTCTATCCCCTTGGTGATATCAAGGTGGACGGGAAGATGGTGGAACGGAAAGAGACAGTTGTACAGGAATAAAGCTGATACTGGATGCTGGATGCTGGATAAATTTCTAATTTCTAATTTCCAATATCCAGGATCTAGTATCCAGGATCCAGCATCTGTAAAAATAAAACACAAAACGCGATTAACGCAATCAACATGACAGAAGAAATAATCATTGCAGGTTTTGGAGGACAGGGTGTTCTCTCGATGGGGAAAATTTTAGCCTATTCAGGAGTAATGCAGAATAAGGAAGTCAGCTGGATGCCGTCCTACGGGCCGGAAATGCGCGGCGGAACTGCCAACGTCACGGTTATCATCAGCGATGAGCGTATCAGTTCACCGATCCTGAATGCTTTTGATACGGCCATTATCCTGAACCAGCAATCGCTTGATAAATTTGAAAAGTGCGTTAAGCCGGGTGGTCTGATGATCTTTGACCCTAACGGTATCACACATCCCCCTACCCGGACCGATATCAACATCTATGCCATCGAAGCTGCCGATGAGGCCGCCAAACTTGGCCTGGCGAAGGTCTTCAACATGATCGTCCTGGGTGGTTTCCTGAAACTGAAACCGCTGATCGCCCCCGAATTCCTGCACAAGGGCCTTGAGAAATCACTTCCGGTGAGACATCACAAGATGATCCCCGACAATGAGAAGGCTGTGGAGATCGGCAAAGGGCTATTAAAAGCTGTCCACCTCCTCAACTAAGCTTTTCCGGCAGTCTTCATCTCCATGAAACTGACGAATAAGGAGTTGTTCGAATTTCTCGAGTCGAAATACGATCAATACAACACCCATTCCTTTATTGAGCCGGATCCCATCCTGGTTCCGCATCAGTTCACCCGTAAGGAAGACATTGAAATTTCCGCTTTCCTTACCGCAACCATCTCCTGGGGAAACCGCACCTCCATCGTAAAAGATGCAATGCAGATGGTTCAGCTGATGGACATGGCTCCCTACGATTTCATGATGAATGCAGAGGGGGCGGAGCTGAGAAGTCTGCGCTCATTTTGCCACAGGACCTTTAACGGTGAGGACTTCATCTATTTCCTGAATTCCCTGAAACACATCTATACCGCCCATGGCGGACCCGAAGCGGCATTCACCATGAAGCCGGGAGAATCCCTTAAAGAAAGCATAACAGGGTTCAGGGAGAAATTCCTGGAGGTGCTTCATCCCTCCAGGATGGAAAAACACATCGCCGATCCCGAAAGAGGATCAGCAGCAAAACGAATCCTGATGTTCCTGCGCTGGATGGTAAGGAATGACCGGCGGGGTGTCGACTTCGGCCTTTGGAAATCTATCAGCCCTGCAAGCCTGATGTGCCCGCTGGATATCCATTCGGGAAACGTGGCCCGTAAACTCGGCTTGCTGCAGCGCAACACAAACGACTGGAGAGCCGTCGAAGAGCTGACCGCCGCCCTCAGGGAGTTCGATCCACTTGATCCTGTGAAATATGATTTTGCCCTGTTCGGGCTGGGGGTGTTTGAAGGGTTTTAATGGCGGACATCGCACATCGCACATCGGACATTAGAGGAAGGAGGATAGAGATCCTAGTCCCGCATATTAAAAACGATGGCAGCAATGACTCCGGGGATCCAGCCGCAGAGGGTTAGGATAAAGACAAGGAGAATGGCTCCGCAGCCTCTGTCGATGACAGCCAGTGGCGGAAAAAGGATGCAGATTAGCGCTCTGAACAAGCCCATTTGGTTGGAATTACAAGGCAAAATTACAAAATCCCCCAATCACCCATTAGATCAATTAGATCAATTGGAAATTAATCGGCTCATTTCAGCCCTTTGATCAGCTCCACCGCATTATCCACGTGTTTCTGAAAATTGATCTGGGACGAATAGGTCATCCGGATCACGCCGGCTTTATCGATCACAAAGGTGACTCTTCCAGGGATGATCCCCAGCGACTTATTGATCCCGTAAATACGGGCGATCTTATGGTCCTTGTCGGAAAGCAGGATAAAGGGAAGTTTGTGGTTTGCGGCAAAGGACTTGTGCGAAGCCTCATCATCGGCGCTGATCCCGATCACCTCGGCGCCGGCGACCCGGAAGTCTTCATAGCTGTCGCGGAAGCTGCAAGCCTCCTTCGTGCAGCCATATGATTCGTCCTTCGGGTAAAAGAAAAGCACTACATTGGCTTTCCCATAGAAATCAGAAAGGTTGACTGTTTTACCGTTCTGGTCGGGCAGGCTGAATAAGGGAGCCAGTTTCCCTACTTCAATTTTATCTTGATTTGTCATATCTTTCGTTTTATTATGCTGGTTACAGGAAATACTATTTAGAATTAGTATAAACAGGATTATTATTTTGTACCTTTGGGTCATATCAAATTATCGAACAATATAAATGTAAACAAAAATGAGAACATTCATCCTAATAACAACGCTGATCCTTATGAATATTGCAGTAAATGCCCAGGAAAAGAAAACACTTTACGATTTCAAGGCAACGACACTTGAAGGTGCCCCCTTTGATCTCTCGTCCCTGAAAGGCAAGAAAGTGCTGATCGTCAACACGGCATCAAAATGCGGCTTTACTCCCCAGTATGAGCAGCTTGAAGCTGTCTATAAAAAATACGGTGGCGATCACTTCGTGATCATCGGCTTCCCGGCTAACAACTTCATGTCACAGGAGCCCGGCACCAACTCTGAGATCCGTGAATTCTGCACAAAAAATTACGGGGTCACATTCCCGATGATGTCGAAGATCTCGGTGAAGGGCAAGGATATGGACCCCTTGTATAAATGGCTCACATCCAAAGAAGAAAACGGTGTAATGGATGCGCCGGTAAAATGGAACTTCCAGAAGTTCATGATCGATGAAAACGGCCACCTGGTGGACTTTTGCCCTCCCGGAGACAAGCCGGACAACGAAAAGATCATCAACTGGATAACACCACAGCCTTAATGAATTCCTGAATTCAGTGAATGCAGGAATTATCAATTAAAAGCGCATAAACAGGAGTAACGAAAGTGTTCAACCTAACCCCAATCCTATGAAAAAATACAAATGCACTGTTTGCGGCCACATCTATGATCCTGCGGTAGGAGATCCCATCGGCGGATTTCCTCCCGGCACATCTTTTGAAGATCTTCCTGATGACTGGGTTTGTCCGATATGCAACGTTGGCAAAGAAGAGTATATGGAGATGGATTAAAATGCTATTTTTGTAAAAAGCATTTTAATGGACAAGAGCATTAAAGGAACGAAAACAGAGCAAAACCTGCTCAAGGCATTCGCAGGAGAATCACAGGCTAAGAACCGATACCAGTTTTTCGCAAAACAGGCGAAGAAAGAGGGCTACGAACAGATCGCAGCCCTTTTTGAGGAGACGGCTATGAACGAAGAGTCACATGCCAAACAATTCTTCAAATCCCTCGAGGGTGGAAATGTTGAGATCACAGCCAGTTATCCTGCCGGCATGATCGGAACAACGTCCGACAATCTCAAAGCCGCCGCAGACGGAGAGTATGAAGAGTGGAACTCCCTCTACCCCGCTTTCTCAAAAACGGCCACAGAGGAAGGATTTCCAAAAATAGCGACCATGTTCAGGCTGATCGCAAAGATCGAGGAGTCCCACGAAGCCCGGTTCCGGAAGTTGTATGACAACCTCCTGGACAATAAAGTCTTTGAAAGAGAAGAGAAGGTCTTCTGGATCTGCCGCAAGTGCGGACATATTCATTTCGGAAACAAAGCATTGAATACCTGTCCGGTGTGCCAGCATCCCATGGGATATTATGAAATAAAGGCAGAGAATTACTAATCGCTGTTATCCTGTCTTCAGCTTATAAAAACGAAATGACAAAGTCCAAAGACACAAGCGGAGCCCTTTCATTCGACAAACAGGAGGTGCTCAACGATTACCGTATTGCCAATGAAAGCCGTCAGGCAAGCCTGTTGGGAAGAAAAGAGGTGCTGACAGGCAAGGCGAAATTCGGGATTTTCGGCGATGGCAAGGAAGTCCCCCAGCTTGCAATGGCCAAAGTTTTCCGCAACGGCGACTGGCGTTCAGGCTATTACCGCGACCAGACCTTCATGCTGGCCAGCGGCATGATGACCATCGAAGAACTGTTTGCACAATTGTACGGAGACACCGACCTGGCCGCCAACCCTTCCAATGGCGGACGGCTGATGAACAACCATTTTGCAACTCGCAGCCTCGACGAAAAAGGTGATTGGAAGGATCTTACCATTCAGAAAAACTCATCCCCCGATATCTCCCCCACTGCCGGGCAGATGCTTCGCCTGCTCGGACTGGCGCTTGCCTCCAAGGAGTTCAGGAACGATCCGGGACTATCAAACTACACCAGATTCTCTGAGAAGGGAAACGAGGTTGCATTCGGCACCATCGGCGATGCCAGCACCTCCGAAGGCCATTTCTTTGAGACCATCAATGCAGCCGGCGTGCTCCAGGTACCCATGGCTATTTCCGTCTGGGACGACGGCTGGGGCATCTCCGTGCCGAAGAAATTCCAGACCACAAAACAGAGCATCTCAGAGATCCTGAAGGGATTCGAAAAGACAGACGAACTGCCCGGTTACCTCATTTACCGCGAAAAAGGCTGGGACTACCCCGCCCTCTGCGCCATGTATGAAGAGGGGGTCAGCCGCTGTAGAAAAGAACACACACCTGTCCTTTTTCATGTTTCTGAGCTGACACAGCCCCAGGGACACTCCACCTCCGGCTCGCATGAGCGTTACAAGACGAAGGAACAGCTCGTAAAGGAGAAGGAGATGGACTGCATTCTCAAAATGCGGGAATGGATACTGAAAACCGACCTCGCCGATGCAGGAACACTGGATGAGATCGAAGCGGCTGCTGTAAAAACGGTCAAACAGGCCCGTGACAGGGCATGGAAACATTTCCAGGCGCCGATCCTTGAAGAACGTCAGCGCCTGATCACCACGGTGCGGAAATCGCCCTGTCCGTGTAAAAAACAACAGCGCATCGACAAGATCATCGACGACCTCGAAAAGATCAGCGAACCCATCCGCAAGGATATTATCTCAGCGGGAAAAAAAGTACTCCGCGATGTCTGCACCACCTGTGATTTCAAGAAGCCGATGAAGGCAGACCTTTCCGAATGGCTTGATGAACAGCTGAAGGAAAATGCAGGCCGTTACAGTTCCCATCTTTACAGTGAATCCGCTGAAAGTGCATTGAAGGTGAGCGGCATTGCTCCTGTCTTCAGTGAAAGCTCCCCCATTGTTACCGGTCGGGAGGTTTTACAGGCGAATTACGACCGGATCTTCAGTACCAACCCCCTGGTGATGATCTTCGGCGAGGATGTCGGAAAGATCGGGGGCGTCAACCAGACACTGGAAGGCCTGCAGGCGAAATACGGAGCGCTCAGGATCGCTGATACCGGCATCCGGGAAGCGACGATCATCGGGCAGGGTATTGGTCTCGCCATGCGCGGCCTCAGGCCCATTGCAGAGATACAGTATTTCGATTACCTGCTTTACGGGCTGCAGATCGTGAGTGATGATCTCGCCACACTGCAGTATCGTACCAAAGGAGGACAAAAAGCCCCGCTTATCATCAGTACCCGCGGCCACCGACTCGAAGGAATCTGGCATTCCGGATCGCCCCTCAGCATGGTGATCAACTCCATCCGTGGTGTGCATGTGATCGTACCGCGCAATATGACGCAGGCAGCAGGCTTTTACAACACCATGCTGGCTTCGGATGAACCGGCGCTCATTATCGAGCCCCTTAACGGCTACCGTCTGAAAGAGAAGATGCCCGACAATATCGGTGAATTCCGCATCCCGCTCGGGGTGCCGGAGATCCTGAGAGAGGGTACCGACCTCACCATCGTCACCTATGGCTCCTGCGTACGCATTGCCCAGGAGGCGGCGGAGCAGTTAAAGGACTTTAAAATTTCCGTTGAACTGATTGATGTACAGACCCTGCTGCCGTTTGATATAAACAATGTCATCCTTGAGTCATTGAAAAAAACAAACAAGATCGTGTTCTTCGACGAGGATGTTCCCGGCGGTGCAACCGGCTATATGATGCAGAAAGTCCTGGAGGAACAGGGCGGTTTCAGGTATCTCGATGCAGAACCACGGACGATGACCTCCAATGACCACCGTCCTGCCTACAGTACGGACGGCGACTATTTCTCGAATCCCAATGCTGAAGATGTCTTTGACCTGGTTTACGAGATGATGCGGGAGCATAATCCTTCCCGTTTTCCCTTACTGTACTGATCCGCTATGGAAACCCGGCTGATCAGGACGGATGACGGGTCGTACACCCTCTTCGTTCCTTCATTGAATGAGCATTACCATTCAACGTTCGGCGCTGTCCGTGAATCGCTGCATATCTTTATCGGCGCGGGGCTCATGGCCTGCGATCATGAAGCAAAGACACTCAGTATCTTTGAGGTAGGTTTCGGAACCGGCCTGAATGCCTACCTGACTTTGTTAGAATCAGCAAAATTTGTTCCTGCGGTCCACTATACAGCCATAGAGTCAGACCCGGTGGATATCACCCTGATCAGCACATTGAACTACCCGGAACTTTGCGGTGACAAGGATGCGGCGAGATATACAGGCCTTCATGATACCCCCTGGAATTGTGAAATCCAGGTTGAAGAGCTTTTCTTTCTTCATAAAATTCACCGAAAGATCGGGGAGTGTGAACTTCCGGCCAATGAATATGACCTGGTCTACTTTGATGCCTTCGGTCCCGATGTGCAGCCGGAACTCTGGACGGCTGAGATCTTTACAAAACTGTTTAACTCGATGAAAAAAGGCGGGATCCTTGTCACCTACTCCGTTAAAGGCACCGTAAAACGCGCCTTAAAATCAACGGGATTTACCCTTGAAAAACTCCCCGGCCCGCCCGGAAAAAGAGAGATCCTCCGCGCAACTAAAACGTAAAACGTACAACGTACAAGGTAAAACTCAAATTACAAATCACAAATAACTTTAATCCCTCAATCTAAAATCGTCCAATCGTAAATAACTTTAATCCCTCAATCTAAAATCGTCTAATCGTAAATTGCATGATCGACCGATTTAATATCAGAATCTACGGGCTCCTCATCAATGAGGATAAGGTTCTCATCACCGACGAATTCCGCCTGGGCATCCTCATGACCAAATTCCCCGGAGGCGGCCTGCAGTTCGGTGAGGGTCCGGTGGATTGCCTGAAACGGGAATTCATGGAGGAACTTGGCTGTGAGATCAATATCCTTTCGCACTTCTATACCACCGAAAATTATTTTTCAACAAAGCTGCTACCTTTCGAATCTCAGCTGATTAACATCTATTACCGTGTGGAGGTAAAAAAGCCTTACACCTTTCAAACAACAGACAAGAAGTTCGATTTTCCGGATATGGTTGACGGGGTGCAGTGCTTTCGATGGGGAGTCATTGAGGATATTAATGAAGACGAGTTTACTTTTCCAATTGATAAAATCGTTCTCATGAAATTAAAAAACGAACAATAATGGCAGTTTGCGCACTTTGCGTTAACCACTTTGCGTGACACTTTTTTTCTCGCAAAACCCGCAAAGTATTTCGCAAAGACCGCAAAAAGTAAACAAGCACATTCATATTATGCTGGATAACATAAACATCGACACCATCCTGTTTCTGGACATTGAGACGGTCCCTATGGTGCGAACCTATGATGAGTTGCCGGGTCCCTTTAAGGGTTTGTGGGATAAGAAGGCTGGGATACTCACACGGAATACCCGGGGCTCTGAAGAGAATGCCCCGACACCCGGGGAGGTTTTTGAACGGGCCGGCATTTATGCCGAATTCGGAAAAATCGTCTGTATCTCAACGGGCATCCTGAGAAACGGGACGCTTTGGATCAAATCCTTTGCCGGAGATGATGAGAAACAGCTCCTTACCGAATTCGCTGAGATGCTGACGAAAGCTGCAGGAAAAAAAGTTCAGTACCTCTGTGCGCACAACGGGAAGGAGTTCGATTATCCCTACATGATCCGCCGCATGCTGATCATGGGTGTTCCTGTTCCCTCAATCCTCGATCTGAGTATGAAAAAGCCCTGGGAGGTCAACCACTTTGACACGATGGAGCTTTGGAAATTCGGGGATTTCAAGAATTACACCTCCCTGGAGCTGCTGGCAGCGGTTTTTAACATTCCGACGCCAAAGGATGATATCCATGGAAGCGATGTTGCCGGGGTTTACTATGATGAGAAAGACCTGCCCCGAATCATTCGCTATTGCCAGAAAGATGTGATCACTATTGTGAATCTCTTTCTGAAGTTTCAGTTTAAAGAGATCGTCACAGACGAACAGATACAGTTTATCGTTGATTAACAATTAATTCACCACAACAGGCACAATAGAACACATTAGGTTAACAGTACTTTATTTTACTATTGTGCCCTATTGTGTCTATTGTGGTGAAAAAACAAACATCTTCACAAACGAAACGATTATGCTCAGCAAACATTTAATTAAAATATTACTCTTCCTCCCGCTTGTTGCGATTTTCTCCTGCCAAACCGGCCATTCCCCCGAAGGATTCGCAATATCCGGTAAGATCCCGTCCCATTCAGGACAAAAGGTAAGGCTGAAAGAGATGGACCCAAAAGAGATACTGAATCTGGATTCCGTCACTGCTGACGCTTCCGGGAATTTCACCCTGAATGAAAAGGTCAAAGAAGCAGGGTTCTACATCCTTCAGTTCGGAACAGGAAAAGAGCTCCTGCTTTCTATGGAGCCCGGTGAGAAACTTGAGATCAGCGGGAAACTTGAAAACATCCCGGAAGGGATACAGGTGTCAGGGTCAGCAGGAACCATGCTGCTGAAAGAGTTTTATAACCTTTCAAACAGGAATAAAATAAAAGTGGATTCCCTGAAAGCCATTCTGCATGGTGCTGAAGGAACTCCTGACTTTTACAAGCTTTCCATTTCTGCGGATTCGGCCTTTCAGAAGATCAACAATGATCAGAAGGCCCTTGAGAAGGATTTCATTGACAAGCATCATGAATCACTTGCCTCACTGATCGTTTTGAACTTTGCCCTGGGGGCAACGCCGGTGCTGAGCATGGATGAAGATCTTGATTATTACCAGAAACTGACGGCACTCTCAGCCCGGTATCCGGGCAACAAACATGTGGTTTTCCATCAGCAGCGGGTAACGGTTTTTATTGACAACAAGTCGAAGCCGAAGTTTCACTAAACTTAAAAGTCAAAACTCAAATCTCAAAACTGAGGATTTCGTAAGCCTCTGTCCTGGCATCATGACTGCTTTGTTTTTCCTACCGGCTGACCGACAGTTTAGCAGTTACATTCAGATCCTTTGAATCAATAGTAATAATGTAGAGACCAGTGGCATAGGAGGCTGTATTCAGCATCATCCTGTTGGAGCGGGGATTTGTTTCGAAGGAAGAAACCACCTTTCCGTTTGAATTAACCACCCGGATCTTTACCGATTCCGTAACAAGGTGACCGAAATCGATGGTTACGTATGTTCTGGCCGGGTTTGGATAGAGCCTGACAAGGTTGCCTGTTGACTTGCCATGGTCATTAACGCCGTTAAAGGACTCACCGTTGGGCAGGCGGTTTGATTTATAGGCTGCCCGAATAACATCGATCATGGATCCCAGTCTCCCGATGGAAGGATAGCTGCTGGTGTCGTTGTAATCACGTGCATAGCAGAATGCAAGATCAACATCTTCCACATCGCCGGGATGGAATGTAAAAGGTCCCATGGAGCCAAGCCCTCTTCGGTCAGCAGGTGGATTACCCGCGGTGATCTCAGTCCAGAAAACAGGTCCGTTCGGAGGCATGCCCCTTGTTCCCCAGTACAGGGTATCGGAATTGCCCGGAAACATATAATAACAACGAGGACCATAGCCCCCACCAATCCCTGAAATTGAATAGCCGTTTCCTCCATAGATCATGGGTGAGTCATTTTTCCATCTTTCCTGCAGGAGGTTATAGTAGTCCGGGGCATAGATGGGGTCCTGCATCCAGTTGGGCACGCCAGATGTGGGATTATTAAAATAGATGAATCCGCTCAAACCATAGCGTTCGTTATCCACAATTGAGTCACCGAAATTAATGCCGTTCACGCCGGGATTGATCCCGCCATTCTCTGTCCTCAGGTTATCTTTTCCATCAGGGTCAATTAGGGGCCCGCCAAGGACAGTGACTGACTGGGCGGGCGGGTGAGCACCATAAGCATAAGACTGTCCTGTGCCGTCAACAGGCCTGCCATTGTATCCAAAATAGCTTCCACGCTGTACATCGCAACCGATGTAATCGTCATTGGCCCATCCAATGTCAAAGTCAGTGAAACTGCCAATGTATGTATTGTAATAGGTACGCAGTGAGCGGTTGAATACCTTGTAGTTCAGAAACACCGTGTTATTAAATGCCGAATCTCCCGGCAGATCAAATACATAGGCCATCCCGTGAATTTCAATTTTCATTTTGTTTCCCTGGGTCTCTGAATGGATATTGCGGTCATCGTTCATGATAAAAAACAAGGCCTGGTCACCAAGGATCAAGGGGTAGTCTCCATCCATAGCATTGTAATGACCGTCGGCATTGTTATCATAATAGGGTGCGAGATTCGCTGCCTGTCCCAGGGCAGTATTGCCGTTTCCCGGCCAGGTAAGGATGTCATGGATCGGCTGGTAACCGGGCTGATTCCAGTGGGCTATATGATAATCGATCTCGGATTTCTTAAGGTTCCACATATATCTCCAGGCTGAGTCTGTATGAATGGAATAGGCTGAGGAATCCATTACCGGGCCGATATAGAAATCTGTTTTTGATGCAGCAGGTCCGCTGTTCGGTCCCTGACCGTAACGCTGTGCTGCAAGGTAAAGGACACTGTCAGAGGTTAATCCCCCGATCCAGGGCGTATTAACAAAAATAGTAGACTTCCCTCCGAATTTGGGCACTTCAAACCGGGCGCCCCGGATGTAGTCGAAGAAATGGCTGCCGGAGGCGTCAAACATGGCATTGACGTTATTCAGGTAAAGAGAATCAAAACATTCATCATGAATGCGGAACAAAATCTTTGCTGTGGAGGTATCGAATGTGGAGGTCCCTAACAGCCGCAGCATATAACTTCCATTACAGATCCCATTAAACCCCGGCTGGGTTGTTTGAACTGTATAGGTATAGACACTCCCGTTTTTAGCAGTGGTGGTCACCGCACCGCAATTCAGCGGATAGCCTGAAAGAACAGAAAAGGTATCCGTAGGCGAGAAAATATCATTGGCCATCAGGTCGATCGTGACTGGGATTCCGGGATAGAGGTCAACGGTATCATTGACTGCTTTAAAGAAGGCTTTCTGAGAGAAAGAAGCCTTTGGCAGCATGAAACTGCACATAACAAGCATCATGCAGAGTAAAGAATATTTTTTCATTGGACCGGTTTTTTGAATTCTAACGTAAATATAACGAAAAATTAACGAATTTTAACAGTTTACTATATAATTATTTTAACCCGCTATCTCGCTGTTTCGCCATTTCACCATCTCGCTATTTCGCCATTTAATTTTCGTAAGTTTGCACTAACTAAGAAAGATGGAAAAAAAGATCTATTTCGCTTCTGATTTTCACTTCGGGATCCCCGATCATGACAGCAGTCTCAAGAGGGAGAAACTTTTTGTAAAATGGCTGGATGAGGTAAAACAGGATGCCGCGGAGATCTACCTGATGGGCGACCTGTTTGATTTCTGGTTTGAGTACAAAACCGTAGTTCCGAAAGGCTATGTCAGGTTGCTCGGCAAACTGGCGGAATTAACATCTTCGGGGATACGTGTCCATCTTTTCAGGGGGAATCATGACATGTGGGCGTTCGACTACCTGTCCGAGGAAGTTGGGATCGCGCTACACCGCGACCCGGAGATCCTCACGCTTGGCGGGAAGGTCTTCTACCTGGCTCATGGTGACGGTCTCGGACCCGGCGACCATGGATACAAATTCATAAAAAAGGTATTTCAGTTCAGGTTCAACCAGTGGCTTTTCAGGATCCTGCATCCGGATATCGGTATCTGGCTTGGATTATACTGGTCACGCAGGAGCAGGAAAGCTGCCATGGCAAATAACAACAGCAATGAGTACGAAAAGAATATGATCAGCGAGCGGTTGACTGTTCATTCCACTGTAGAATTGTTGCTCCACCCGGAGATCAGCTTTTTTATTTACGGTCACCTTCATTACCCGTGGGACCAGAAGATCACCGAAAAATGCCGGCAGATCAGCCTGGGCGACTGGCTCACGAATTTCACCTACGCTGTTTTCGACGGCCACGAACTTAAGCTATTGAAGTACCAATAACCACTTTGTCGTTCGTAGTTCGTAGTTTGTCGTTTACTAATAAAAAAGGGCAACCCGCCGGCTGCCCTTCAACATTATTTTTTCTGGATGGTATTATTCCGGGTGAATTGCTTCTACCGGGCAAACATCAGCACAAGCACCACAATCTGTGCAGGTTTCAGGATCAATCTTATAGATATCACCTTCAGAAATTGCTTCAACCGGGCACTCATCAATGCAAGTACCGCAAGCAGTACAATCTTCATTAATTTTATAAGCCATGACTTGGATTTTATCGCCCGCCTCAGGCGGACAGGTTAGTAATCTTTTTAGCCCTGCAAATATACAAATTTTTGAGAATTCAAAAGCGACGGATCAAAAAACTCCCCTTGCTGTTATTGGCAATTCCCCATGAAAACAGGCTTTCCTGAAATCAAAAAAATCATGATAATTCTTTTGAATACCCGGTAAAATGGTAACTTTGCACATCTAAAAAATTTCATCATCATGACGAAGAAAAAGCCCCAAGTTATTGAACGAGACAATGTTGTGATCAAATTCGTAGGCGATTCCGGTGACGGTATGCAATTCAGCGGGAGTTTGTTTTCCGACAGCGCTGCAATTGCCGGGAATGACTTAGCCACGTTCCCTGATTTTCCTGCCGAGATCCGTGCCCCACAGAATACCATTGCGGGCGTTTCTGGCTTCCAGATGCACCTGGGGAGCAGCAAGATTTTTACCACCGGCGACATGGTTGACGTACTTGTTGCCATGAACCCTGCTTCCCTGAGGGCAAACCTTAAGTGGGTTAAGAAGGGCGCAACCATCATCCTGGATCAGGATGCATTTGATGACAAATCCATTGAAAAAGCCGGTTACAAACAGAATCCGTTGCTGGATGACAGCCTGGCACCTTACCAGATCGTAAAAGCGCCAATCACCACACTTACGAAAGACAGTCTTGCCACTTTAGGTATCGACAACAAGACCGCTGAGCGGAGCAAGAATATGTTCTCCCTTGGGATCCTTTACTATATTTTCAACCGCGACCTGAAAGCTCCTTTCAAGTATTTTGAAGAAAAATTCAAAAAGAAAAAGGAACTGGTTGAGATCAACAAGGTTGTTCTCCAGGCAGGTTACAATTACGCAGAGACCATTGAGGTTGTTGAATCCGTAATCCAGGTTGCCCCGGCAAAAATGGAAAAAGGCAGGTACAGGAACATCACAGGAAACGTTGCCACTGCATGGGGATTGCTTGCCGCTTCTGAAAAATCAGGACGCCCGCTCTTCCTTGGGTCCTACCCCATCACCCCGGCTACGGAGATCATGATGGAACTTTCAAAGCACAAGTCACTTGGCGCAAAAGTGTTCCAGGCCGAAGATGAGATCGCAGGGATCTGTTCCGCGATCGGCGCCAGTTATACAGGTGCAATGGCCTGTACAACGACATCTGGCCCAGGTCTCTCCCTGAAAAGCGAAGCCATCGGCCTTGCCGTGATCACTGAGCTTCCGCTCATCATTGTTGATGTACAACGAGGCGGCCCGTCCACAGGTTTACCTACAAAATCAGAACAGTCTGATCTTTACCAGGCTTTATTCGGCCGTAACGGTGAATGTCCGGTAATCGTGATCGCCGCCTCTTCATCAGAGAACTGTTTTAATTATGCCTACATGGCAGCAAAGCTGTCTATGGAACATATGACACCTACTATTCTTCTCACTGATGGTTACCTTGGATTTGGCTCAGCCCTGTTCAAGATCCCGAAGATGAAGGATATGCCGCCGATCAATCCCCCGCTTGCTGAAGCAAATGACAAAAACTTCAAACCTTACCGCAGGGATCCGGAAACATTGGTCAGAAAATGGGCCATCCCCGGAACCGAAGGCTTACGCCACCGTATCGGCGGACTCGAAAAAGAGGATGTAACCGGTATCGTTTCAACCGATCCGATGAATCACCAGGTCATGACCGAGAACCGGAACAACAAGGTTCAGAAGGTTGCTGATTACATTCCTTTACAGGATATTGATGGTGATAAAACCGGTGATCTCCTGGTTGTCAGCTGGGGAGGAACCTATGGCGCTGTTCACTCAGCCGTCAAGGTGATGCAGGAAGCCGGCAAGAAGGTCAGTCACGCCCATTTCCACTATATCATGCCACTACCGAAGAATACAGCTGAAGTCCTTAACGGCTTCAAAAAAATCGTAGTGTGCGAATTGAACAGCGGACAGTTTGTCAACTATCTGAGGATGACACACCCGACTCCAAATTATCACCAGTTCAATAAAGTGCAGGGTCTGCCGTTTATGATCAATGAATTAACCGAAAAGTTTAACCAACTTCTGGAGGAGAAATAACATGGATGATTTTATTAATATGACTGTTGAACGTTCGAACGTTCAGCTGACCAAAGCCGATTTCGAAAGCGATCAAATGGTAAAATGGTGCCCGGGTTGTGGCGCGCATGCTATTCTCAGTGCAGTGGAGCGGGTTTTTCCAAAAATCGGTTACCGCAAGGAGAATTTCTGCATGGTCTCAGGGATCGGGTGTTCATCCCGTTTTCCCTATTATGTGAACACGTATGGCATCCATGGAATACATGGCCGCGCTGCGGCTATCGGATCCGGCGTCAAAATCGCAAATCCGAAACTCAGTACCTGGATTGCCACCGGCGACGGCGACTCGCTTGCTATCGGCGGAAACCACTTTATCCATATCATCCGCAGGAATGTGGATGTCAATATTATCCTTTTCAATAACCAGATCTATGGACTGACGAAAGGACAATATTCCCCTACCACCCCGATGGGAAAAGTAACGAAAACCTCCCCCCAGGGAACCATTGAACATCCCTTTAACATCGGGGAACTCGTTATGGGCGCTCAGGGAACGTTTTTCGCAAGGGTTCCTGACAACAACATCAGCATGATGACGGAAGCCATGTTTGAAGCAGCAAAACACGACGGAACCTCCATTATGGAGATCCTTCAGAACTGCATCATATTTGCCGACAAAGCCCATTTTGATGTAATCGGGAAAGATGTGAAAGACGAGACAATGCTTGTTCTGAAGAACGGCGAACCCATGGTATTCGGAAAAAATCACGAAAAAGGACTTATCCTGAAAGACCAGCTTCTTGAAGTAGTTGAGGTTGGTAAGAACGGGATCACCATTGATGATATCCTGGTCCATGATCAGTACAATCCTGACCCGGGAATCCACACCATGCTGGCTAAACTGGCACCACCTAATTTCCCGATGGTTTTCGGCGTGATCAGGTCTGCCATGTTCCCGACATATGACGATATGGTGGAAGAACAGATCTCCCAGGCAAAGGCAACTTCAAAGATCAGAAATGTTGATGATCTGCTCAATTCCGGTGATACCTGGGAAATAAAATAACAGGTACATTTCCAAAAAAATAAGAGGCCATTCACCCCAGAATGGCCTCTTTTCATATAATTATATGAAGTACAAACACCTAATGCGTTCCTGTGTGGATTGAGCGTCATTAAGTACTTGCAAATATATCGATTTTTTCCTGATTTTATATAACTATTTTGAGTTTTTTTGTTAAAAAATGTCAAATTCTTTAACAAACAGGAAGGGTCCTGAAGTGTGTTCTGTTAATAGACAATCAACTTGCGTGTTACCGTTTTATTCTGAACCCTTAACATCAGGAAATAGAGGCCGGGGCGGCACTTACTGATATCAATTTCCATGTCAGCTTTTGCGCCAATTATGCAGCCGGATTTTTCGACAACCGGTCTGCCCTCAGGGGAGATCACCCGGAGGTCGGCTTTTACAGCTCCATCATAGGGGTTTCTCAGCCGTAAAACATCTTTTACCGGGTTCTGATTGACTACCATCAGTGCAAGTTCTTCAGGGTTCACTCCGTCAACAACAACATATATCTCTGCCGAAGGGTCTGAAGAACAGTTACCGAGAGTCACAACATCATGGTAATATCCGGTTACCGAAGGGGTAAATGTCTGAAGGATTTCTCCAGGAACGGCCGAATTGCCGAGATACCATTGATTTCCTGAAACCGCATTGGATATTAGTTGCTCTCCGGCCAGGGTAATTGCCGGAACCGGAGGCTTCGGAAGAATGACAAACAGCGCAGATCCGTAAGTATTCCCATTACAATAAGCATCAACTACTGAAACCGGCATGTAGGTTCCGGGATCGTTGACAGTCGTTGTATAGGGCGATGTTGCTTGCCCCGAAACAGAATAAACTGAACTGCCGGCTGAATATGAAAATGACCAGGGCGGAATACCTGTAAGAGCAAAAGTAAGAACTGTAGATCCTGCCCCGCAGGCGGTATCGCCCCCGGACAAAGTCAACGAAGGCAGTGAATGAACAATTACCGGCGTATTCCCGGGAAGGCCGTTACTGCATGGGTTATAACCATATACTGTGATCGAACCCGATACCGCATTTGAAGAATAATCTACGGTTATCGCACTGCTGCCGTTCCCGCTGACAATCGTCGCACCGGATGGAACTGTCCAATAGTAATTCGCCGCATTGATAGCAGGTGAAACAGAATAGACTGCTCCGGTCTGGCCGGGGCATACATTTCCGGGTCCTGAAATTGCACCCGGAAGGCCGATTTCCCCGCAAATTGCTCCGTTAAGATAGTAGGTTGACGTTGGAACATCGTTCAGAACATGACTGAAAGCATCGGCATATTCACAGGATTCCCCATTGTCGTACCATTGCAATAGAGAAAAACCGCTGATATAGGTGAAAGACAAATTGACTATCACACTCCCGTCGGGAAGGGTCAGCCCGGTTCCATACCACCCCATCGAGATCCTGTGATATCCGTTCCCAAGGTCGCTTTCACCATATGCAAAAGATGAAAGTGCAGACAGTGGTACTGCCTGCACAAGATGAACCGAAGGATAATAATAATCGAGGGTGAGAGACATTGCCCCGATATTGACAAAGTTCGTAACCGTTACAGGAACTGTTACAGGAACAACAGTATTTCCGGTGGCTGTACCTACTGTTGTAACCGGGGCATTTTGACCGCAAATCAAACCTGAGGAAATAATCAGCAAGACAGTCAGGGCTGCTTTTATTTTTCTCAGGTCGCCTTTAGCGGGCATAGGGGTTAGGTTTTCTTGTTATGGTGTTTTGGATCCGATAAACAGCGCTGCATTGTTATCCACGATGGACAGATCGTCACCATCAATTAATCCGTCACCATTGCAATCCTCAGGAATATAGCCTGAAGCAAAGGATGATGCCAGGTTGTCAACCGGCGCCATATCGGAACCGTCGATAATACCATCCTGAGTGACATCACCTGCATAGATCATCCATGCACCATCACTTGCCTGAACCATATTATTTCCATAGGCTTTCGCAGCGGCATCAAAAGAATAGCCTGTAATACTTCCACTCAGGGAGACCGGTAAGGCACTTGTTGTTTCTATTGAATTCCTGTGCCGGATGGTGACGTAATACTGACCGTTGTATCCGGCGGGGATAGTTGCCGAGACCTGACCGGTAGTACTTAAGTTTACACCGCTTGCGGTATAGAAGATGTGCGAATAATTTGCAGCATCATGAATTTCAACTGATACCTGGTCAGCAGTATTACCCGAGAATTGCGGAGCAACAGCATTTCTGGCCTGGTCCATCGAGTGCGTCAGGTTATTGTACAACCCCTGCAGGTATGTTTTTACGTTCAAGGTCCTGTTTGAAGAAACACTTCCATTAATATAAAAATTTTCGGTGGGCAGGTCATAGAGGGAGGCATTTGTAACGCCTTCTGTATATTCACAGGTTCCACCGTTATTATAGAAAGTCAGCGGAGAGGTTCCGCCGTTATAGGTAAAATTCAAAGACAGGAGTGTGGTGCTGTCACCCAATGTAAGAGAGGTACCAGCAGGGCCTGTGTAATACCAGCCGATCAGAATGCGCCCTGATGCGGCACTAACTGAAAGGGTTGCTGCTACGGAAGGGTTCGGAGTTGCATTCAGGTACGTAAGTACTCCTGAATTATAATCCAGGGTCAGGGAAAAAGACCCGATACTATTAAAATTCCAGACATTAATCGGGACAGATACTGTTACCCCGGTAGAGGGGGCAGCAATGACCTCCGCCTTTGTTCGTGGTGAGATATGACTTGTTACCAGCCCGTTAATATAATAGGATGATGTGGGCGTATCCACCAAAGGATTATTCTGGGCATCAGCATATTCACATGACGACCCGTCATCCTTCCATTTCAGTTCGGAATATGCGTTCCCGTTAAGATTCGTATAAGCAAATACCAGGTCGACCAGGTGGCTGCCATTCGGAAGTGAACTGATCGGCAAGCCCATGTAACTCATCACGATCTTCCTCTTTCCTCCTGTTGAAGCTAAACTGTTGGCCAGAAAGCCACCTCCGAAAACACTGTTTGCAGAAGCACTCTGGAAAGTAAGAACTGTAGGATCATACTCCAGGGTCAGAGAAATGACCATGATATTTGAAAAACCAGATACCGTGACTGGAACAGTAACCGTGCTTCCTGTTACATTAGTTATTGTCGGCGCAGAAGTAACCGGCGCATTCTGTGATCTCGCATCAATAAAGAGAAAACACAAAAAGCAAAATAAGACGATCTGGAAATTTTTCATACTTATTCGTATTTATTAGTTTCAGGATTTCATTTTATTCAAAGAAAAGAACCGGGGAGCGCCCAAAGCGCCCCCGGTTCAATAACACTACCTGTTACGGACAATCTTAATTGTCCTGTATTCGACAGTATTTCCAGTTGTAAATTGAATCGTCACAGTGTAAATTCCCGGACTGAGAACTGCACCTTCAAGACGGAGGTCATGTTTTCCTTGTTTCTGAACCTCGTTCACCAAAGTTGAAACGCGGGCTCCGATAAGATTATGGAGTTCGGCAACAACTTTTCCGTCAGTCGGCAATGAATACGAAATAACGGTATAGTCAGTGAAAGGATTCGGATGATTGTTAAGCGACAATAAGCCTGCAGACTGATCATTAATGCCGGTTGCTGAGGCTTCAATTACATTGGTACTCAGTACAGCATTGCCGACCGGTGTTGCAAATCCATCCGCCAGTTCATTGAGAACATTTGAAACAAGCATCATCTTAATTGATTGTCCTCCTACAAATGTAGTAAGAGTTTTCATTTTTATTGTAATCAATTGGTCAGAAGATGAAAGTTCCAACGGATTTATTGAAGTCCAGCCGATTCTCAGTTCATTCCCGTTAACATTAAAGGGGATGTCCTGATTGGAAGAACCGCTCTTGCCATTGGTAAGATAGACACCTTCAACCAGAGCAAGATCAGCGGGATAATCCAGGATCAGGGATATTGCACCGACCTGCATTGCGGAAGTAACATAGACCGGCAATTCAAATTCAGTATCCGGGGCAACATGCTGTACTCCTGAATATTCTATTGAAAGACCGGATTTCCCTTCATAAGGAACCTTTCCAGCGGGAGGATTATTGCTGCGGTTAAAGTCACCGACACACAATCCATAATAATTCTGAACTACATCGGCACCGGTAACAATAAGAGTATTGGGTCCCACAGGCGGATTTAATGAAGATACATCCGGTTGTTTTGCAAATGTCCAGACACCTCTTGGGAAATCAGTTCCATAAACAAAATGGCCCTGGATCAATGAAGCATCCGTTGCATTTATCTCGTTACTGTTGTTTGCATCACCGGCGTTCCATTTCACCCTCTCAATCGGATTTACGGCAACCCACCAGCTGTTAACAGCAGAAGCATCGGTTGTATTGATCCCGCCTTCGGGCTTGTTTGTTGTTTCTGATACAGTATAAGTGCCAGGTTCAACGTTCAGGAACTCATAGTACCCGTTTGCCTGAGTTGTTGCAGAGGCAACGGTTAATGATCCGGATTTCAGGTCAAGATGGATATTATCCAGCGGTGTATTTGCCGTGTTGTTGTAAGTAAAGTAACCGCTAACCTTGTAAGTAAGCATGGTTATTGTTACATCCACCGGCAATGAATAGCCGATACATCCTGTGGCAATGTTCAGGGCCGTGACAGAAACTGTACCAGGGCCCGGAGCTCCCCAAACTACATGGATAGAGGTACTCCCCTGTCCCGTAAAGGAAACTTCTCCTGTAACATTCCAGACATAAGCATATCCAGCCACATAATCCGTTGAATAGGTTGCAGAAGTTCCTGTCAGAACACTTGCTGGGCCAGTAACAACCGGAGTCGGTTTCTGAACAACTGAAACGGTATAGCTGCAGCTTGCAGTGTTATTGCAGGCATCCAGGACTGTCCATTCTACATTGGTTGCACCAGGGTTAAAGATAACACCGCTCAGTCCGGTTCCTGTTCCTGTTGTTGCCCCTGTCAAATGATAGGTTACACTTGCAACAGAGCAATTATCAAAGGTATAAACAGGGTCGAACTCAGTACCAACGACAGTGTAGATCATCGGGAAAGCATCTATGCAACGAATCTGGTTACCGGGACATGTAATAACAGGATCTGTCCTGTCACCACCACTGTATACCACATCACATGTCACATCATTGCCGCATGCGTCTGCTACCGTAAAATGATAGGTGAACATCCAGTTGCAATTTGTGTTGCTACCGGGGGTTGTTCCTGTCCATGTTGCTGTTACCGCTCCGCCGCAGTTGTCTCCGTAAAGAGCCGCTACGGCTGTTTCGAGCGTATTAGGATCAAAACCGGCAGCTGTTCCAAGGCACTGATTGATCAGGCTCTGGTTCAGACTGGCGCTGGTGATGGCCGGGTTAACCAGTTCAGGATCGGTTTTGTCGCCGCCGCTGTATACTACGTCACAGGTCACATCATTGCCGCATTCGTCTGCTACCCTATAATGATAGGTGAACATCCAGCCGCAGTTTGTGTTGCTGCCGGGTGTTGTTCCTGTCCAGGTGGCCGTCACTGCTTCGCCGCAGTTGTCTCCGTAAAGATCTCCGACTGCTGTCTCGAGCGTACTGGGATTAAAGCCCTGAGCTGTTGCAAGGCACTGATTGATCAGTGTCTGGTTCAGACTGGCACTGGTAGCGGCCGGGTTGATGAGCTCAGGATCGGTCTTGTCGCCGCCGCTGTATACTACATCACATGTTTCCCCATTACCTGCATCATCTGACACGCTGTAATGGTAGGTGAACATCCAGCCGCAGTTCGTGTTACTTCCGGGGGTTGTTCCTGTCCAGACTACCGTAACAGAGGCACCGCAGTTATCAGTATACAACCATGAAATATCACTTTCAAGTAAAGTAGGATCAAAGGCCTCGGCTGTACTCAAACACTGGTTGATCATTGATTGGTTCAGACTGGCGCTAGTGTAATTCGGATCGATCAGGATCGGAGCTGTATTATCAAAAATCTTGATAAGCTGAGTCTGCTCCCTGGCATTTGTACAGTTATCCTCAACCCTCCAGGTCCTTGTAAATTCAATAGCCTCAGGGATTGATCCAATGGTCACAGGTCCGTCTACATAACTTACTGAAGGATTTGCATCGCAATTGTCAAGGACATCTTCTGGTATACCGGTATACAGAGGATCTGCATCAAACAGACAGGTCTCTGTCTTGTAAATGGTAGCCGTTGCCGGCACAGTAAATGTGGGGGCTTCAGTATCGCCACCAGTGTACTCAACATCACAAGTTCCGCCACTGTTTCCGCAGGCGTCTGCTATCGAAAAATGATAGGTGAATGTCCAGCTGCAGTTTGTGTTGCTGCCTGCTGTGGTTCCTGTCCAGATTGCTACTACTGCTTCGCCGCAGTTGTCAGAGTATAATGCACCGACTGCTGTCTCGATCGTATTGGGATCAAAGGCTTCGGCCGTGGAAAGACACTGGTTGACCAGGCTCTGGTTCAGGCTGGCACTGGTGATGGCCGGGTTAACGAGCTGAGGATCCGTCTTGTCACCACCGCTGTATACCACATCACACGATACATGATTGTTGCATTCGTCTGCCACCGTATAATGATAGGTGAACATCCAGCTGCAGTTCGTGTTGCTTACACCAGGAGTTGTTCCCGTTGAAGTAGCTGTTACCGCTGCACCACAGTTGTCTCCGTAGAGCGCCTTCACTGATGACTCAAGTGTCGTCGGATCAAAAGCTGCTGCCGTGGAAAGGCACTGGTTGACCAGGCTCTGGTTCAGACTGGCACTGGTGATGGCCGGGTTAACGAGCTGAGGATCCGTCTTGTCTCCACCGCTGTAAACCACATCACACGATACATGATTGTTGCATTCGTCTGCCACCGTAAAATGATAGGTGAACATCCAGCTGCAGTTCGTATTGCTTACATCAGGAGTGGTTCCTGTTGAAGTAGCCGTTACCGCTGCACCACAGTTGTCGCCGTACAGTGCCTTCACTGATGACTCAAGAGTCGTCGGATCAAAAGCTGCTGCCGTTGAAAGGCACTGGTTGACCAGGCTCTGGTTCAGACTGGCACTGGTGATAGCCGGGTTAACGAGTACTGGAGCCGTTGTATCTAAAACCGTTATCGTTTGAGTATGTTGAGTAAAATTGGTGTGAATATCCTCAACTTTCCATGTCCTGATAATCGTCAGGTTTTGCGGACAGGATCCAACCGAAGGTGTACCATCTGTGTAGCTCACGTCCGGGTTGGTATCGCAGTTGTCCAGGACATTTGTCGGGATCCCGGTTACAGCAGGAAGAATATTATAAAGACAGGCGGCCGTTCTGTATACTGTCACGGCTGCAGGTGCTGTAAATGTAGGACTCTGATTATCCGTAACGGTGACCGTCTGGAAACACTGTGAGCTGTTCCCTGCCATATCCGTTGCAGTCCAGGTAATGGTTGTGTTACCAACCGGGTAAGGATCTGTCAGTGGCTTTGAATCACTTCTTGAGCCAACAATTCCCTGTAACACAAAATCGTCTGTTGCAGTAGCAGGAGTAATGGAAATAACTGCAGAGCAGTAACCCAGATCTGCCGGAACATTTTTATCTGCCGGGCAGGTGATCACAGGTGGTTCAGTATCCGCCTGCACCCTTCCGTTAATATAATAACTTGCCTGCGGCAAATCATAAAGCACTGCATTTGTAACACCTTCAGTAACTTCACAGGTTTCACCGGAATCATAGAAATTAATCGGAGAACTTCCGCCATTGTAGGTAAAGTTCAATGTCATGATCTGGGTGCTGTCAGGAAATGTCAACGAAGTATTTGGGGGTCCTGTATAATACCAACCGACCAGTATCCTTCCCACCGAAGAATTGATCCTCAGGTTCGCGGCGATCGATGGATTGGGTGTGGCACCAAGAAAAGTAAGGACACCCGGATCGTAATCCATTGTGAGTGAAAAGGAGCCAATATTGACAAACTGCCAGACATTTACAGGCACTGAAACAGTTATACCGGTATGAGCCACATAAATGGTTTCCACCTTGATCCGGGGTGATGGATGACCTGTAACAAGACCGTTTATATAGTAAGTAGCCGTTGGGGTATCCCAATACGGGTTGTCGTAAAGATCTGCATATTCGCAGGATGTTCCATTGTCAAGCCATGTAAGAGCTGCCGAACCTGATATGTAGGTAAAATGGAGCATTGTTATCGTTCCATAATCGGAGATCGAAACAGGGGTTGCTCCCATCCAGCTGATGAGAAGTTTTTTATGGCCATTCGGCAGGTTCTGGGTAGAAACCATCAAACCGCCCCCGAATACTGAATTCGGAGTATTGCTGACATAGGTCATGACTGCCGGATCGTATTCATACGTCAGGCTGATAACTTTAATATTCTGAAAGCCGATGACACTGACCGGAACATCCAAAGGTCCGGCAGTTGCTGTGGTAATGGTAGGCAGGATGGTTATGGGTGAAGGCTGGCTGGCAACGAGTCCGTTATGATAATAGGTTGCTGTCGGCGTATCTTCAAGTTCATTATTGAACTGATCCGCATATTCGCAGGAAACTCCATTATCGACCCAGGTCAGTTCAGAATAGTTGCTTCCCTGGAGATTTGAATAGTTAAAAACAAGATCAACGATATGACTTCCATCCGGAAGTGAACTGATAGGCGCACCCATGTAGCTGATAACGATCTTCCTTTTTCCATTGGTTGAAGGAAGACTGTTTACCATAAGGCCACCGCCAAAAACAGCGTTTTCATTGGCACTCTGATACGAAAGGACATTCGGATCATATTCCATGGTGAGTGAAATCACCATGATATCGGAGAATCCCAGCACCGTGACGGGAACAACAACCGAGCTACCTGAAACATTGGTAATGACCGGTGCAATTGTTACCGGGGCGGCATGATTTGTCACTATTCCATTATGGTAATAGGTTGAAGCAGGAGTATCCGGAAGTGGTTCCCCTGTTCCATAAGTACTGTATTCGCATGAACCGCCGGAATCGTACCATGTGAGGTAAGAAGTTCCTCCGGAATATGTAAACGCAAGATCAACAAGATGGGTAAGATCAGGAAGGGTCACCCCTCCTGCTGAAGCAAACCATCCGATCAGGATCCTGCCGGGTGTATTTGCTGTTACCTGTAAACCTGTTAAAGCTGCATTATGAGTTGCCCCCTGGAATGTGAGTACAGCAGGATCATAATCAAGGGTGAGTGTCACACCCCCGATGCCAATGAAATTGCTGACTGTGACCGGGATGCTAACTGCTCCCGGCACCGCATTCGTATTGGAACCGACTGTTGTAACCGGTGCGTTTTGCGCTGTTCCGGTGTAAAATAGAAAACACAACAGACTAAACAAGACTATCTGGAAATTTTTCATACTTCTTGAAGTTGAAAGGGTTCAGGATTTCATAAAAAAATAAAAAACCGGGGAGCGTCATACGACGCCCCCGGTTCATTTAGTATTACCTGTTATGGACCAGTTTAATAGTCCTGTATTCAACAGTATTTCCAGATGTAAATTTAATTGTTGCTGTATAGATACCCGGTTCGAGATCAACACCCTCAAGACGGAAATCATGTTTTCCCTTATTCTGACCTTCGTTCACCAGGGTTGCAACACAGGCTCCAACGATATTATGGAGTTCCATTACAACTTTACCGTCACTTGGAAGTGAATAGGTGATGAATGTAAAGTCATTGAAAGGATTCGGATGATTGTTCAGTGTCAAAGCATCGGCTGTCTGATTATTGATACCAGTTGCAGAAGCTTCGATTACATTGGTGCTCAGCACGGCATTGTTAACCGGTGTTGCATATCCGTCAGCGAGTTCATTCAGAATATCTGAAGTCAGGCTGATCCTGATTGATTGACCTGTAACAAATGACGGGGCGGTCTTCATCCTGATGGTGATGAGGCGACCTTCAGCTGAAATATCCATCGGATCCATTGAAGTCCATCCGATCCTCAGTTCATTTCCAATAACATTGTAGGAAAGGTTCTGGCCGGAGATCAGGTTGCTTCCATCTGTAAGATAGACGCCCTGAACGCTTGCGAGATCATTCGGATAATTAAGGATCAGAGAGATTGCACCAACCTGAGTTGCAGAAGTAACATAGACAGGTAATTCGAATTCAGTATTCGGAGCAACCTGCTGCGTACCAGAGTATTCCAGGATCATGCTTGTGAGTTCCGTTGCGGTATTCTTCCCGCTAGGAATGTTGGTGGTGGTATTGCTTCTGAAGTCACCTACACATAAGCCGTAGAAATTCTGAACAACGTCGGCGCCTGATACAATAATGGTATTCGGTCCTGTCGGTGGGTTCAGACTTGTTGCATCCGGCTGTTTTGCGAATGTCCATGTTCCTCTTGTAAACGGAGTTCCATAAACAAAGTGACTCTGGATAGCATTGGCATCAGTTGCCTGGATCAGGTTACTGTTATTGACATCTCCTGCATTCCATTTCACCCTTTCAATTGAATTTGCGGCAACCCACCATGTGTTAACGGCGGAAGCATCGGTAGTATTGACACCTACCTCCGTTTTCGTTGTGGTTGCTTCAATTGTATAGGTTCCGGAAGCTACATTCGGGAACTGGTAGAAACCATTGGCTCCGGTAGTTGCAGTAGCAATCGAATTAACGCCTGATTTGAGGGTGAGGCTGATATTATCCAGCGCTGAATTTGCATTGTTGTAATAGGTGTAGTAACCACTGATCCTGTAACCACCGGTTGTGATGGCAACACTGATCGGGGTTGAAGTACCTACGCAACCTGTCGGGATATACAATGCAGTTACTGAAACGCTGCCGGTTCCCGGTGCACCCCAGAGTACATTGATCGAATGTGTGTTCTGTCCGGTGAATGATACTGCTCCGGAAACACTCCATACATAAGCATAACCTGCAACTGCCGGTGTTGAGTAACTGTTTGATGTACCGGTTACAACGCTTGACAAGCCGGTGACGACAGGTGCCGGTAATGGATTGATGTATACAGTAGCGCTTGCAGAAGCTGTACAATAGGTTATCTGGTTGTATTCAGTTACAGAAACTGTACCTGATGCACCTGATCCCCAAGTTACACTGATCGAAGGATAACCCTGTCCCGTAAAGGAGGTTGCTCCCGTAACAGTCCAGAGATATGAATGACCGGAAACTGCAGGGATTGAATAGGTATTGCCGTATGAATTTGCACAGACAGTAAGCGGTCCGGTAATAACAGGAGTCGGTAATGGATTGACGGTAACAGTAAAGCTGCAGTTTGCAGAATTATTGCTTCCGTCTTTAATGGTCCATGTGACCGTTGTTACACCTGAACTGAAGGTTACACCGTCGAGTGAACTGCTGCCATTTCCAGTGGTTGCGCCGGTGAGGACGTACCTTACACTTGAAATGTAGCAGTTATCATGTGTATATGTCGGATCAAATTCAGAACCTACAACAAGGTATGACGTTGCAGTAGTTGTTGCACAACGAACCTGGGTGCCGACACAGGAAATGACCGGAGCCGTATTGTCATTGATTGTGATGGTCTGGACCTGATCAGCTGCATGATTGCTGCAGTTGTCAACCAGTGACCAGGTGCGGGTAATAACAAGTGTTCCCGGGTATGGTCCGTCATTAATGACATCGTCGTGTGTTGCCTGTAAACCAGTGGAGCAGTTGTCTGCTTCATTGATTACGTCGCCTGTTACTGCAAGACTTGCATCGTAGTTACAATTTGCATCCTTGTAGATTGTGATGTTGGCAGGACGGGTGAAGGTCGGAGCAGTGTTGTCAAGGATCGTGATCGTCTGAACCTGGTCAGCTGCGTGATTGTCGCAGTTATCAACCAATGACCATGTACGAGCAATCACCTTCTTGCCTTGGCATGAGCCAGCAGGAGTTACATCTTCATCAGATGATGTGGCCTGGATACCGGTCGAACAGTTGTCGTGTTCATCCGTTACATCGCCGGTTACTGCAAGACCAGCATTATAGTTACAGCTTGCATCCTTATAGATCGTGATATCCTGCGGACGGGTGAACGTCGGTGCAGTGTTGTCAAGGATCGTGATGGTCTGAACCTGATCGGCTGCGTGATTGCCACACTTGTCTACCAGTGACCATGTACGTTCGATAACTTTCTTACCCTGGCATGAGCCAACTGGAGTTACATCATTATCATTGAACGTGGCTTCGATACCGGTGGAACAGTTGTCTGCTTCATTGCTTACATCGCCTGTTACAAGAATACCTGCATCATAGTTGCAGCTTGCATCCTTATAGATCGTGATATCCTGCGGACGGGTGAACGTCGGTGCTGTGTTGTCAAGGATCGTGATGGTCTGAACCTGATCGGCTGCGTGATTGCCACACTTGTCTACCAGTGACCATGTACGTTCGATAACTTTCTTACCCTGGCATGAGCCAACTGGAGTTACAT
>Ga0118677_10002372_pt1 | contig 38039 bp, 27 predicted proteins | sample AliMusrvi5mmetaG_FD_86154 | JGI IMG/M metagenome (GOLD analysis project Ga0118677, IMG submission 86154) | reverse complement strand
TATTTCAATAGTTCAAATACTATCAGCAATAACAATATTTATAATGTTTTGACTAGCAATACGGAAACCGATTATATAAACCTCGGGACTTACAATACTGCCTGGACCATTACCGGGAATAGTTTTTATGAAACCACCACATATATTCCCAATAGCGGTCAGAACTTAAATATTATCTATATCAATGCACCATCTGGCACCAATTTTACCATCTCAAACAACTATATAGGAGGAAACGCCCCGCTTTGCGGTGGCACCTGGACAAAAGGTTCGGGGGGCAATACTTTTTATTTCATGCAGATCCGGGTCGGGACGGGTACAGGAAACGCCAGTAATATCCAGGGCAACACGATTAAAAATATCAATTTCACCAATTCGAACAATTACAATTGTTATGGAATAGACGTCTATGCCGGCGATGTGAATATCGGGACGACTGCCGGCAACTGCATTGGCGCATCGTCCGGGACAGGCTCTATCGTTTATACCAACAATGGCAGTAATGGACGCTGGATGGCTATCCATGTGCAGGACCCGGGGAATGTATATGTTCAAAACAATATCATCGGATCAATTTCAACCGCCAACGGCAATACAACCCAGGCAACAAATCTTTACGGTGTCTATCTGCAATCCAACTCCGGAACCTATTCAGTGAGCAACAATACCATAGGGAGTACTACAACCGCTAACAGTCTCAATGCTACTTCTACATCTACCACTGATGGCCAGAAAGTAAACGGTATCATCATAGAGGGTAACATCGGTACCATGTCGATCAGCAACAATACGATTGTTAACCTTACCAACGGGACCACAAATACCACCGCAGGCGCTTACGGATGTATATACGGGATGTACGTATACAGGAATGCCTGCACAATCACCGGAAACACCATTCATGACCTAACCATCGCAAATGCTAACTCTGGAAGTGATCTGGCTTCGAATACACTGGATAATACATCGCTTTCCGCAGCCGGTATTGCATTTGCAAACGACAACGGTAATGTCCAGACTATCTCAGGTAACACTATTTACAATATCTCCAATACGTATTCTTCATTTGCAGGGTATGTGGTTGGAATTTATTACAACGGTAAACCGGCAGCCAACACAATTTCAGGGAATCTCATTTACGGCCTCAGTGTGAGTTCGGGAAGCAGTTCTGCCACAATCCATGGGATCAAGATTGCTCAAGGCATTGCTACCTATTCGAACAATATTATAACCCTTGGAGGAAATACAACCACAAACCTCTATGGCATTTATGACGGAAATACCTCAGGAACAAGTAATATTTATTTCAATACTGTGTATCTAAACGGTTCTCCTTCCTCGGGTTCATTGAATAGTGCAGGATTATATAATTCTACCACGGCCGATACCAGGAATTACAGGAATAACATCTTCTTCAACGCCCGTTCCAATAGCGGAGCCGGGGGGAAGCATTATGCAATGTATATTCAAAACACGGGAGGAGGCTTGATCTGCGACTACAATGATTATCTTGCATCAGGAACAGGTGGAATGCTCGGTTACTACGGTGGAGATAAATCATCGTCTGTCATTGTGACCGGTCAGGATACTCACAGCCTTAACCTGGATCCTGCTTTTGCCAATGCCGGAGGGACCAATGCAGGGGATTACATTCCTGCAACTTCATTGCCGGGGGCAACAGGAACGGGCGTTACCACCGATTACGGGGGAAGCACACGTTCAGCTTCCTCTCCCGAGATGGGCGCCTGGGAAAAGAACAACACACTTACATGGACTGGATCTTCTTCTACCGATTGGTCGGTTGCGGGTAACTGGGACCTGGGTTCTGCACCAGTGGCTTCATCTAATGTAACTATCCCCTCTGCTCCGTCTAATCAACCCCATATAAAGCAGGCAGTGGCAAGCCCGGCTACCTGTAATAGCCTCACAATACAATCAGGCGCTGTTTTGACTATCGACGTTGGCAAAGCCCTGACGGTTAACGGCACTCTCACTAACAGCAATGGCAACGCCGGTCTCGTAATCAGCAGCGATGGTACAGGGACAGGATCACTTATCCAGAGTTCCTCGGGGGTTGGGGCAACTGTGAACAGGTATATCAGCGGAAGTTCAACCCTTACTGCTAATATGTATCATATGGTGTCTATCCCTGTATATTATAGCAGTCCGACTTCAAACCTTTTCCTGGGCTCCTATTTATATAAACTGGATGCAACACAGGTCGATCCTACGAACAGCAACTACTATGGATTATGGGTCAATATGGGAACTTCGACAACAAACCCGCTTTCATGCAACACAGGTTATATGATCTATTATCCTGGATCCAATAATACTTATTCCTTCCAGGGCACTTTGAATACCGGTTCATTTTCTCTCGCTGTTTCAAACGGGGGGACCTATACCTTTAACCTGGTACCGAATCCATATCCTTCTGCCATAAACTGGGGCTCGTCAGGAGGATGGGTGAAAAACAATATTGGCTCCACAGCATATATCTGGCCTGCGGGTGCAGGGAACTATACAACAATTACAGCCAGCAGCAATTATAATATACCTGCCGGACAGTCCTTTATCGTGATGACCAGCGGATCACCCACTCTCACGGTCAACAATAGTGCCTGTGTTCACAGTACCCAGAATTTCTATAAATCGGCCGAGTCCAATATTCTTAAAATATCAGCTCAATCCAATAATTATTACGACGAGACCTTTGTAAGCTTTGACAACTCTGCCGGCCCGGGGTTCGACCCCCAGCTTGACGGCTTCAAACTCTGGGGAATTAAAGAGGCACCCCAGCTATGGACCGAAAAAGGAGAGTTCAGTCTGAGCATCAACAAGCTGCCTCCACCCTTAGGCGCATTAATAGTTCCTCTTGACTTTAAGATACATTACGTCGGACAAGTAACCCTTAACGTTTCAGGTGTTGAAAGCTTTGATCCGTCTATTGCAATCAGGCTTCAGGACCATCTCAAGGGATCAATAACCGACCTGAGACAAAACTCCAGCTATGTCTTTACTCATGATACTACCAACAGCGAAAAAAGGTTCAGCCTGATTTTCGGCTACCCGGATGGGGTATCTGCAAACGTTACCAGTGAAGGCAAAGCTTTTATCAGCGATGGTCGGATTTACTTGGATGTACAGTCAATGCAGGGCCAGCTTGCCAAAATAACTGTATATGATATGCCGGGACAAGTCATCCGCAGTCAGGAAAAAACAATGGACGGGATCATCAGCATCGAAGCACCTATTGCAAAGGGTGTTTATATTGTAAGCGTTTCTTCGGAAGGCCGGAATTTTATTACCAAAGTCATTAACAAGTAAAACATACATGCTATGAAAAAGTACATCTATTTCTCGCTGATCGCATTCTTTGTATGTTTAAGTATTGCAGTGTTGGCCGATGGTCCTGGTCCACCACCACCTCCTCCTAATCCTTCGGGTGGCGGCGGCCCCGTGGGAGCTCCGATTGACGGCGGGCTTGGCATTTTGCTGGCCATGGGTGTCGCGTATGGTGGGCGGAAGTATTACCAGGCGCGGAAATCAAAGAAAAAGCCCGCAAATATCGGGCTTTAACATTCCGGGGATAGATATGATGAGCTAAACAATGTCGTCAAAGGTGGCTTCAGAAGGTGATACAGGGGCCAGAGCTGAGGAATCCACGCCTGCCTTTGTATCGGTGTCCTGGAAATCTGCTTCGCCCGGTATAATGGGAGCCAGGTAAGGCAGGAGAGTGTTAAGATTATCTGCATCCGAATCGTAAAAATCAGCTTCGGAAGGAGTGACTGGTGCCAGTGTTGCAGGCGAAGCAGCAGAAGAACTGCTCAGGGTAACTAGATCGTTATCGCTGAAATCAGCTTCAACCGGAAGTACTGGAGCTAAAACTTTTAGCTCTTCTGCATTGAAATCAGAAACTAAGGTTGAAGGAACGGCCTCGTACGAAGGATAGGTGAGAGCCTCTGAGAAAATGGCCTGGGCTGAGGTCCCGTTTGCAAAAAGTAAGCCATATTGTAATCCGAGAACTGTCAATATTATGGAGAATGTTGTTTTCATTGGTTTTGGTATTTTGGTTGAATTAGTTTTTTGTCCTTTTGAACTTGATTCGAACATAAGACGTACCCCTTGGGGTAATGTTACAGTGGTTTAGTTTTAAGAGCGTTTTTAACAAAAGTTTAACAAAAAGTTGATTATTAATAAATTACGCTACAAAGATACACTTTATTTAGACTCAGTAAGTTAAAAAATCGATAAATCTGCCTTAAATTCCGACGAAAGCCGGGAAATTATCGACGAAAAATTAAGATACAGAAAGTCAAGTAATTACATGTGGATTTCAGCTAACTTACCGTCTATCAGGTAGGACCCCATGCATTGGGCGGTAAGGCAGGAGTGGACTGGCAGGATACCGAGCAGGTCTCCCGGTCTGATTGAAGAAAATACTTCGGATGTTACTTTTACAATACCGTGTTCCTGGGAAAGCCCGCTCACATAGCAATCCTTTAAAGGAGGCGACCATCCCTTTTCAGAGAGCATGCATACAAGTCCGAAAATCAGCCGTCCCTTGTACATCAAGGATTCTTTGGACAGGTGAACGGCTCCTCCGTATATAACTATCTCATTCCTTGAAGCATCCTTTGAAACAACCGGACAGGCCATGCAAACAGCTATGCTTCTGGATTCGCAACTCCCGATAACAGCCTGCATCACATCATAGAAGACAAAATTTCCCGGCCGTATTTCGTCCATGCCCTGAAAATTCTCAAGGATGCTGCATGCCGGGGTGTCCCCGACCGAAAGTATAATAGGCCGAGACCCAAACCTGGTCTTTAACGCAAGCATCTGCCTGAAAGCTTCCCAACTGATCTTTTCAATTTCTTCCTTCCCTCTTGCCTGGTATGTTTGCCCGGTATGGGTGAGGAATCCCTTGAATTTCAGTAAGGGGTTGCTGTTGCTGACGGCGATGATCTTCTCTATCTCATCTTCGTTTGAAGGCTGAAGGCCGGTTCTGTGGTAACCTGTATCTATCTTGATAAATACACCGATCGGTTGACTGACTTTGTTCAGAAGGCCGCTGAAGGCCTCCAGGGTTTCCGGCATAGTTACCAGGATATTCAGCCTTGCTTTGGCCGACAGATCCATGATCTCTGAAAATTCCCTGATATTTACCGGGAAGGCAATCGTAATATCATCCCAGCCATCCTCAATAAAATATGAGGCCATGGACATGCTTGATACCGTGATTGCTGAAACTCCTTCCTCCCTGAACCAGCTTCCAATGAGTTTTGACTGGTGGGTCTTGAAATGCGGCCTGAACTGCACCCCCAGCCGCCTGGCTTTACCCGCCATCCTCCTGATATTCTCCCTGCATATTGCTTCATCAACCAGAAGAGAAGGTTTGTGAATATTGTCAAGTGGGATATTCATGAGAAAATGCAAAGGATTACAAAGTTGCAAAAAATTTATGGAGCGAAGCACTTCACATAAGCTGCATCAGGTGTCCGGAGCGAAGCACATCACACAAGCCACATTATTTGAATGAGCATTTTGCATAAGCGGCATCAGGTGCAAGGAGCTTAATACTGGCTGGAGAAGTAAATCATAACTTCGCTCCGCAACCACCGTAGCCGCGATGCAAATATGCGAGTGAAAGTGGCGGTGTGATGTGAGAACGTATGCGGCGATTACAAATTATCCCTGAAATATTCAAAAAACTTCTCATTCAGGTGCACCCTGTCCTTTCCGCGAACATTATGCTCATGCCCGGGATAAATGAAATAATCGACCTGCTTGCCTTCATCCACACATTTTTTAATGAACGACAGCCCATTCTGCGGCAGCACCGTTTCATCCTGGTACCCCTGGATTATCAGCAGTTTTCCGCGAAGCTTCTTTACATAATTCAGAAGTGAGGCATTCTTATAACCTTCGGGATTTGCCTGGGGAGTATCCATATACCTTTCACCATACATCACTTCGTAATACCTCCAGTCGATCACCGGCCCGCCGCAGGCGGCAACCTTGAACACCCCGGGGTTTCTCACCATCATCGAAATGGTCATAAACCCGCCGTAAGACCAGCCGTTGATCCCTATCCTCGTGCTGTCGGCCCAGGGCAATGACTTCAGGTATTTCACCCCCGCCATCTGGTCTTCAACCTCGGCATCTCCCACATGCCTGAAGATTGCCTGCTCAAACTCCTTACCCCTTTCGGAAGTCCCGCGGTTATCGAGGGTAAATACAATATACCCCTGTTCGGCCAGGTAGTTCAGCCATAGTCCTGCACCTCCCAGCCAGCTGTCGGTGACCATCTGGGAATGCGGTCCGCCGTAAACATAAATGATCACCGGGTATTTTTTCAGGGAATCGAAATCTATAGGCCTTATAAGCCTGCAATAAAGATTATTGCCTTCTGTGTTCTTGATCGTGAAAACCGACATCCTGCCGATCTTGTAGGCTTTCAAGGGGTTCACATCGCTGAAGAGTTCTTTCTTTAGATCACCTTTTGCATCCAGGAGCTGTATCCTGCGGGCAAGAGCCGTTGTTGAATAAGTATCCAGTATGAAATTCCCGTTTGTGCTTATTTTTGCGGTATGACTGCCTTCGGATGAGGTGATCCCGTTAATTGCGCCGGTTTTTATATCCACCGAACACAGCTGCCTGCCTATGGGATTACCCTTATTGCAGTTGTAGAATATCTTTTCGCTTTTGGGATCGATGCCTGCCACACCGCTCACTTCCCATAGCCCGTTGGTCAGTTGTTTGATGAGTTTCCCCGATGCTTCGTAAAGGTATATATGGTTATACCCGTCACGCCGGCTCTGCCATAAAAACCTTGATGCATCTTTATTGATGAACTCAGGCCCGTGCAGGGGTTCCACGTATTTGGGGTCGGTTTCCAGGAACAGGGTTTTCAGGTATTTCCCTGATTCTGAATCATAGGTCTTCATCCACATGCTGTCCTGCTCCCTGTTCAGCACGGCAATATAAATTATCTTGCTGTCGGGGCTCCAGGTGATGTTCGTAAGGTACTTTGCCGTATCTCCGCCGGTCTGAAGCTCGATATGACTGTTGGTTCCGGCCGACCACACATGCACGTTAACGCTATGGCTCGTCTGGCCTGCCATAGGGTATTTGACCTGGTTTACAACAGCTATGGGATCGGTGATGTTGACGAGGGGATAGGTGGCCACGCCTTTTTCGTTCATATAATAATAGGCAAGCTTGTCGCCTGAAGGGGCCCAGAAGGTTCCTTTGGTGATCCCGAACTCATTACGGTGAACCCTGCTTGCACCATAGGTTATGTCAGGATCAGCCGAGGCCTCAACCCTGGTTTCCGTTCCGTTTACGCTTACAAACAGGTCGTTCTTCACTGTATACGCTACCTTAAAGCTATGTGGCTCAATGTCGGTATTTTCCGCCTTATCGGTCCAGGAATTGAGTTTTTGCAGAATGCCATCCGCAAGCTTATAATTAAAGATCTTATTCCCTGAAGTAAACGTAAACATATTGGTTTTATAAGCATTAATGGCAGGGAAACGCAGCAGGCTGTCCTCTTTCATCTCCTTTAACCTGGAATTCAGAGCCTGGAGCCTAAGTACAGTATCTGCGACTTGTTTATCGGCATATCCCTTTACAAGGGTGTTCTTCTCAACGAAGAACCAGGTATCATCATCGCCGTTCCACTGAAGCTGTGAAAGGGTTTTTGCAGTAAGCCCCCTGCCAATGGTGGCTTCTTCCATGCTCATCGTTTTCGACTGGGCAAAAATCAGGCCCGGTAAAACCAGGCCTGAAAGGATCAAAAAAATACGTTTCATCGTTGATTAAATATAAAGTGTTGGAGTGATCTCGCCTTTCAGTACCATGATGCCATTCTGAGCCAGGGCCCTCATTTCGTCCTCACCAGGGTAGATCTGCACCGGGGCAAGCTTATACACTCTTTCCTGTATCCAGCTTACGAACATTTTATCGTAGGCAACTCCGCCGGTAATAAGGATGGCATCGCATTCGCATTTCAAAACGGTGTACATTTCGCCTATGGTTTTGGCTATCTGGTATGCCATTGCCTGGTAGATTAGCTTTGCTTCCTCGTCACCGGCTTTGACCCTTTGCTCGACTTCGGCTGCATTGTTGGTTCCCAGGTAGGCGACAAGCCCGCCTTCGCCTGTAACCATTTTCTTGATCTGCTTCATGTCGTATTCGCCGGCGAAACATATCTTTATAAGCTGGTTTACGGGCAGGGTGCCGCTACGTTCGGGGCTGAAAGGACCCTCGCCGTCGACTCCCTGGTTTACGTCTATAACCTTGCCTTTTTTATGCGCTCCAACGGTTACGCCTCCCCCGAGATGGGCCACGATAAGGTTGATGTCCTCATAGCGTTTCTGAACGGCGCGTGCATATTCCCTTGCGATTGCTTTCTGGTTGAGGGCGTGGAAGATAGAAACTCTTTTGAAGAGCGGATGTCCTGCGATCCTGGCGAGGGGCTCAAGTTCGTCAACAACCACCGGGTCGGCGATGTAAGCTTTGGCTCCCGGGATGTTCTTGATCAGGTCATTGGCAATAAGTCCGCCGAGGTTACTGGCATGTTCGGTCTCGGAATAGATGAGGTCGTGGATCATTGCTTCGTTGACCTCATAAACTCCTGAAGGAATAGGTTTAAGCACGCCTCCCCTGCCAACGACTACCTTTACCTGCTCGAGGTTGATGCCGGCATCGGCAAGCTGCTGAATGATGATATTCTTGCGGAACTGGAACTGGTCGGGGATCTTTGGAAACGGGGCCAGGTCGTCTGCAGTATGTTTTATTGTCTTTAAAAAGACGGCTTTGTCGTTTTGAAAAACCGCTATTTTAGTCGATGTGGAACCCGGGTTGATTGCAATCACCCGCACATTGTCCATTTCCATAATCTCGAATTTTTTTCAGGCTCAGGTACTTTTCGTTTCAAAGACTGACCATGCCAGCAGGTACGGTATTACAGTTAGCCCGGCCGCAACAGATATCCTCAGAATGACAAAATGAGGAAACAGTATCCATAGCAGGGCATAGGGTAAAACAAGCAGGAACAGCAGGGCGAAAGCTCTGACCATCATTGGATTAACACTGAATAATTTAGCATAACCGGCGTAAATCCCGGCTACCATAGCGCCTTCTTTCACCCGGTTAAGATCCCTTCCTGTGCGCAAGCCGATCACACTTTTACGGATACTGTAAATGAAATAGATCAGAAACCCTATATACATCCAGATCAGCAGCCGCAGCCAGGTGTCCTGGGGGAGGGCGGCCATCTGGCCGACACAAAAGATTGCCCCAAGAAGAGGGATCCAGGGTACAAAAGGAGTTTTAAACGGCCTGGGGATATCGGGCCTGCTCTTCCTGAGGAAGATAATGCTGATGCAAACAATAGTAAATGCAAGCAGGGTACCTATGGATACCAGCTCTCCAAGGATGCCTATCGGAAGAACCCCGGCCAGTATCATGGCAACCAGACCGGTAAGCAACGAACTGATGTAAGGGGTTTTGAACTTCTTGTGCACTTTTGCGAATACCGATGGAAGAAGCCCGTCCTTGGCCATGGTATAAAAGATCCTGGGCTGGCCAAGAAGCATCACCAGGATTACTGAACTAAGACCTGCAAGTGCCGCAATCTTGATAATAGGCCTGAGCCAGAACATCTTATCGCCCATGGAATCAACTCCGACGGCAACGGGATCGGGAACCAGCAGCCTGGGGTAAGCTATGATACCGGTAAGCACTATAGCCACGAGGATGTATAAGATGGTGGATATCCCCAGTGACCCAAGGATACCAATAGGCATGTGTTTTTGAGGGTTTTTAGCTTCCTGGGCCGCTGTGGAAACCGCGTCGAACCCTATATAGGCAAAGAAGATCACACCCGCCGCCCGGAATATTCCCGACCATCCGAAGTGCCCCCACTCACCTGTGTTTGGAGGGATGAAAGGCTTCCAGTTGACAGCTTTCACAAAGAAAAAGCCTATAACTACAAACAAAATGATCACCCCTACCTTGGTTATGACCATTACATTGTTGAAACTGGCCGATTCCTTGATCCCTATGATCAGAAGCAGGGTAAGGATCCCGATGATGAACATGGCAGGGATGTTCAAAATGGCATGGGTTGTGGGAAGGGAGGCGACATCTACTCCCTGTTTAGTAAGAAGGTTAACCAATTCGGCTGTTTTAGGTACCCAGCTTATGGGTCCCGGGGGATCGATAAGGGTGGTACCTGCAGCCGCGGTGAACTGCACCGGCAGGTTCACTCCCAGGTCATGAAGAAAACTCACCATGTATCCCGACCAGCCCACCGAAACGGTTGAAGCTGCAAACAGGTATTCAAGGATAAGGTCCCACCCGATGATCCATGCGAGGAATTCGCCAAGCGTGGTATAGGCATAGGTATAAGCGCTGCCTGAAATCGGGATCATGCTTGCAAACTCGGCATAGCAGAGCCCTGCAAAAGCACAGGCAATACCGGAAATGATGAAGGATATCACGATGGCAGGTCCCGCATACTGCGCAGCGGCCTGACCCGTGAGGACAAAAATACCCGCGCCAATGATGCCTCCTATCCCCAGGGTGGTAAGGTTGGTTGCAGTCAGGGCTTTTTTGAACCCCTGCTTGTTATCAGCCGCTTCGTCGAGAAGTTCCTGGATTGGCTTGATAGTGAACAGTTTACTGCCCATAGACTAGTTGTTACGGATTAGTATTATGTATGCCCTCACTTAAAACGGAATACTCCGGCATCAATCTTATATTGCGGCAGCCATGATGATGGATGCCTGTTTCGATTCTTCAGTATCGGAGCGGGAAGTCAGAACAATTGGTGCAGCTGCCCCGAGTACTACGGCTGCAAGCTGTGCATTAGCCGAAAAGCCCCATGATTTGTAAAGCATATTGCCGGCTTCAATGTCGGGAGCTATCAGAAGGTCGGCGTCGCCGGCCACATCGCTGATAATGCCTTTATGTTTTGCACTCGCTGCACTTACAGCGTTATCGTATGCAAGCGGACCGTCAATGATACAGTTTTTGATCTGGCCGCGCTGGTTCATCTTCGAAAGCAGGGCGGCTTCGGTGGTAGCGATCATTGCCTCATTCACCATTTCAACAGCGGCAAGCACAGCAACCTTGGGTTTTGTATACCCCAGCTTGTTCATGAATTCCACAGCATTGTTTACGATGGCAACCTTGGTCTTGAAATCCGGGGCCGGGATCATGGCGGCATCGCTCAGGCCAAGTAATTTATGATAGGTGGGAATTTCAAAGAGGGCGAAATGTGAAAGCACATCACCCTTGCGCAATCCGTTTTCCTTGTCAAGCACCCCCCTTAGAAAGGTAGCTGTTGCAACAAAGCCTTTCATCAGGATGTCGGCCTGCTTTTCCCTGACCATCTTCACAGCGGTTCTCACCGCCTGTGCATCGGTTTCTTCATTGATGATCTTCATCTGGCTGACATCCAGCTTGAGTTTGCCTGCAATTTCCCTGATCTTCTTTTCATTGCCGATCAGGATAGCTTCAACAAGGCCCATCCTGTCAACGGCGCATATCGCTTCAAGGCAGTGTTCGTCCTGTGCCACGGCCACAGCCAGGCGTTTTTTTCCTGATTTTTTTGCAAGTTCATTAAGATCAGATAGTTTCGTTAGTATGCCTGTTTTGGCATCAGTTTGGGTAGTCATGGTATGTTTCCTCCTGAAAATTAATATTATTTTATGTGTTATATTAAGGTGTTCCGGTTGAGCAAACCTACAGCATTTTTGGCATTTGGACAAACTTTACTGAAAAAAATCGTTTCAAAAAAAAACCTACCTTTGCCTGCAGTTAATTAACTTACGTTTATGGAACTTCCCTTTGCAGAATCATTCAGGATCAAGATGGTCGAACCCATCCGCCGGACCACCAGGGCGGAAAGGGAACAATTCATCAGAGAAGCAAAATTCAACCTGTTCAACCTTAAAAGCGCTAACGTTTTTATTGATCTCCTCACCGATTCCGGGACGGGCGCGATGAGCGACAGGCAATGGAGTGAAATGATGCTGGGTGATGAGAGTTATGCCGGGGCTTCTTCTTTCTTTAAATTCAGGGATGCCATCAGGGATATCATGGGATTTGAATATGTGCTGCCCTGCCACCAGGGCCGCGCTGCCGAAAATGTACTTTTTTCAGTGCTCGTTAAAGAAGGACATTTAGTTCCGGGGAACTCACATTTTGACACCACCAAAGGCCATATTGAATTCCGCAAAGCAAAAGCCGTTGACTGCACCATTGACGAGGCTTTTGACACAACACTGGCACATCCTTTTAAAGGGAATATTGACCTTGTAAAACTGGAAAAGGTGCTGGCTGAGAACGGCGACAGGGTCCCCTTCATCATCTTCACCATAACCTGCAATTCATCGGGAGGACAGCCTGTTTCTCTGGCCAATATGAAAGCTGTAAGGCAGCTTGCCGATAAATACGGGAAGAAGATCGTTATGGATTCTGCCCGTTTTGCCGAGAATGCTTATTTCATTAAGGTAAGGGAGGATGGCTGCCAGAATAAATCGATACGCGAGATCGTAAAGGAGATGTTTTCGTATGCTGATGCCATCACCATGAGCGCCAAGAAGGATGCCATTGTGAATATTGGCGGGTTCATCGCCATGCGTGATAAGGATTTGTTTGACAAGGCCAGCGTGTTTGAGATCATTTACGAAGGATATATCACCTACGGCGGGCTTGCCGGCCGGGACCTTAATGCTATTGCCCGAGGACTGTATGAAGCTACCGAGTTCGATTACCTTGAAACAAGGGTCAGGCAGGTAGAATACCTTGGCAATAAGCTTATGGCCATGGGGATCCCCATACAGCAGCCTGTGGGCGGTCATGCCATCTTTGTAGATGCCAAACGTTTTCTTCCGAATGTAAGGAAGGAGGAGTTTGTAGCCCAGACCCTTGCGGTGCACCTTTATGTGGAAGCCGGGGTAAGAGGGGTAGAGATTGGGGCCATACTTGCCGACAGGGACCCGGTAACCCGTGAGAACCGTTACCCGGAGCTGGAGCTTATGCGGCTCGCCATCCCCCGCAGGGTATATACCAATAACCATATGGATGTTGTGGCGGCAGGACTGAAAAACATCTGGGACCGCAGGAGTACTATCAAAACAGGTTTTAAGATTGTTCGCGAAGCCCCTATCATGAGGCATTTCACTGTAGAACTTGAGAAGATCTGAGTGATGGAAGCGGCAAGGAAACAGGCAAGGTACGGCCGGCTTTTTTCCCAGCTCGGGGATCTGCTCACCAAAACCGCCGATCCTGATGCCCGGATGGCTACTATCGTGGCTGTCCTGCATAATAAAATGGAATATTTTTACTGGACAGGGTTTTACATGCTGATCGATGGAGAACTCACTGTGCGCACCTACCAGGGGCCCCTGGCATGCCAGGTCCTTAAAAAACATACAGGCGTTTGCTGGGCAGGAATTGACAGGGGTGAAGTTGTAGTTGTTCAGGATGTTAATCAATTTCCCGGGCATATTGCATGTGATTCAGCATCCAATTCCGAAATTGTGATCCCCCTGAGAGACAAATCAGGAAAAATAACAGGAATCCTGGATGTCGACAGCAAATCACTGAACTCATTTGACGAAATTGACGCCAGATGGCTGGAGAAAATCGTTTCACTTATATGAACACAGTCTGCAGTCGGCAGTCAGCATAAAGCAAATTGCAGACTGCCGACTTTTAAAAAAGAAAACCCTGACTTTCCGCAAATGAGTTTCCTCGAGCTCTTCCTTATTGCCATCGGTCTTTCAATGGATTGCTTTGCGGTTTCGTTAAGCTTTGGGGCGCAGAAGAAGCTGAAAAGAAATGACATCCTGAAATTCGCTTTCTTTTTTGCATTGTTCCAGGCTGTTATGCCGGTCATCGGCTGGCTGGCAGGTTCCTCATTAAAATTCTACATGGAAAAGGTGGATCACTGGATCGCTTTTGGCATCCTTGCATTTATCGGCCTGAGGATGATCTATGAATCTTTCGGGGATGCTGAAAAAAAACGAGAGGTGGATATCAGGGACTGGAAGATACTGCTGACCCTTTCGCTGGCGACCAGTATTGATGCTCTTATGACGGGTGTCAGCTTCGGCTTTGTAAAAGTAAATATTCTTCTTGCCGTCATTACCATTGGCCTCGTCACTTTTCTCAATTCCATTGCAGGCGCCTGGGTGGGTGAAAGATCCATCCATATCTCTCCGAGATGGGCCGAGATCATTGGAGGACTGGTCCTGATCATTATTGGGACGAAGATAGTACTTGAACATTTGTCGATAATCTGAAAAAGCTTAATTTTACAGGTGAGATGCAGATGATAAGAATAACCAAGGAATTCCGTTTTGAGGCCGCGCATGCCCTGAAAGGCTATGATGGTCCCTGCCGGAATGTTCACGGCCATTCGTATGAGCTTGCTGTTACCGTTACCGGTACGCCGCTCAGTGATAAGGCATCATGTAAATACGGAATGGTCATGGATTTTGGAGACCTGAAGTGCATGATCAAATCAAACATCATTGATAGTTTCGACCATGCGCTCATCCTCCATTCTTCAATGAAAGACGAGGGGGCAATTCCTAAAGGCGAACCATTCACCAATGTGGTCTATGTGGATTACCAGCCTACCAGTGAAAATATCCTGATAGATTTTGCAAACCGTATCAAGGGGCTGTTACCCATCGGAATTAAGCTTCACCATCTTGTGCTAAGGGAGACTTCTTCGTCCTATGCCGAATGGCATGCCTCTGACCAGGAATAAAACCCCATTCCTGCCTGTTAAAATTAACCTTTAAAACATTGAAATTATCTGGGAACCAGGTGAATATCCACAGTCGGATCTTCCCGGTCTATTTTTATAATATTGACTTTAGCTGCTGCTGAATCCTGGTCGTTGAATGAGGGCATGAAGTTGCGCGTGATTTCCGCACCCGGCAATGGATTGATGCGTATCATGTAATTTCCGTGATTCAGGCCGCCGAACTGGTAAAACCCGTTGTCGTCAACAGGCACTGACTTTATAAGCCTCACTGTATCCCAGGGTTTTACCTTGTCATATACCTTGAACAGGTAGGCGGTCCCCCTGCAAATCCGCGTTTCACCGGCATAGGCATGGCCCTGTATGCTGTGCTTGTTTGAATAGGAAGTCCAGATGATGATCAGCAGCAGTATCATGGCTGCGCTTGCAAGCAGAGGGTATAGCCTGGGTGAATTCCCAAAGTTCGCCAGCTTGTTTATAAAAGCAGCCATTCTCCCTTCCTTTGTACCCTCAGGTTGTATCCCTTTCCTGATCTTTTCCCAGGCATGTTCGGGAGGAGGGGGCTCAAACCCTGAGAAAGCGTTCCTGTAACGTTCTTCTATGGGATCGGTATCCTGCATGTTTCTTTACAATATTCTTGTTAATATTTTTTTCATTCTGTTTTTGGCCTTGAACAGCTGAGTCTTTGAAGTGTTTTCAGAGACCCCCAGCATTTCTGCAATCTCCCTGTGATTATATCCTTCCATTACATGAAGGTTGAACACTGTCCGGTAACCCGTGGGGAGTCCCTGGAGTATACTCAGAAGCTCCTTATATGATAACTTAGACAGGGCATCTTCAGGAATGGTTGCATCAGGCATCTCATTTTTTAAACTTATTTCATTCTTGAGTTTTAACTGCTGTTGATAATAATTGAGTGCTGAATTGACCATTATGCGGTGGATCCAGGGGTCAAAGTTCTCAAAAGACCTCAGGGTGGGCAGGCTCCTGAACACTTTTATAAAACCTTCCTGGAGAATGTCCTCAGCCTCTATCCGGTTGCTTGAATACCTTAAGCAGAGACCAAACATACGGGATGCATAAGCCTTATAAAGTACTTCCTGGCCGCGAGGCTCGTTCCGCAAACATTGCTCAAATACCTCGGCCGGTACACTCATTTTAAAAGGCTGGGTCAGATAAAGGATCTACGAAGATAGAAAAATCCATGCAAAAAAAAAGAGGCCGTTCATTTCTGACGACCTCCTTGATTGTTTGAGTTGAATGTGTAGTTTAACGAGTTTCACCGAGTACTGTTAGTTTCTTTATAATTATTTTGCCGTCCGGTGACTGGATCTTCAGAAAATATGGCCCTGACCTGAGTGAAGAAATGTCGATTTCCACAGTATTCATCCCCGTTTCAATCCTCACTGCATCCTGTATCACTGCTTGTCCGAGGGTGTTGAAAAGCTTAAGGGTCAATGACATATCCTTAAGACTGTTAACTCTGAAACTGACTTTCTGCCCTGGGGCGGGATTTGGATAAAGTTCGCCAAGATAGCTTATGTTTGCTCCCGGATCACTTATCCCGTAAATAATCTGGCCCCCGCTGAGAGTAAATGGAAGCGTTACGCTGGGCTTATTGTTGTCGATGGTTGTCTGGGCCTGGTTGGACACAATGCCGGCTTTTTCGGGTTTGACAATGTAAGTTCCGTATGCAATGTTGTCAAAAATAAAACTTCCCGTGGTGTCTGTTATTGTGTAGCCGAGCGGTTTATTGTTCTGGTCGAACAGCATAACCATCACTCCAGGTATTCCTGCACCGTTTCCGCCGAATTTAATTCCACCCTGGCTTATCTCCCCATGGATGCTTCCGTTACCCGAGGCCGGCGGTACACATTCAACAAGATGAATGGTATAAGGATTCTGTGCAGCCCCGAGGGTGATCAGGTTAGCATCCTGCCAGGTAAGAGATGATATATAATACGTCGGCATGAAATGGCCGTACCTTGTTGAGGCAGGCAGAAGCCTGGCTTCGAGATAATAATTTCCTGCACTTACCCCGCCGAAATGATAACTTCCAAGGGAATCCCCGAATTCCTTACCCTGCACGATGGTCATCACATTGTTTGAATCCACCCTGATCAGGTCTATCCAGCCATGGTCAACCGGGTGAACTCCCATGTAAACATAACCGTTGAGATCGCAGGTTGAATGGGCGTATACCTGTTTTGTCCTGTTCCACTGGCAGTTAACCGAATCGATGGTCGCGAGAGTCACGTTGTAGGCTCCCTGTGCAGGATATGTGAAAGTGACGTCTTTCCCTGTAAGTACCGTTCCGGCAGGGTCTCCCATCTGCCAGCTATAGGTTGTGGGATAGGTGCTGTTGGTTGTGCCGTGGAACGAGAGGGTGAGCAGGGCTGAGGTGTAAGTGAAATTGTTCTCACAATTGGCCGGAGGAACTACCCCGGCGTGAACAGTGTCGCAAGCAGTGCTTGTGCACCCTGTAGAGGTTGCAATGGTAAGGCAAACCGTATAGACCCCGGTTGAAGTGTAGGTATGGGTAGGGTTTTGTATTGAGGAGTTGTTATTTATACCTGATGCAGGATCACCGAAGTCCCACGACCAGCTGATAACCGTTCCGCTGCTTGTACTGGCATCAGTAAATTCATATTTAAGAACATTGGTGACACTCTGTTGATAGGTGAATGCCGATTGGCAGTATACCCCGTAACAGATCACAAAATTCACCGTTGCAGGTGAGTTGGTACTGAGGAAGGTATGGATGACCAGGTTGTTGTGACAATCGTGGGTGGCTACGAAGAAAGTAACTGCTGAGGCGGTCGGAACATTAGTTATAGTACAATCATAATGGCCGCTGGCGTTTGTCATACGGGTTGCATAGAATACAAACCCCGAAGACGAATCACTGTGTATTATAACTTCATGATTGGGAATCGGTGCTCCTGTAGAATCAGCAGTAACCGTTCCGCTAAGGTAAACGGTCATTGTCTGGGCCTGGATAAAGGTTGCAAGTCCGAGAAATAATAAAAGTGATAAAAGTTTTTTCATATACGGCTTTTTTTAATCTGGTTATAATGAAGACATTGATAAATAGCGGAAGTTGCCCGCTTTCATCATTCATTTTCAATATTTTATGATCTTACGGGTAGAGATCTTTTCCCCTGAAGCAGTCCTTATTACCAGGATATATATCCCGGGTGACAGTGCCGAAAGATCTGTCTTCAGGATATAGGAGCCCGGAGTATAATTCGACCTGCTTTCGATGAGGGTGACAGATTGTGTTGAAAGAACTGAACATACCAGTTCTACTTGTTTTTTGACTGTTACAGGTATGCTGATGTTCCCTGCCGAAGGGTTAGGGAAAGGCAATCCGGTAACGACATTATCCTTTCCGGTAATTTCATTGATCCCCAGGATGTTGCGGTCGTAAATCTCGACCAGTACAGAATCGGCGAACGGGGAATCAGCACTGATGGTAACGGCTGTGAATTTTGAAAACCTTCCTGTTGATTCAACAAATAAAAAATACCTTCCGAACGGAAGGTCGGAGAATCTGAAATTTCCTGAAGCGTCGCTGAGTTTGTAAGTGATAATGTTTTTAAGTGAATCAAGCAGCAGCACTTCGCTGAGTGCGAGGTTAAACGTACTGGTCGACTGGGTATGGTGCCCAACATGTCCCGAAATGATTCCATTGCCTTTAATACTGTCATTAGCCTTTTTCAGGCGGATGTCGAAATCGAAAACACTCGAATCTGCAACTCCGAGCAACTGCGACTGCTGCCAGAAAGCCTGCTGACTGAAATACATCGGAATGTATTTCAGTGCATTGGTGGAACCGGGTGTAAGTACAACCTTTACAAAATAGTCGCCTGTAAGCAGGTAGGGGAAAGAGAAATACCCGAGATAGGTAAACTTCGAAGTGTCGAAAGCGATCACATAGTTGTGCAGAAATTTATAAAGGTAAGCTATGCCTGTATCCCCTGTGCTCACAGGGTTGTTGATCGGATGATCTCCTGCAAAAATATGTCCGCCTATACTGTAATAGGCTGGAGTGTAAATGTATTTGCAAACTGAATCTGAACAAGGGGTTTTAAGGGAACTCCTGGTAATGGTAAGACAAACCTTATAGTGGCCTGTCTTTGCATAGGTATGCACCGGGTTGCGGATTGAAGAGCTTAGCCCGTCCCCGAAATCCCATAACCAGTGATCGGGATTCCCTTTCGACAGGTCAAGAAAGTGGTACTGACAGGGGGAAACTGAAGAGGAATCCAGCTCGGAGATGAAATCCGCAACGCATATCGGGCTGTATGTCTCGCAAATGAAGAAGTTAATAATGATGCTGTAAGATTCTATGGCCTGTGATTGAATGTGAAGTACATTGTGGCAATCGTAGGTGCTCACCGAAAGGGTGTCGCCAAGGCTTGAGAGTGAACGGATGGTATCGGCATAATACCCGTTGCTGTCGGTATTTACTGTATTCGTATAGCCGGCGTATGGAACCTTGACTAATACGATATGGTTTTTAACCGGGTTCCCCGTGAAATCATTAAGTATCCTTCCTGAAACTATTATGCTGATGGAGCTTAGGGGGGGGGACGGACAGGGCTTGGCATTTGCAGTCTGAAGCAGAGCCGCAGAAAAAACTGTAAGAATAAGAAAGAAAGAGTAAAACGGATTTACCTTCATTTTTTATTGCTTTTTCTCCCGAACATATACTGTACCCCAAGGTCAATGCCGAAAGCCTGGGTGCTGCGGCTACCGCCTTCGGCCGATTGTGTAGGTGCAGTAATGAAATACTTGTAATACGGGTTGATGAACATGCCCCAGTTCCTGGTAAATTGGTATTCAAGCGACAGCCTTACCCACAGCTGCCAGTTGGTCGGCTGGTGTGCCGGAGAATAATCCTGGAGCGCTATCAGCCTGCCGTTTGGGATGTCGATTACAGGCTGGGCTTTCTTTTCGCTGATCAGGAAAGAAACTGCCGGGCCGGCTTCAATGCCTAAAGAAAAACTCCTGGTTTCGAACACATTATAGCCAAGCAGCAAGGGAATCTGAAGGTAGGTGTAACGGTTCCTCGTGCGGTCGTCGGCCATATGAGTCACGCTGTCGTAGATAGCATGATCTTTAGTAATATAAATGAACTTGCCGGAGTTGACAGGATCGGGATAATACCCGATTACTTCCTTGTAATAGCTTACACTATCGTTGCTCCTGTACTCAACCTTGTAATTTCCTTCATCATAGGTATATCCCAGCCCGATTCCTGTGCGCACCGAGAACCTTGAAAAATGATAAGCGATCCCGGCATTTGCAAAGTAATTGAATTCCTGGGTTTTGGTCCCGTTCGAACTGTACAAGGCCATTTCGGGAGCTATCCCGAGGCTGGCCGAGAAGAATGAAGGAACAGGGGCTTTTTCACGAACATATTTAAAGACTTCACCTGAATGGATAAAGGTCAGGGTGTCGGGGTTAGGGGCCAGGTCAAAGCTTGAGAATTCAAGAGCATCCAAATACTGAATGCAACTGTTAGAGGCTGTTCTTTCTTTTGTTACGCTGGTTGTTACTTCAGGACTAGCTTCAGGGGCAACCACCGGGACCGGCGCAAGACTTGCATCCTGCGGAGTGGCAGCCAAAGGGGCTTTTTCAATTTTTGCATTCGAAGCGATCAATGCTTCTGATTTCTGACTGCGTTTCGGAGGGCTTACAACAGCCTGAGACTGGCCGGAAATGACGGATTGATGGGTGCTGATATTTCCTGTGGCAGTGACAGTTTTAACTGAAGGTTCGGTAATTTTTTTTGCCGGTACTGAGGGCAGTATTACCTGGGCTGAAGGTTTCTCAGGGGTTTCAGAGGTGCTCCTGCTGCCAGGCTGCAACGCCCACCAGGTCAGCGAGGCAACCAATACGATTCCCCCGGCCACAGAAACCAAAGCAAGCGTAGGGACATTTATAAAGTTAAAATGCATCAGCTCCCTGGCCAGCAACTTCAGGTTCAGGGTTTTCCACACCCCGGGAGAAGGAGACAATTCTTGCTTCCCCAGGGAGTCCCTGAACAGGTCGTCAATATTCTTTCCTGGTCCGGAATTATTATTTGTGGGTTGACTCATACTTATTTAAAGTTCTTTTTCTGTCGTGATTCTTCAATTTTATTCTTGAGCCATCTCCTGGCTTTGAATAACTGGGTTTTTGACGTGTTTTCGGAGATCCCTAAAAGTTCGGCGATCTCCTTATGCCCGTAATCTTCAAAAATATGCAGGTTGAAAACCGTCCGGTAGCCTTCGGGTAATTCCTGTATCAGTTTTAACAACAATGCAGGGTTATATTCATCAGGGAATTCCACTGCTTCATTCATATCCAGGATCTCTGTTTCCCTGATCTCGTCAATTTTCTCATGCCTGGCGATCTTGTTCCGTTTATTGATGTAATTGATCGCATGATTGACGATAACCCGTTTAATCCAGCCGGCCAGTGAACCATCGCCCCTGAAGGAGTGAAGGTTTTGAAAGACCTTGATGAAAGCTTCCTGTAAGATGTCTTCCGCTTCATCGCGGTCATGACAGTATCGAATACAAACGCCAAGCATTAAAGGGGCAAATGTGTCAAACAACATTCTTTGCGCCTGTCGCTTACCCGCGATACAGTCCTTCACTATTTGTTCATCAATGACCATTAACAGGACTTTTACAAGACAATCCATGATATACATAGTTGCCTGAAGTCTCAATATTATAGTATGATATCATTCAAGGGTCTCCCTGAACTGGTCAAAATTCCTCTCAAAAAAATCCCGACCATTATTGCTCATTATACCATGAAGATGATATACGAATATTTCATGAAAAATTTCGAATGAATTCAGTTCATCGGCCGAAAACAGGTCATTTTCAACCAGGTTCTCAATCCTTAAAAGGTGTAAACGGGTAATAACCTCAATATTCAGGTTATCCCTGTAAAGACCTTCTTCCTTCCCCTTGACCATGTTCCTGAGCATGTTGTTGAACATGGCTTTGCGCCTTATCTCCCTGATCTTCATATAAAGATCGGGGTAATATTTCCTGATGTCATAATCCATTGAGGGGTTATGATCCTGTATCACACGCTTGATATGCTTGTATATCACGAACAATTCCTCTATGGCATTGAGGTTTCGCCTGAGGATTTCATCAAATTCCTGGAAATGAAAGTCGTGTTCCGATCTAAGGACCTGGCTTACAAGATCTTTCTTGTCTTCGAAATATTCGTAAAGAGTTTTTTTGGAAATGCCGAGATGGCTTGCAACATCATCCATCGTTACGCTCTTAATACCATAACGATGGTAGAGCTTGCCTACCTGTTTCAGTATGCCCTGCACCTTGCCGTTCATTACACAAATGTACAAATTTATATACGGGAAACTTTTTTTGGGTAAAAAGTTTAAACGTCCCGGGTATTCTCAGTGCTGGTATATATTAGCCGGGTTCCGGTACCCGGAAAGGTTTTTGTACCAGTCGGGATAAGAGGCCCCGTTGCTGGTTGCCCATTGGGCAAGGTTCAGATAAGCTGAGAGTATGTCGGCGGATTCTTTTGCATAATCGAAATTCTCATAAATGTTGATGACCCAGGGGAGGTTGTTAGATGTCCTGTAATACCGTCCCTGCGAAGGGATGCTGGAATCGTCGCCGGTGCCGAAGTAACCCGGGTTTGCAAGCGCTGTAGGTGCATGGTCGGGAAGATGCACTTCTTTACCGCGGTTGAGGTTGAGGATAGTGAAAGGGTTGAAGTTTCCAATATCGAGGTCCGACATGGTATACTGGTTCTGTGTGAACAGAATGGTGATCCTGATGGTATCTGGGGTAATATATGGATTGCCGATGATCGTATTGATCATCCCTCCCGGGCTTTTGAATGCCTTAAAGTCATCATCAGTAACAATCACTGTAGGTTTGTTCTGACCAGCTTCAAGACCGTTGGAAGCGAGGGTGATATAATTATCGAATACTGAAGATCCGGTAACGGTAACAGCTGATGAGGGGATGTTTGCATTTGCAAACTGGAAGCCGAACCCGCTCGGGAAAGAAGCCCCGGCTGCCTTCAGGATGAATAATCCGTCTAACTCAACAAGTTTATTCTGTGCATTGGTGATGGTATTGAACTGGTAATTAATCACCAGGTCGTTGAAATCATAGTCCCCCTGGTTGGGCCATAGGTCTTCAAATGCCAGGCTGCCGCATTGGGTTGCAGGGAAGAAATTATTATACGCTCTTGCAGGGTCGTTAGGATAATCATCATAAGAGTTGGGGACTCCGTCACCGTCACTGTCACTGAGCAAGGCATAGCTCACATCGGTATTAAACAGGGCTCCGTTAATCGTTCCGTTATAATGGTCGGATGTAGCATCGTAAGTTGTTGAACCGCTTCCTTCATTGAAATGCCACAAAGCCTTGATCCCCGTTTCAGTCCCCGCCCAGGGAACCGACATGGATGTTGTGACCTGCTGGGGTGTAAGTGCGATATTCCATATACTTACCTCATCAATAAGGCCCTGGAAAAATTTCTGTCCCCCGTTATCGGATCCTATCGAAATAGTACGTCCGTTGTTTACAAGGACTGAATTTACCGGAGCTGAATTTTTAAGTACGCCGTTAACATACAGGTAAAGCGTTGATCCGTCGTACACACCTGCAAGGTGATACCAGGTGTTGAGGGCCGGTTGGCCGGCTCCCCAGTTGATGAGAGTAGAAGTAAAGTTGCCCTGGTAAACGCTTACCTGGAAGCCCTTATATACATCCTGCCCGAGGCCGCAACCATCCCAGTCACCCTTCTCGACGATCTTGACCGACTGCTGGCGTGTTGGTTTTACCCATGCTTCAAATGAACACTTGTTCGGGAAACTGAGCCCGGCGGAATTCGGAATGAAAATCCAGTCGGTGGTCCCGTTAAAATTCATGGAATAATTGACTGATATGGTTTTTGTTGAAGGAAAGGTATATTCTGTCAATGGCCTGCTGAGTGGAATCAGTATGGAATTCAGCATGATGCTTTTTTCGTAAGCAGGGATTGCCACTGAAACATCATAAGCTGAATTGGGGGTTTCAATGAATGCTTTCAGGTACAGTTTACTTTCATCTGCTGATGAAATCCTCAGTACACCTGCAGGTATATTATGAAGCCTGAATTCAATGTTATCGGCCGTATTCCAACTGAAGGTACTGCTTACTTTAAGTGATCTCATCCCCGAGGGGCTGTTATCAACAGACGATTTTTTGCAGGAAGTGGCTATCATTAAAACTGCCAGACAAAAACAGATAAGATGTTTCATTGAGTCCTTATATAAAGTACAAAAGTACACAATAGGCAAGGCAGGGACAAGCAGGAATACGCAAGTGTACCTATTTTTATTCAAAGTGTATATGTTGATTTTTCATCAAAACCCAGCAAAACAGGAAACGATTTCTCTACAGAAAGTTTTTGTGTGGAGGAATTTTGATATCTTTGTTCTTTCAAAAAACGACAAGAATTTACACTATATAATTAATTAATTATTGCAAAATGAAGAAGATACTTTGGATCAGCGGCATGATCATTTTCCTGGTGTCCTGCGGTGGCAACCAGGGAAACAAACAGGCCAGGCTTGATGACCTCAAAAAACAAAGAGACAAACTTACTGTCGAGATAACCAAACTCGAAACTGAAATCAACCCCCAGGGAGTACAAACTGCAACCATTGTGAAGACCATGGACGTGGTAAAACGCCAGTTTGATCATTACATAGAAGTGCAGGGGAGAATAGACGGGAACGAAAACATCGGGGTTGTTCCCCGTAACCAGGGAGGAGTTGTCACTAAGATATATGTGACCCAGGGTGATCACGTGACCGCCGGACAGGTGCTTGCCGATATGGACAATGAAGTCCTCAAGCAAACCATGAAAGAATTGCAGACCTCGCTGGCTTATGCCACCGATATGTACAACCGCCAGAAGAACCTTTGGGACCAGAAAATAGGTTCCGAAGCCCAGTATCTCACTGCAAAAAATTCCAAGGAATCCCTTGAAGGGAAAATAAATACCTTGAAGGATCAGCTCGACATGTCAAGGATTGTTTCACCTATCGACGGCACGGTTGAGGATATCCCTATCAAAGTCGGGCAGATGGCATCCCCTGCCTCGCCACAGCCCTGTTTCAGGATAGTCAATTTTTCAAGAGCCAAGGCTGTTGCCGATGTGAGTGAAGCGTATTCGAACAAGATCAAAACCGGTGACCCGGTTAAAGTGTACCTTCCCGACCTGAATACCGAGCTTGATGCAACGGTAAGCTTTTCGAGTAAGTATATCAACCCGACCAACCGTACATTCACAGTTGAGGCCATGCTCCCTGCATCCCAGGGTTTGACCTTCCGTGCTAACATGATAGCTGTTGTGAGAATCAAGGATTACGATAATAAAAGCAGCCTTGCCATACCCCAGAATTACATACAAACGGCAAAGGATGAAGGCCATTTTATTTTTGTTGTTGAGGTAAAAGACGGGAAGACCTGCGCAAGGAAACGCATTGTCACTCCTTTTATCACCTATAACGGGCTCACTGAAGTTCTGGACGGCCTTAAGGAAGGTGATAAAGTGATCACTACCGGCTATAAGGACCTTTACGACGGTCAATTGATTTCCTTTTAAAGACCTGATGTAAGATGAAAAAGCCGGAAAAACTCAAGGAATTTTTTGCAACCAGCTGGGCCATTGACAATAAGTCAAGCATTTACGTGCTTACAATTATCATCACCATGCTTGGGATACTCTCTTATATCAATATTCCCAAGGAGCAGTTTCCCGAGATCGTCATCCCGACCATTATCGTGAATACCGTTTACCCGGGAACTTCTCCGGAAGATATGGAGAACCTGGTAACCAGGCCTATTGAAAAGGAATGCAAATCGATACAGAACGTAAAAAAGATCACCAGCAATTCTATACAGGACTTCTCTTCGATTGTCGTGGAATTCACAACCGCCATCCCCGTCGCCGAAGCAAAGCAGAGGGTAAGGGATGCTGTTGACAAGTCAAAATCAAAGCTGCCGAACAACCTTCCGAATGATCCTGATATCGCAGAGGTTGACATTTCGGAGATCCCCATTATGAATATCAACCTCTCGGGGGATTATGACCTGCAGAGGCTGAAGAAATACGCAAAGGACGCCCAGGATAAAATTGAGACGCTTCCCGAGATCACACGCGTGGATATTGTAGGCGCCCTGGACCGAGAGATCCAGATAAATGTAGATATGTATAAGATGCAGGCTGCATCAGTTTCATTCAGGGATATCCAGAACGCAATTGCAGCTGAAAATGTAACTGTCTCGGCAGGGACTGTCACCAATTTCGGCCTGAAGCGCACCCTCAGGGTCACAGGGCAGTTCAAGTCGCCCGAGGAGATCAATGACATCATCCTGAAGTCATCCAGCGGAGCAACCGTTTATATAAAAGATATTGCCGAAGTTAAGGATTCATACAAGGAGCAGGAAAGTTTTGCACGTTTCGAAGGCAAGAACGTGATCACCCTCAATGTCATTAAAAAGAGCGGTGCAAACCTGCTGAACGCCTCCGACAAGATCAAGGACATTATTAAGGAGATGCAGAAAACTTCCTATCCTCCTGATCTTAAGGTTGAACTTACAGGTGAACAGTCGAGATTTACAAGGAGCACCCTGGAAGAGTTGAACAACACCATCATCATCGGGTTCCTGCTGGTCACCGTGGTGCTGATGTTCTTTATGGGGCTGAACAATGCTTTCTTCGTGGCTTTATCGGTTCCCCTTTCGATGTTCGTGGCTTACCTGGTAATGCCCCAGCTCGGATTTACCATGAACATGATCGTTATGTTCGGGTTCATTTTTGCACTTGGGATCATCGTTGATGATGCTATCGTGGTTATTGAGAATACCCACAGGGTACACCGTGATATTCCGGATATAAAAGCTGCAGCGAAGTATGCCGCCGGGGAAGTGTTCCTTCCCATCCTTTCGGGTACTTTAACGACTCTTGCACCATTTTTCCCGCTGGTATTCTGGCCGGGCATTGTCGGTAAATTCATGCACTACCTCCCGGTTACGCTCATCATTACTCTCTTTGCTTCTCTTTTCGTGGCCTACATTATAAACCCGGTGTTTGCTGTCACTTTTATGAAGCATGAGTATGAAGGAAAGGAATATAAGCTTAAAAAGAAACCCTTCATGGTCAGCAGCATCATCCTTGCTGCCTTTGCCGTTCTGTTTTACATCGCTAAGGTTTTTACAATGGGGAACCTGCTGATGTTTGCCCTTATACTCAACGTGATTTACAGGCTATGGCTGAAAAATGCGATCATAAAGTTCCAGAGTGTGCTATGGCCTTCTGTCCTGAATTTTTATGAAAGGCAGTTACGATTCTTCCTTAAAGGGCGCAATCCCTACTACCTTTTTGGTGGAGTAATCGCTTTGTTTGTTTTCACTATGATGCTTTTCGGGGCGTTCAAACCCCAGGTTTTATTCTTCCCGAACAACAACCCTGCTACCATATTTATTTACGTAAAAATGCCGGTTGGAACTGATCAGAAAGTAACCGATTCGGTGACCAGGATAGTCGAAAACAGGGTGACCACCATTCTTGGCAAGGACAACCCGGTAGTGGAATCCATTATTGCAAATGTGGGACTTGGCGCAGGCGAAAGTTTCTTTGACCGTTCCGTCTCTCCGGAGAGGGGCAAGGTTACTGTGAATTTCGTTGAAAGCAAGGACAGGCATGGTGTACAGACCCTGGACTACATGGACAAGATCAGGGCGAATATTCAGAACATACCCGGGGTCACACTTTCGGTTGAGAAGAACAAAATGGGACCTCCAACAGGCAAACCCATCAATATCGAGATCACAAGTGAGAACATTGAGGATCTTATTGCAACCTCGAAGGAATTCCTCACTTACCTCGATTCATTACAGATACCCGGCATCGACAGGCTCAGGTCCGATTTCGACGAAAGCAAGCCCGAGATCGTGATGGATGTCGACAGGATCAGGGCCAACCGTGAAGGGCTCAGTGTTGGGCAGATCGGGATGGAACTGAGGACTGCCATTTATGGTTACGAAGCATCAAAGTATAAGGAGGATGAAGATGAGTATCCCATACAGGTGAGGTATTCCGAAACCCAGCGAAAAAATGTCAATAACCTCATCAATGCCAGGATCACATACCGTGACATGACCTCGGGACAGTTAAGGCAGATCCCGATCTCGGCTGTTGTACAGGTAAATTACAGGGATACTTACGGAGGGATCAAGCGTAAAAATCTTAAGCGGGTGATCACCCTTTCGTCGGATGTGACTTCGGGTCATACCGCGAATGAAGTAATCGCCAATATAGGGGCAGCTTTGAAGACCTATACCCTTCCAAAAGGCGTGGAGGTAAACTTCACCGGTGAAAGGGAAGACCAGGCCGAAACTATGTCTTTCCTTGTCAATGCAATGATCATTGCATTGGGGCTTATCTTTTTTATACTGATCACCCAGTTCGGCAGCCTCAGCAAGAGCCTTATCATTCTCAGCGAAGTAATCTTCAGTATTATCGGAGTATTTATCGGGATGGTCATTTTCAAAATGCCATTCGTCATTACTATGACAGGCATAGGGATTGTCGCCCTGGGTGGTATAGTTGTGAGGAACGGGATCCTGATTGTGGAATTTGCAGATGTGTTAAAAGCCCGCGGAAATTCTTACCGTGAAGCAATCGTAGGCGCCGGAAAGACCAGGATCACCCCGGTAGTCCTCACCGCAACAGCTACCATGCTTGGCCTGGTTCCACTTGCAGTAGGCTTCAACATCAATTTCGTCACACTTTTCTCAGAACTGAACCCGCATATCTGGGTCGGGGGCGATAATGTATCCTTCTGGGGGCCGCTTTCATGGACCATTATCTTCGGATTAAGCTTTGCCACATTCCTTACCCTGATCTTTGTGCCGGCGCTGCTTTTGATTGATGCACGGGCCAGCGTAGGATACAGGCGCAGAAAAGATCTGAAACGGATGAAGAAAACCGTGAATCGTGAATCGTGAACGGTGAACGGTGAACAGTGAACAGTGAATAGTGAACCGGATTACCAGTCACCAGTCACGAGTCACCATCTAGAACTGTTCCAGCAACTTGTTCAGCCTTGTCTTCTGGCTAAGGACGCCGAAAATAGACTGCATGTAACTATTGTTCGTTACCAGGAACTGTGAATACCTCTGGTTGAGGTCGGTGCTTGAAGCAAGACCCTGGCGGTATTTCGTCATGGTTTTGGTGTAGATCTTGAGGGCTATCTCAAATCCCTTTTTCTGGTTCATGTAGATTGCATAGGCATTACTGAAATCCTTTCTCGCTGTTTCAACCTGAAGTTCAAGTCCTACCCTCATCTTTTCATCAGTGACCTTTGTTTTCTCAACATTCAGGCGGGCCTGGTCAACGGCATATTTCCTGCTCCCGCTGCTCCAAATGGGAACCTGCAACTGCAATCCCCAGTTGGTGGTCTGGTACCACGGCTGGTGCGGATCCGTGAAATTCCACTCAGTCCTCATGGCATTGGCCTGCATTCCGAGGAAACCTGCCAGGGTAGGTTGATAGGCGGTTTTTGACAGCTTATACTGCATCAATGTCAGGTAATCTGACTTTTGCAAGAGTGTATAGTCAATGTTCCTTTTAAAATCAAAAGGCTGGTTAATGAGGGCATCCCGGTCAACCTGGGCCAGGAAATAATCCAGGTTGTTGGTAAGTACCATTTCCTGGTTATCCTTAAGTCCGATCACAAATTTAAGGTTTGCATAAGCCACGTTACGGCTGCTTTTGGTATCGGTAAGCTGGGCTTCGAGGTTGGAGCGGTTAAGGTCGGCCTGGTCCACATCGATATCTTCTATCAGCCCCTGCTCCTGGGCTTTTCTTGCTTCAACAACAAGCCTGCTCACTACCACATACGTTGAATCCAAGATCTTGATGGCTTCATCTGCTACGAGAAGCATATAATATGCATTAGCCACCTGGTCTCTCACGTCAACCTTGTCTTTCAGGTTCTTCTGCTTGGCCGTTTCAAGATAAGCCTTGGCAGTTTGCAAACCAACAAGATACTGTCCGCTGTAGATCAGCTGGGTCAATGACAGCTTACCCGTCAAATTGAATTCGGCACCCATCTGTAAAGCGCCAAAGCCCGGGATCAGCACCGTAGGTATCTGGAGATAATCCATGTAGTCGGCTTCCCCGTTGATCTGCGGAAGACCGATGGCGGTATTTTGTTTGACCATTTTACGGGCAATCAGAACATCAGTCGCCGAATTCTTAAGGTCGTAGTTATTCTCGTAAGCGAAATCCTGTGCCTGCTGAAGAGTGAATTCCAGGGGTTTTAGTTTTACCTGGGGCTGAGCGGAAACCGGGGCAGAATGACAAGCGAGTAAAATAATAATACTCCGGATCAGTGTTTTTGTGAATTGCATTGTTTATTCGAATTTTTTAAAGTTCAGATTTGTTCTTTTTGCTTCATAGTAGGCGAGCCCAGTTTCAGTAGCGATGCCGCGTATGAAGTTATCTATCATGACATCGTATAAAGTACGGAACGAAAATTTCTCGGCAGGGAAAAATTCAGGGTTATGAAGATCCATCAGCCTGCGGATATACAGACGACTTATAAGCTCGACGCTGAGGTCGGTACGGTATACACCCTGGCTTATCCCTTTGGTAAGATTCACCTGTATCTTCTTGAAAATAAATTCTATCCTCTCTTCCACATGATGATGGTAGACCTCGGGATAGTATTTTTTAAGATCGAAGGTCATCGATGGGCTGACATCCCTGAAATGTTCTCCTATTTCCTTGCTTACAGTAAGAAGGATATCAATCGCATTCACCCCTTCAAAATTATACTGTTCAAAGATAACTTCGAAATTCTGGCGCTCAAGTTCAAGCAATTTTGCCACCAGTTCATGTTTGCTGCTGACAAACTCGTAAAGCTTCTTTTTTGAGATCCCCAGCTCCCTGCAGATATCATCAATGGAAACAGAGCGGACCCCGTATTTAAAAAACAGTTCCCTTACTTTTTCCAATATGTCTTTCAAGGTGTTATCCATCGGGATGTAGTAAAATTTTTCTTGTTTGAATGAGGCTGCAAAGATAGAAAATCCGGCACTAAGAAACAAAACACTTACAAAAAGTTTCTTAATGTCATGAACTGCGTGATGATCGATATGTTCGTAATGAACGTGACTGGCGAATGTCAGGGTTTTAGTACTTTTGAAGAAGAAATCAAAAACGAATGAAAAACGTATTTCTCTCCTTTACTTTTACCATTATTACGGTATGTGGATTTTCACAGAGCGGCTGGCAAACCTTCTACGAAAAATCGGGAGGCACCGAAACCCCTCGTTACGACCAGACCATTGCATTCTGCAGGGAACTTGCAAATGCATCGGCAATGGTGCATTATACAACTTTCGGGAAAAGCGGGCAGGGGAGGGAACTGCCATTGCTGATCATTGATAAGGACGGGCTTACAGATCCGGCAGCGATCCGCAAAAAAGGAAGGGTAGTATTGCTGGTACAGGCCTGCATTCACCCGGGAGAGAGTGAAGGCAAAGATGCCGGGCTCATGCTGATACGTGACATGGTAATTGGAAATCCGGGAGGGACCTTGCATAAAACAGTTGGTTTCGGGCATGGAGCTCCCTCATCCGCATTCAAAAATATTCTTGATAATGTTACCCTGTTGTTTATACCGATCTTCAATGTTGACGGGCACGAGCGCTTTGGTCCGTACAACAGGATCAACCAGAACGGCCCTAAGGAGATGGGCTGGAGGGTCAACGCGAACAACCTTAACCTGAACAGGGATTTCGTGAAGGCCGAAACCCCCGAGATGCAGGCCTGGCTTAAGCTGTTCAACCGCTGGATGCCCGATTTTTTTATCGACAGCCATACCACCGACGGGGCCGATTACCAGTATGTGCTCACTTACCTGGTCGAGGTCTTCGGCGATATGGATGAAGGCCTGACTGCATGGTCGGCCAACAATTTCGTTCCTGAAATGAAGGAACACCTTCTGAAGAGTGGTTTTCCTGCCTTTCCTTATGTTGATTACCGCAGATGGCATGATCCCAAGAGCGGGCTTATCAGCGAAGTTGCGCCTCCCATGCTTTCGCAGGGCTATACTGCTTTGAGGAACCGGCCCGGACTGCTCATCGAAACGCATATGCTGAAACCATACAACCAAAGGGTGGAAGCGACCTATGAATGCATCAAGACCACTATGGAAATTCTTGCAAAGGAGGGGAAGCATCTGCAAAAACTTGAACTTGACGCCGATCGCTTCCTGGTTTCGGGTGAGCTGCAGAAAAAGCCGTTTCCACTGCATTATGAGACCAGTATGAAGGACAGCGTGATGGTTGATTTCCTGGGTTTTGAATACACTGTAAGCAAAAGCGATGTGAGCGGAGGGGAGTGGATCAAATACAGCAAGACCCCGGCAACCTTCTCGTCACCCTATTTTGCCGCAGCAAAGCCTGTGGTCAGCGTAAACCTGCCACTGGCATATATCATCCCTGTTGAATGGGCAGAGATCATATCCAGGCTGGAACTGCACGGAGCGGTGATACGACGGACATCCAGGGATACAGTCATCCGCATTCAGACTTACAGGTTTAAAAACCCCAAATGGCAGCAGGCACCCTATGAAGGCCATCATGTGGTGACGAATATTGAATACGATGAGATCAGCGAGGACCGGCTGATTCCGAAGGGTTCGGCCATAGTGGAAACGAACCAGCAATGCGGGAGGATCATCCCTCATTTTCTCGAGCCCAAAGGGAACGGTTCGATGCTGTACTGGGGGTATTTCGACGCCGTTTTCGAGCAGAAGGAATACGCCGAGAATTACGTGCTTGAGCAGATGGCGGTTAAAATGCTGGGCGATGATGCGGCCCTGAAGAAAGAGTTTGAAGCGAAAAAAGCCTCGGATACGGTTTTTGCAAAATCACCCCCGGCCATACTAAACTGGTTTTACAACAAATCGCCCTACGTCAACAACCGCAAGGGCGTTTATCCCGTGGCCAGGATATTTGACAGGAAAACGTTAGAGGCGTTGGAAAAATAAGGCCGTTTATTCAGCTGGTCTGCGATGCCTTTAAACAAAGATATTTAAAAATTGAGTGGCAGGCTTCCAATAGCATTATTATATTCGTCGCTGAACGGGTTGTTAAAAAATCTGTCACGGTGGCTGTTTCAGATTTGCTCCTGACAAACATGTTTAATATCTTTGACTCATGATCAGGGAATTGTTAAAAACCGTCACCGGGATGTTGGATAAGAAAGGAATCCCGTATATGATTTCCGGCAGTCTTGCCCTAAATGTTTATTGTATCCCAAGGATGACAATGGATATTGATATTGTCATCGAGCTCGACCAGTCCAATCTGACAGAGTTCATGACCATTTTCTCTGAAGGTTATTACCTGAACGATGAAACAGTGAAAACCGAGATCAGAAAAAGAGGAATGTTCAATGTCATTGATCACAGAACAGGTCTGAAAATTGATTTTATTGTAAGAAAAGATACTGAATACCGGCAGCTTGAGTTTTCAAGAAGGATCAGAAAGGAAATTGATGATATTCCCGTCTGGATAGTTACACCCGAAGACCTTGCGATATCAAAAATCGGATGGATCCAGCAATTACAGAGCGACCGACAGGCAGGGGATATCAAACTGCTCCTTGATCTCCCGGGTATTGATAAAAACTACATCATATCCTGGTGCCGTACGTTGAATTTTCAAACATTCAACCTGATGTAACATTTATGAAAGACACTCCTGAGGATATTACAAGGATACAGCTTGAGATCATGCTTGCAAAATCGGAATCTGAAAGGTTCAGGATCGGGGAGGAGTTGATTTCCTTCGGAAGAATGGTGCTGGAGAAGTCAATACGGCAGGAATTCCCTGCACTTTCGGAAAATGACCTGAAAGCAGAGGTATTCAAAAGATGTTATTCGTCATTTTACTCTCCGGGTGAGCTACAAAGGATCTTACTTTCCATGAAGGAGTACTGGAGTCATATTATAAGCTGAATTGAAAAAGCCGTTTTCCTTGCGTTATGAGACCAGCTTGAAAGACAGCGTAATGGTTGACTTCCTGGGGTTTGAATATAATGCCATGAAAAGCGACATCAGCGGGGGGGCTGAAGAAGGAGTTTGAAGCGAAAAAAGCCTCGGATACGGTTTTTGCAAAATCACCCCCAGCCATACTAAACTGGTTTTACAACAAATCGCCATACGTCGACAACCGTAAGGGCGTTTATCTGCTTGTTTGAAATATTACTTTCTGCAAAATATTGTAACTTTACTATTTACAGGGCAAAGCTATGCTTACCTATATGTCTTTTTATCGTGAGGATTAAAATCTTAACCGTTTTCCTCATGCTTCCTGCTGCTGAAATTACGGCGAGGGAATCTCATGCCCTTTCTTGTTTGGCTCATTACCCGGTTGAAAATAAAGGCCGGACCAGGATCAGCAAAACAGGACATTTAATCAGACTTATTGTACTTGTTATCAGTAGTTTTATTTTCCCTTTATCTTCCCATTCCCAGGGCGAATGGAATAACTGGTATTTCGGCTGGCATGCTGCCATGACTTTTAACTCTGGTGATCCTATTGGTGTCACAGGAAGCGCCCTTACGGCCTCAGGAGGAAGCTGTACCACAACGGTTTCTGATTCGGCTGGGAATCTGCTTTTCTATGCAAACGGCTGGAAAATCTGGAACCGGAACAATGTAGTGATGCCCAATGGAAGCGGATTTCTGGGTGGGAACTTCTGCTCGCAACCCGTATTTTCTGCGCCGGTTCCGGGATTTGCCCAGCTGTACTATGTATTTATGGTAGGAGATCCGGATAATAGTGGTGCTCCGCTTATCGGACTTCATTATTCAGTAGTGGATATGTCGTTGCAGGGTGGTCTGGGTGATGTAATACCCAGCCAGAAGTTTATTTATGTACCGGGAGGGGACAGCGCCGTGGATCAGTTAACGGGAACCAGAGCTCAGAACAACAGGGATTACTGGATTGTTGTTAGGAAGCATAAGCCTGTAACACATTATCTGGCTTATCGTGTGGATGCCTCGGGCTTGAACACCATCCCGGTGGTGAGCCCCACCACCCTGAAAACAAGATACTGGTGGCAATTTGGCCATCTTGCTACCCAGCGGGGTGGCGATATGAAAATATCTTTTGACGGAAAGTTTTTGGTATGTCATGATTCCCTGACCGAAATCTGCCGGTTTAATGACACGACAGGGGTTGTTACCCCCTTGTTTAAGGTTTGTATGGACGTGAACAATTACACTTGTGGAGCAGAGTTCTCCATTGATTCGAAATACCTTTATGTATCAACCCGGGGTGGTAGTATTCCTAACCAATGCAATTTATATCAATTTGATATGAGTTACCTGGATTCTTTAAGTTTTATGCAGCATAAGGTTGTAATTGGGGACGGTGCGGCCTGTAAGTTACAATTGGGCCCGAATTGGAAGATTTATGCAACTTTATATAATGGCCTCATTGATTCCCTTAACTGCATCAATAGTCCCTCCCTTGCGGGTCCCGCATGCAATTACCAAAAGAACGTTGTATGTCTTCTGGGGAATGGTAACAACGGAGTCCTTGTTCAGTTTCTTCAACGATACAAAGTGTATATCCATTCCAGCGGCAATTGCCAGTGGGATCCTATTCAGTTCACCGGCGACATCTGGCCACCGCCCGACAGTCTTCATTGGGATTTCGGGGATCCTGCATCCGGCGCTTTGAATTATTCACCCCTGGCCAATCCCTCGCATGTTTATACCAGCGCAGGGACTTTTACCGTGGAACTGATCGTTCGACATATCGATAAGCGTATCGATACCGCCTGGCAGACCATCACCGTGTTTCCCGCTCCTGCGGTCAACCTGGGCCCCGACCAGACCGTCTGCCTGGGTAATTCAGTAACTTTCGATGCCGGAGCATGCAGCGGCTGCACATACGATTGGAGAGATCTGGCCACCGGACTTACCGTTGCGACAACCCAAACCTTTACAACTGGGTTGGCGGGGACCTATGCAGTGGCCGTGACCAGTCCCAATACCTGTGTGAGCCGGGATACGGTGCAGCTTGTAACTACAGCCGTCCCGGTTTTAGCCAATAACCCGCAGTATAAAACCATTTGTACCGGAGAATTAACCAACATCCCGCTTTCATCCGCTCCGCCCGGGGCCATGTTTCACTGGACAGCAACTCTTACAATGGGCACAGTGACTGGCTTTTCGGCAGATTCAGGGCTGGTCATAAATCAGGTATTGCTAAATTCCCTTGCGACTCCGGGAATTGTCACTTATCACATCACTCCCAGGATCGGAAGCTGCAGCGGATCAGCGGTGGATTTCCCGGTCACGGTTAACCCGGGGGATTCGGTGAAAGTGAGCATTTCAGCATCCTTGAATAACATTTGTGCAGGGACTTCCGTCATCTTTACTGCAACGCCAACCTACGGAGGTTCTTCTCCTTCCTACCAATGGAAAGTGAACGGAGTCAGTGCCGGGACCAATTCTTCTTTGTTCACCTATACACCGCTCAATAATGATGTGGTAAGCTGTATTCTTACCTCATCAAACACGATCTGCGTTTTCAATAACCCGGCCAACTCCAATGCCTTCACCATGATCGTAAATCCCCAGATGCCGGTTTCAGTAAGCATTACCTCTTCTCTAAACCCGGTCTGTGCCGGAAATACAGTCCTGTTTACAGCACATCCCATCAATGAAGGCTCATTCCCGGTTTACCAATGGAAGGTGAACGGCGTCAATGCCGGGACCAATTCATCCACCTTCACCTACATTCCTGTAAACAATGACCAGGTCAGTTGCCTGATGACCTCCTCGCATACTGTATGTGTCACGAATAATCCCGCTACCAGCAATACGATCGTCATGCAGGTGGATCAGAATCACCCGGTGAGCCTGACGGTATCCGCTTTGCTGAACCCGGTCTGCGCGGGCAATCCTGTTGTGTTTACCGCCCTGCCGATGAACCCTGGATCAAGCCCAGTTTACCAATGGAAGGTGAATGGCGTCAATACCGGGACAAACTCATCCGCCTTTACCTATATCCCGCTTAATAATGACCAGGTAAGTTGTGTGCTAACCTCTTCGCTTACGACCTGTGTGACAAACAACCCAGCGACGAGCAATGTCGTGACGATGACTGTTAATCCTAACTATACGGTGTCGGTGACCATCACAGCACCATCAGATACGGTTTGCCAGGGGAGTTTGGTACAGTACACCGCACACCCGGTCAATGAAGGATTAACTCCCGAATATCAATGGAAAGTGAACGGGGTGAATACCGGGGCAAACTCATCAACCTATTCCTACACCCCGGTGAACAATGATGTGGTGAATTGTATGCTTACCTCTTCCTACACTGCATGCACAACGAATAACCCCGCAACGAGCAACTCCGTGACGATGACCGTGATCAATAATCTTATTGCAGGGATATCCATTACAGCCGTTCCCAACCCGTTCTGTTCGGGAAGCATGGTTAATTGCTCGGCCGTTCCCACCAACTGCGGACTGACACCTTCGTATCAGTGGAAATTGAACGGGGTCAATACCGGGACTAATGCATCCACTTATTCTTACATTCCTCAGCAGGGCGATAACGTTCAGTGCTTGATGAACTCAAGCCTGTCCTGCATCACGAATAACCCGGTAACATCAAACACCATCGTGATGAATGCCCTGGCTGCTCCATCGGTTTCTTTTACCTTGTGTTTCGACAGCATCACCACGATCAATGCTGCAGCTTTCAAACTAAAAGGCGGGGTGCCAATAGGAGGTGTCTATTCAGGACCGGGAGTTAATTCAGGAACAGGGGTTTTTACGCCTTCATCAGCCGGGATTGGTACGAAAACCATAACGTATTTCTATCAGAACTCTTTCTCCTGCGCAAATTCCAAATCAAAGACTATTATCGTGCAGGCAGCTCCTTCGTTCAACTGCAGTCAGAACTTCACTGATATCCGGGATAACAAGGTCTATTCCACAGTCCAACTCGGAACCCAGTGCTGGATGCAGAAGAATCTCAATTACGGAACTTCTCTACAAGGTACAACAGAACAGACCGACAACTGTATAAATGAAAAATACTGTTACAATGACGATCAGGCCAACTGCAATGTATACGGAGGCCTGTAT
>Ga0118677_10002371_pt1 | contig 38040 bp, 21 predicted proteins | sample AliMusrvi5mmetaG_FD_86154 | JGI IMG/M metagenome (GOLD analysis project Ga0118677, IMG submission 86154) | reverse complement strand
ATATATATATATATATATAATATAGCTGGGCTAACCAGCCAGGGAGTGTCCTTAGTACACTTTACAGTAAGAATTCTCAGTGTTCTCCAAGTTACCCTTCAAGGGGCAACATGTTACCTTTCATTGAGAACTAGTTACCCAAATGACATTTGGATGATAGGTATCAACCTGAAAGGAAACAAAATGACTTGACAACTTGAGAAAGGGTAACTAAACAATTTTTTGATGGAAAAACATTCTCAAATCTTTTGAAAATAAGCACTGATCTTTTCGAAAGACTTATTTCGAGTTCCGCGTTGATTTTCACGATTTCGAAGTGAAAAATTCACGTTCGTCGACTTTTAAATGGCTCATTTGACTTGTGAAAACTTTATTCAAGCTTCTGTGGAAGTCCCTCTACTCCATTTTAGAGGAAAAGATATTGTCGTGATGGGAAAGTTAATTACAGTCTCAGAATTGCTTCTAAAAGCCAATTATGTGGAAGTGCAACAGTACCTGACTGAGACTTTCTGTTCCGCAGACCAGATATTTGTGGTGCCTTCAATTAATGATCAGGACTTATCTTTGAGTATGATGTCGGTGGAACAAATAGACAATGTTGTCCTAAAAAAACAGTCAAATGAGGTGCGCCCAATTATTCCGGAAAATGCCAAAGAGGAATGGGATATTCTGAAAGCTGCGTTCAACTCTGTTCCTGAATCTGAGAAGCCTACAATAGAAAATAACATCAGAAGCTTTGCTCATCGCTACATTCTGGAGGCTATAGCTGCTAACGCTTTGAAAAAGATTGCAATCTATTCAGACCCAGTTGTGAAAAAGCCCTTTTTGCTGCTTGATAATAGAAAGGTCTTCACCTCGGACAAGACCAAAGTAAAGACAGCTGCCAACAGAGCAGGAAATTCGATGGCTAGAGCAATGCTTCAATCCACAAAGAAAACTGATGTGCAGTCGTCCCCAGCTGGGAAGCCAGGAAAGCAGATTCAGGAAGTGCGGGAATCTGATGTGGAGAGTTCTGAAGAGTCTTATAAACCTTCGAATCAGAACTCAGACTCAGAAATTGAAGAGGTACGTTCTAAATCGTTACCTATTAAAGTTATTGAAGTACCTTCAGGATCCTCTACCAATGAGGAGTGGGCACCAACGGCTAAAGAATCTGTGAAAAAAGCCGCTAAAAGCGCTAAGCATACAAGGAGCAAATCCCCAATCATTCCGAAGAAAAAGCACTTAAAGAAATCTGCTCCTCAAGTCAAACAGACAGTATCAATCAAGAAAGGACCATCAGCTGGAAAACTTTCCAAGAAGAGTACAGTAATCAAACACGAAAGTGAGGAAGACAGTTCTTCCAGCGATTCTTCAGATTCTGCTGCCTCAGAGCAGGTATTGAGTGGAGCCCTGCGGCTTGCTTATGTGTGCTGCGTATGCGTACCGCCTCGGCCCCCACATAAACTTGTGAAACCGTTTTAGTGCTTTGGATTTTTTCGGACTTGTTTTTTTTTGCCTTTTCTGTATTTTTAAATTTTGAAAAAAAATAACTCACAGTGGCATACGATATTGCGGATGCAACCATAGTTATTTGGCCTTTATTAGCGAGAGAGGCAATATTTGCAATTGAATTATAAAATGGTTTTCGCTCTCCTAATAAATCCAACATTACATTGGTGTCAATAAAGAGTTTAGTCTTCATTTATATTTTTCCGTAAGATAATTTGAATAGTTATTTTTGTAATCCAAATCAGCAGGTATTTGAACTCCTGAAGACATGCTCTTTACAAATGGTGAAATCTGAATGTCTGTTTATGAATCCTCTTTAATTAATGATTGCAGATAAAATTCAATAATTCGTGACAAACTTCTGTTGTGTGAAGTTGCATATTCTTTTGCTCTTTCAATCACCACCTTATCGAGTTTTAAAGTCAATTTAGTATCCATTGTTAAAAGTTTTATAAGTACCAATATACTGAATAAATCCGTGCTAAGCAAATGTGTCTTTTCGCTTTTCTCTTTGTCTATTATGTCAATTTTTCAGATTCAAAGCATTCGGGTGCGCCAAATTGTCTGATAATCAGGATTGGCAGGTGTTTTGAGTAATCTTGTATAATCACCTATTTTCAGTCAGTTTTTGGTGGGTTATCTTGAGAGGAAATATTTAATAAATCAAAGTTATGAATTTTGACAACTTCACAATCAAAGCGCAGGAGGCCGTAAATCAGGCAGTTAAAATTGCCGAAGGGAACAACCAGCAGGCCATTGAGACAGGACATCTCCTAAAAGGATTGATGGTTAATGCAGAGAGTGTCACCGGTTTCCTGTTAAAGAAATTGGGTGTTAATGTTGTGATATTCAATGCTGCACTCGACAAAATTATTGTAAGTTATCCGAAGGTGACCGGAGGGGAATCGTACCTTTCGTCAGCGGCCAATTCGGCAGTGCAAAAAGCTGTATCTATCTCGCAGAAAATGGGGGATCAGTATGTTTCGGTCGAACATTTGTTACTGGGTCTTCTGGATGGAAGTGATCAGGTTAGCAGATTGATGAAAGATAGCGGTATTAGCCACAAAGAACTTGAGGAGGCGATTAAAGCGTTACGCAAGGGATCGAAGGTTGATAGTCAGACAGCTGAAGATACCTTTAACTCACTGAACAGGTTTGCAGTAAACCTGAATGAAATGGCAAAGTTAGGAAAGCTCGATCCTGTGATTGGCCGTGATGAAGAGATACGCCGTGTATTGCAGATTTTGTCACGAAGAACAAAAAATAATCCCATCCTGATTGGCGAACCGGGGACGGGTAAAACAGCAATTGTCGAGGGTTTGGCCCAAAGGATAGTCAGGGGAGACGTACCTGAAAATTTGAAAGATAAGCAGGTTTTCTCACTCGATATGGGTGCATTGATTGCTGGTGCTAAATATAAGGGTGAATTCGAAGAAAGATTGAAAGCTGTTATCAATGAAGTAATTCAGGCAGAAGGGAATGTAATCCTTTTTATTGACGAGATTCATACGTTGGTTGGTGCCGGCAAAGGCGAAGGTGCTATGGATGCTGCCAATATTCTGAAACCTGCTTTGGCACGTGGCGAACTTCGGGCCGTCGGAGCAACGACTTTAAGTGAATATCAAAAATATTTCGAGAAAGATAAAGCACTCGAACGTCGTTTCCAATTGGTGATGGTTGACGAACCAACCACATTAGATGCTATCTCAATTCTTCGCGGATTGAAGGAGCGATATGAAAATCACCACAAAGTAAGGATTAAAGATGATGCGATCATTGCCGCTGTTGAACTATCACAACGATATATTACCGACCGGTTTCTTCCCGACAAGGCAATTGATCTGATGGATGAAGCTGCAGCTAAACTTAGAATGGAGATGGATTCACTTCCTGAAGATCTCGATGAAATTGATCGTAAACTGACACAGCTGGAGATTGAACGTGCTGCTATTCAACGTGAAAACGACACTTCAAAACTTGAGAAACTCGAAGAGGAAATTGCGAATCTGAAGGCCGAGCAAACAAAGTACAGGGCATCGTGGCAGGCTGAAAAAGGTGCGATTGAGGCGGTACAAAATGAGAAGTTACTGATCGAAGATTTGAAACTTCAGGCCGATCAGGCTGAACGACAGGGTGAATATGGGCGCGTTGCAGAAATTCGTTATGGTAAAATCAAAGATGCAGAAAAGGAGATAGCCAATTTGCAGCAGGAACTTATTCAGTTGCAGGCTGGTAAATCACTTATCAAGGAAGAGGTAGATAGTGAAGATATTGCGGATGTAGTTGCGCGCTGGACAGGTATTCCTGTCAAGAAGATGCTGCAAAGTGAAAGGGATAAATTGCTACATCTTGAAGACGAATTACATTTGCGTGTTATTGGTCAGGATGAGGCAATTGCCGCTGTTTCGGATGCCGTAAGGCGTTCACGCGCCGGTTTACAGGATGACAAACGACCAATTGGTTCTTTTATTTTTCTGGGAACTACAGGGGTAGGAAAGACCGAACTTGCTAAAGCTTTGGCAGAATACTTGTTTGATGACGAAAATATGCTTACTCGTATCGATATGTCTGAATATCAGGAGAAATTCTCTGTTACGCGGTTGATAGGATCGCCTCCGGGATATGTCGGTTATGAGGAAGGCGGACAATTGACCGAGGCAGTAAGGCGCAAACCTTACTCTGTTGTTTTATTTGATGAAATCGAGAAAGCGCATCCTGATATTTTCAATGTTTTGCTTCAGGTTCTTGATGATGGTCGACTTACAGACAATAAAGGTCGTACAGTCAATTTTAAAAATACAATCATTATCATGACCTCGAATATAGGTTCACAAATCATTCGCGAACGGTTTGCTCATCTCACTGAAAGTAATCGTACAAAAGTGGTTGAAGATTTGAGGACCGAATTGTTCGAATTGCTTAAACAGACAATACGGCCAGAATTTCTGAATCGTATCGATGATATCATCATGTTTACCCCATTAAGCCGTAAAGAAATCTATCAAATTGTACGGTTACAATTTGCACTGGTAGCTGAACGGTTAAGGAAGAGTGGATATGAGACTACAATTACCGACGCAGCAGTGGATTGGATTGCTGAAGCAGGTTTTGATCCGCAGTTTGGTGCACGGCCTGTTAAGAGGATGATGCAAAAATACCTGCTCAACGATTTATCGAAGGATATTCTTGCAGGTAAAGTCACTGCTGGACTTCCGGTAGCGGTAGATGTTAAAGACGACAAATTAGTCTTTGTGAGTGAATAGTTAGTGAACTGTTTTAAGAGAAGGGGATAGGTAATGATCTTATCCCTTTCTCTTTTTAAATAATGATTAAATCTTACTCAGCTAACCGGACAAATCGGGTACCAAAAACTACTTATTCCTTGTTTTTAATAACTTTGCGGCCCTTGCATGACCAACGCAGATAACAATATTTATGTGCCTGCTCATTGGAAAAACAATTTTCGGGATTACTCCTTATTATTAAGAAAGGAAAAGTCCGTGATAAATAGAGAATAGTAAAATGAACAAAGCTAAAATTCAAGGTCATGTTGCCATGTTATTCACTTCATTGATATTTGGAGTGAATATTCCATTTTCAAAGAATCTGATGCCCAACTGGATGAGTCCTTTGGGTTTGACTTATTCCCGTTTTGCCTTTGGCGCAATGGCTTTCTGGTTGGTGTCATTGTTTCTGAAGTCGGAAAAGGTCACCCGAAAGGATATGGGAACACTCTTTCTTGGATCAGTGTTAGGTGTGGGGATTAATCAGGCTGTATTTATCTCCGGATTGCAACATACCTCAGCAACAAATGCATCCATAGTGATTACGATCACTCCAATTCTTGCCATGATTATTTCATTTTTTATTCTTAAAGAGCCAATTACATTTAAAAAGGCCGGGGGTGTAATCATAGGATTGGTTGGAGTTTTATCGATGATTTTAACCTCTGAGGTATCTGCTTCGGGTCGTGAAGCCTCCTTGACAGGCGATTTTTTATGTGTTTTAAGCAGCCTTTCGTATGCCTTCTTTCTTGTTCTGACACGTGGAATCTCAAAGCGGTACAATTCAGTCACCATCATGAAATGGATGTTTCTTTTCTCGACTCTCATGTTTGCCCCTTTTGGTTATAAAGAAGTCGCTTCGGCAAGAATATTCGTTGATGGTACTACAGTTGCATGGAGTAGCTATCTTTATTTGTTGATTGGGGCAACATTTATCACCTATTTATTGATCCCGATCGCTCAAAAGCAAATCCGTCCCACAACGATCGGCATGTATAATTATTTGCAACCTCTTGTGGCATCTTTTATTGCTATTATGTGGGGTCAGGATATATTTTCGTGGACTAAACCATTATCAGCCTTGCTGATTTTTGCCGGGGTCTATTTCGTTACAACAAGCAAATCGCGTGAAGATGTGGAACGCGAACGACTCCAGCAGTTGGGCAAAGTTAATTTAAGCAAACTACAACCTTATTCAATTAAGGAACCCGTAAATAAGCTTTAACCATTAATAATGATATCCTTTAATCGTTGACTATAGAGAATCAATCATTTGAGAGATTGTGCATGTAAAGGATTTGCAAGTTGATATTATATATCCATAGTGGATTGTGAATAATAAAGAAACCGGAAGCATGTTTTATAGAAATTGGGTAAACAGATCGCAATATTATCAATTTGTAAACTTTTAAAGCCTCGGTATCTTGATTGGAAATTAAATCTATTTTTGTTTGCCAAATTCTTTTAGAGGAGGGCTATCTCCTTAAAATTAATTGCTGGCATCAAACGACAAAATAATCGAATAATGGAAAATTCTAAACGTAATGATGCTTTACGTACCGATGCATTAAATTACCACAAAAATGGGAGACCTGGGAAAATTCAGGTTATACCAACAAAACCTTACAGTACCGCGCGCGATTTGGCGCTTGCGTATTCACCTGGTGTGGCATTCCCATGTTTGGAGATTCAAAAAGATCTTCAGGCTGCTTACGACTACACAGCCAAAGGAAATCTGGTTGCAGTAATCTCGAATGGAACAGCGGTTCTCGGTTTGGGCGATATTGGCGCTCTTGCCGGAAAACCTGTAATGGAAGGAAAAGGTCTATTATTCAAAATTTTTGCTGATATCGACGTGTTTGATATTGAAGTCGATGAAAAAGATCCAGCGAAATTTATTGAAGTGGTGAAAGCAATCGCTCCTACTTTTGGAGGAATCAATCTTGAAGATATTAAAGCACCTGAATGCTTTGAAATCGAAGAAAAACTAAAGGAAGCGTTAGATATCCCGCTCATGCATGATGACCAACACGGAACTGCTATTATTTCAGCAGCTGCGCTGATCAATGCTCTTGAATTGGTTGATAAGAAAATTGAAGATATTAAAATTGTAGTCAATGGTGCAGGAGCTGCTGCTTCTTCATGTACCACCCTTTATATGGCGCTTGGTGCCAAACTTGAGAACATAGTGATGGTCGACAGTAGAGGTGTTATTTCAACTCGTCGTACTGATCTGAACAGCCGCAAGCTTCCGTTTGCAACATCATTGCCATGTAATACCTTGGCTGAAGCGGTCGCCGGTTCGGATGTTTTCCTTGGTCTTTCAGTTGAAGGTTGTCTTACCAAGGAAATGGTTCGCAGTATGGCGGATAATCCACTCGTATTTGCTTGTGCTAATCCAAATCCGGAAATTTCATATGCAGACGCTATGGCTTCGCGTCCTGATATTATTTTTGCAACCGGTCGCAGCGACTATCCTAATCAGGTCAACAATGTATTAGGATTCCCATATATTTTTCGTGGTGCATTGGATGTACGTTCAACTGGCATTAACGAAGCGATGAAGGTGGCTGCTGTGCTTGCAATTGCTGAACTTGCTAAAAAACCAGTTCCTGAAGTGGTTACCGCAGCTTATAATTCGAATCATTTAAGTTTTGGACGTCAATATATTATTCCAAAACCACTCGATCCACGTCTGTTGGTGACCGTTGCCCCTGCTGTTGCGAAAGCAGCAATGGAAAGCGGTATTGCCCGCAGGCCAATTACCGATTGGGACAAGTATGAAGAAGAATTACGCATGCGCATGGGTCTCGACAATAAACTGATTCGTGGTTTGACCGAAAAAGCAAAAGAAAATCCGAAACGGGTTGTTTTTGCAGAAGCTAACCATATCAATATGTTGAAAGCTGCTTCTGTTGCAAGGGCTGAAGGCATTTGCATCCCTATTTTGCTCGGTAACGAAGAGATTATTGGCAAACTGATCAAGAATAACAGCATTGAGCTTGAAGGAGTTGAAATTGTCAATCTTCGTCACGATCGTGAATTCTCGAAACGGGAAAAGTATGCCAAAATGTTAACTGCCAAACGCCAGCGTGAGGGGATGACCTATGAGGAGGCTTTCGAGAAAATGTTCGACCGTAACTATTTCGGTATGATGATGGTTGAAGCAGGCGATGCTGATGCATTTGTTACAGGGGTTTATACAAAGTACGCTGATGCTATTGCACCTGCTATTGAAATTGTAGGTATGCGTGAAGGGTTGAACCACATTGCCGGAATGAATATTGTAACCACTAAACAGGGAACGCTTTTCTTTGCCGATACTATGGTAAATAGTCACCCAACCAAAGAAACATTGATTGATGTTGCCAAGCTGACACAAGATGCGGTGAAATTATTTAATACCGAACCAGTGATGGCAATGCTTTCTTATTCGAACTTTGGCGCAAGGGCCACCGGAAGCCCGGGAATGGTTCACGATGCTGTGGCATATTTGCATAAGAATAATCCTGAAATGATGGTTGATGGCGAATTACAGTTGAATTTTGCCTTGAATAAAGATTTACGTCACGATAAATTCCCATTCTCCAAAATTGATGGTAAAAATGTGAACACATTGATTTTCCCGAACCTTAGTTCGTCAACCATTGCCTACAAGCTGATGCTTGAAAATGGAATGAGCGATACGATCGGACCAATTCAGATGGGTTTGAATAAACCTATTCACATCCTGAATGTTGAAAGCACTGTTCGTGATATTCTTAATATGGTGACCATTGCTGTTATAGATGCTCAGGTTGAAGAACAAAAGCTTCAGCAGAAATCATAATAATAAGCTTATACGCCTTTTAAAGGCAATTAAATTACAAAGATCCTGTGAAGTAAAATTCACGGGATTTTTTTCGCACTCAATTTGAGTAATAAGTTTTGATATTTAATTAGTCATCACTCTGACTATTTTCGTCATTTAAAGAATGAGAAAAGATTATGAAATTATTGGCACCGCCGCTTCCATAATGATTGATGTCACCGAGATAGGAAAAGGTTAAGATAAAATATCAAATTTTACACTTGCATTTCCCGGAATATTCACCTATACTTCATTGAGATTCTGTAAACTGAGATATGCATCAAAACTTAGGTTGTATTGCGCTAATTTGAGCGATCTCATTTGTATAAGCTTATAAGCGGGGTCTTAACTCCTCTGCATTCAAATATTGGAAGTGAATTACCCCCTCTTTTAGTCCAAATAGAACGATTGATCTATTGAAAATACTTTGTCGTCCTACGATCATGCATATTTGTTCGTTTAAAGGAAGTCACAGACTTCGTTTCCTGATTGTAACAGAAGTGATTAAGTTATTCTAATATCTTAATCATCCAGTGTATTACAATATTTGCTGTTGATTTTTTGGAAATTTAAATGTAGGAACGTAGGATCGTAGGAAATAAATTGAAAAAACATGGACATTTTCTAAGTTTATACGCTCATAAGATATTGTATAATAATTTGGTAGGTCAAATGTTCCTACGATCCTACGTTCCTATTTCGAAATATCCGATATTTAATTCTGAAGGTTCTGAATTAATGTCCTGTCATCAGCCAATTAAGAATCAGCCTAAAGGCCAATATCCGACATCTATTTATCCACCTTCCTTAATTGTTTTCACCTCCCTCTGTAATGAGAATAGTCAACGATGCAATTGGAATGGGCACTTTCTTTGAGAGCTTATTTGCAGGCATAATTGGAACACCGCTTCCATTATTGGATTACTCCTTGAAATAATCAGATGATACACCCTTATAGAATTAGTCCGGAAAACGTGTGTAGGTAATGAATTTATTACCCCATGAATTTATATTGGAATACAAAGTTGGATGAAAAATAATGCATTTTTTGATTCAAAAAGGTAATATATTCGCAACCTGACTACATTTTTTCCAATTATTCCGGTTTTCTATGGCTGATTTAGGAGTAATTCTACGGTTTATTTTCTTCTTAAACTATACTGAAAAATTCTTCCGTTTAAAATTATTGAATCCCAAATTTTCATACGATTTTTACGATTTTTGAACTTAAAACTGAAAATATTTGTAAATCCGAACCCTTAAAAATCGAAGATCCTTGTTTTTGGTTATTGATAATGCTTATAAACAAGCAATTAATACATTTTTTAACATTTAAACGATAAATTTCGAAAACTGCACTATATCAAATTTTTAATTGTTATTAATCGTTAAATTAATCGCTTTATTAATCGCTTGCTTTTAGTTTTGTGATGAGTTTTTTTAATTGTTATTAAGACTCGTTAATATTTAAACTAATTATTTATCATTATGAAGAAACGAATTTACGTTATTCTAATCTTACTGTTTGCTTCCTTTGCCGGTGCAATGGCACAGGTGAAAGTAAGCGGGACTGTTTCAGATCCCGATGGAAACAAGATTCCAGGCGTCTCTGTCGTTCAGAAAGGGACAACTATTGGAACGTCAACTGACATTGACGGGAAATTTTCCTTAAGTGTGAATGCAAAAGCTGTTTTGCAATTTTCGTTTGTAGGAATGAAACCTGTCGAAGAAGTAGTAAATGGCAGATCGGTCATCAATGTGAAAATGGAAGCCGAGACAGTTGGGGTTAATGAAGTTGTTGTAACAGCCTTAGGTATCCAGCGCGAAAAGAAAACTTTGACTTATGCTTCTCAGCAGGTTTCAGGAGATGAGATGTTGAAGGCAAGAGATCAAAACTTTATGAATGCTCTTAGTGGTAAAGCATCTGGTTTGGATATCAAAACAAGTAGCTCAGGCGCCGGTGGTTCTACTAAGGCAGTACTTAGAGGAAATAAGTCACTTGTAGGACTTAGCGAACCTCTTTATGTTATCGATGGTATTCCAATGGTAAACAACAAGGGTGGACAACCTGATTCCTATGGCGGTACTGATGGTGGTGATGGACTTTCTGCTATTAACAGCGATGACATCGAAAGTATCAACGTACTTAAAGGCGCCAACGCTTCTATACTTTATGGTAGCCAGGGTGCAAATGGTGTCGTTTTAATTACTACCAAGAAAGGTAAAGCAGGAAAAGTAAGTGTAAATGTTAGCTCCAGTACAATGATTGAAACTGTATCAGGGCTGCCTGATTTTCAGTATAATTATGGTGCTGTTGGTGGATCAGATTATAGCTGGTCGAAGGTAAAAGGAAGCAATTATCAAAGTTCGTATATCAAAGATTTCTTCCGTAGTGGAATTAACACCACGAATTCAATTTCTGTTAGTGGCGGAAATGACAAAACCACAACCTATTTTTCATATTCAAATGTCTCTGCCACTGGCGTATTGCCAACCAATCGTTACAGTAAAAATAACTTCTCTTTTAATCAGTCAACAAAATTATTTAATGATAAAGTGACTATCAGTTCGAATGTGATGTTTTCTAATGAATTGAGTCATAATCGTCCCGGAGCAGGTTATTATAATAATCCACTTACAGGATTGTATTTGTTTGCCCGCGAAAGAGATTTTGCATCCTATAAAAAGGATTATCAGCTGTTTAATAAGGACAGGAATATGTATGTGATGAATTGGTATTCCACCGAAGAAAAACAAAACAATCCTTTCTGGGAGCTCAATAATGACCCTAAAGTAAATACTACCTTTCGTGCAATTGCAAGTTTAAAGTTGTCTTGGGATATTTCGAAGCACCTTAAGTTCGATATCCGTGGAAATATTGATTATAACGATAAAGTCAATGATTACAGGTATGCTGCCGGTGGAAACTCAGTAAGTGTTAGTCCAAACGGATCATGGAGTTATTCAAAATACAATGATAAGTCGATCTATACTGATGGATTATTGAATTACAATAATAAGTTTGGCAATTTCAGTTTAACAGGACTTCTTGGTGCCAGTTATCTGCATAATACTTTCAACGATGGAATGTCAGTTGCAAATGGTACAGTTAGTTTGATGTACCCCAACTTCTTCTCTTTCGCTAATATGCCTTATAATGTCATGTTTAATAATTCTATTAGCAAGGAAATCAAAGAAGGAGTTTTTGCAAACGCTCAAATCGGTTATAAAGAGATGTTATTTTTGGATTTGTCCGCACGTAACGACTGGGCTTCTACTTTAGCCCTTACCGGGAATGAATCTTATTTATATCCTGCAGCCGGTCTTTCAGCTATTATTAGCCAGATGGTTAAATTGCCTGAAGCGATTACATTTGCAAAAATTAGGGGTTCTATGTCAAAGACTGCCAATGAAGTACCCTATAATGTTGTAAATCCGTGGAATTCTATCTCAGGTACTGGTACTCCTGACGGAATCGGTGGTATTAATAGAAATACCCAGGTGCCTTTTACTAACCTGAAACCTGAAGAGATTACAAGTCAGGAATTAGGAACGGAATGGAGATTCTTCAGAGGTAGGGTAGGATTGGAATTCACCTATTATAATGATGTAAGCAAAAATCAGTTCCTGACATTAAGCGCTCCTTCTGGTTCAGGTTATACCTATTACTACATCAATGCAGGGAAAATCACGAACAAAGGTTTTGAGTTGACTGTAGATGCAGAACCTGTAAAAACTGCCAGTCTAAGCTGGAAATCTTCGGTGAATTTATCGCAAAACAAGAACAAAATTAATGAATTGATTGCTTCTAATCCTGATTACCAGGTAGGTGGTGACAACGAAGGTTTTGCGGCCATCATCAAGGCAGGCGGATCATTCAATGATGTATACATTTATAAGTTTGCCAGAAATACTGCTGGTCAAATTATCATAGATGCTAATGGAAATCCTACAAAGGCAGCTAAACAGGAGAAAGTTGGAAATGTTAATCCGGATTTTATTTTAGGATGGAACAATACAATTACTTTTAAAGACTTCTATGTTAGTGCACTTGTCAATGGTAAATTTGGAGGGATTGCATTTTCGAAAACAGAAGCTTTCCTTGACTCCTACGGTGTAAGTAAAAGAACTGGAGATGTTCGCGATGCAGGCAGTACAATGCCAATCAACGGTATCCAGGGAACAACTGCGGTAACATCAATTGATCCGGTTATCTATTATAATTCGGTTGGGGACAGGAACAGGATCATGGAGCCTTATGTATTCTCAAGAACCAATGTCAGATTAGCTCAATTGGTAATTGGTTATAATCTGAATATGCAAAAACTTAAATTGCCACTCAAAGAAGCATCGATATCATTGATCGGTAGGAATTTATTCTTCTTCTACAAAAAAGCTCCTTACGATCCGGAACAATCAATGAGTACTGCTAATAATATGCAGTCAAATGAGGTATTTAGTATGCCTGCTACAAGGACTTACGGTATTAACTTAAAAGTCACTTTCTAAAATTTTAAAATTGTTTAATATGAAAAAGTTATTTATAGCTATACTATTCCTGGGAGCTCTTGCATCGTGCACCAAGAATTTTCAAACTGAGAACCAAAATCCCTATCAGATATCTGATGAGTTGCTTACACAGGATTTTAACCTCCTGGGTTCGCCATTCTCCGGGCTGTTGTTCAATCTATTCGGGCATCAAATTGAAGAAGACCTGTGTTATGATTCCTGGATGGGTTATATGAATACACCAACCCCTTTTGTGGGTAATGTTAATAATACGACCTATTACATCCGGTGGAACTCATACTGGGATCGTGTTTATGGCTCAGTAATGTCTCCTTCCAAACAAGTAATCCAGTTGGCCACGGCTAATAAATTACCACTTTTTGCTTCATGGGCAAAACTGATCCGGGTTCTATCAGTTTCTAAACTGACTGCTATTCATGGTCCGGTGATCTATTCCAATTACGGTTCTACAGCCAATACGATTCTTTATGATAAAGAATCTGATCTTTATAACCTGTTTTTTGCGCAGTTAGACTCTATTCAAACTGATTTTGCGGCAAACAAAGATTACGTTGGTTTTAAAAAATTCGATCCAAGTTATTCCGGCAATATGTCGAAATGGCTGAAACTTATAAATTCTGAGCGATTGAGATTGGCAATGCGCATATCAAAAGTTGCTCCAGCTCTCGCAAAAACTCAGGGTGAAAAAGCAATGAGCGATGCTGCCGGACTTATAGCAACCAATGATGATAACTTCAATGTTGCATTATTAGGTAATTTAATGCCCGTTGCTATGATTTGTTTCCAATGGGACGATACCAGAATGGGTGCCGTAATGGAATCTTTCTTGCTTGGATTAAAAGATGGAAGGGTTTCGAAATACTTCCAGGGTCCAAATCTAAGTCAGGATGCTTCACTTTCAGCATATGCCTATAAAGGAATCCGCAACGGTGCTTTTTGTAATGCTAAAATCGATAGAGTTCCTTATTCAAGGGTTTCCGATGATTTTAATACTGCACAAAACAGAAGAGGATTCACTGCTGCCGAAGTTAGTTTTCTTAAGGCTGAAGCAGCTCTTAGAGGCTGGGCAGGGGCTGGAGATGCGAAAACCAATTATGAAAATGGGATAAGGCAATCTTTTGACAATTGGAAAGCACCAAATGTGGATGCCTACATTACAGATGCCACGAGCAAACCAATTGACTATGTCGATCCAAAGGATGCAAGAAATAATTTTACAGCTTCTTCTACAATAACAGTTGCCTGGAATGCAGGCGATAGCAATGAGTTGAAATTAGAGAAGATCATGACCCAGAAATGGATAAATAATTTCACTAATACGCTGGAATCATGGTGCGATTTCAGAAGGACAGGCTATCCTAAGATTCCTCATGTAGCCAAGAATGACAGCAGTCCAGATTGGGGAGTTATTCCAGCTGATCAGTGGATCAAGAGGATGCCATTCACCAATGGTGAAAGAACTGGTAGTGCAGCAGCAGTTGCCGATGCAACCTCAAAACTTGGTGGACCAGACCTTATCAGCACTCGCTTATGGTGGGATGTTGTCGGCCCAAATTTCTAAGCTAAGTCTTTGAAAATTAATATGAAAATACCCTTTTACATTTTTGTAGGGGGGTATTTTCTATTTTATAGCTACACTTTTTAGTGGATTTACGCTGTGCGCTTCAAGTATCAACTATTGAATCTGGGCTAAACCAAATAGAAGAATTATGAATCTACAACCTTTGGATATCGGTATTGTAATAGGTTACCTGGTTTTAACTTTACTTATTGGTTTTCTGATATCGAAGCGTGCCAACAAAAATCTCGATTCCTATTTCCTCGGTGGAAGAAGTATTCCATGGTATATTTTAGGCATTTCCAACGCTTCCGGGATGTTTGATATTACCGGAACAATGTGGTTTGTCTCAATTCTTTTTGTCTACGGACTCAAAGGTGCATGGCTCCCATGGATGTGGCCTATATGGAATCAGATTTTCCTGATGGTTTTTTTGGCGGGGTGGCTAAGACGTTCAAATGTGATGACTGGTGCCGAATGGATGAGGACCCGATTTGGAGAAGATCGGGGTGGTCGGCTATCACACCTCATAGTTGTTGTATTTGCTATTATCAGCGTAATAGGTTTTATTGCATATACTTTTGCCGGCATTGGTAAGTTCGCCACTTCATTTTTCCCATGGGACCTAACCACAGAAATAGGTTCTGTCATTATTCCTTCCGAAAATATGTATGCCCTGTTAATTATGGGCTTTACTTCTATCTATGCAATAAAAGGGGGATTATACAGTGTCGTTGCTACTGAAATTATGCAATACCTTGTAATGATGGTTTCCTGCTTTATTGTTGGATTTATTGCAATGAACCTTGTCTCATCTGAACAATTAAATGCAGTTATACCTGCAGGCTGGAAAGACCTGTTTTTTGGATGGAAATTAAACCTCGACTGGAGCAACCTGATCCCCTCTGTTACGAATAAAATTAAGGTCGATGGTTATGATTATTTTTCGATCATATTCATGATCATGATCTTTAAAGGAATTTTGTCAAGTATTGCCGGACCTGTTCCGAGTTATGATCTTCAACGTATATTAGCAACTAAGAGTCCGCGTGATGCGGCGAAAATGATAGGCTTCACTTCATTGGTGCTTTTCATTCCCAGGTTTTTTATGGTAGCAGGATTTACAGTTCTTGTGCTTGTTTATTTCAGCCCTAAACTGGTAGCAATGGGTCCGGGAATTGACTTTGAAATGGTTCTGCCGTATGCTGTAAGTAATTTTATTCCAACAGGTTTATTAGGATTATTGCTGGCGGGATTGATAGCGGCATTTATGTCAACCTATGCGGCATATGTGAATGCAGGCCCCGCTTATATTGTAAACGATATTTATAAAAAATTCATCAATCCCAATGCTTCAAACAAAAGTTATATCAACATGAGTTACCTTGTTTCGCTTGTTGTCGTAACTATTGGAATTATATTTGGTTTTTTTATTGACTCGATTGATTCTATGACCAAATGGATAGTATCCTCCTTATATGGTGGATATACTGCAGCCAATATTTTGAAATGGATCTGGTGGCGCTTCAACGGATACGGTTATTTCTGGGGAATGCTGACAGGATTGGTTGCTTCATTATTTATCCCGCTATTCTTGCCTCATATTTCTGCACTTAGCTCTTTTCCTATTATCTTGATGGCTTCATCTATCGGTTCAGTTGCCGGGAGTTTACTAACCGAACCCAGTGATGAAGAGGTTTTAAAGAAATTTTATTCAAATGTTCGGCCCTGGGGATTCTGGGATCCTATTTATAAGAAAGTAAAAGCAGAAATGCCTGATTTCAATAAAAATAGGGATTTCAAACGCGATATGATGAATTGTGTGGTTGGTATTGCATGGCAAATGTCAATGGTTGTTGTACCTATCTACCTGGTTATTCATGAATTCGGTTCCATGACTATTGCCTTAAGCATCTTCTTATTAACTTCTGTTTTACTGAAAATATACTGGTACAATCGACTTGAGAATTAGTTCTGTCCGATAAAAGAGATAGCTCTGTTGCTTTGTATCCTGTATTTGTAGATTAGACCTTAAAAAATCCCGGTTAATAATCCAACACTCAACCCGAAGGTAGTCAGTCGAGCAACTTTGGCTGTATCACCCGATTTCCCCAAAATTACATTCAGTAATGTTTCGTATCTTTATCAACGTTGGAATCGTATTTATTTTATCCTGTCAAATGTCGCGAAGCATGTCTTCACTTTAACTATTTATAAATAAATTATGGTTGTAGCAAACCAGCAAATCTGAAATCCTTGAATAATTTGCAATTTAAAGCGATATACTGAATTTGAAAAGTCGAGACCTATTAGAAAAGAAGTAAACTAAAATCATATTTTAAGATTCAGACGATATTAAATACTTGTTAAATTTGAAGCTTGTATTTGCAATTTTTAAATTGAATTAAGATATCGAAACCTTTTTATCGTTAATTTCGTATTTAAGCGGTTAATTAGGGATTAGTAAAAGATTAATATGCGATTAATTTCTATTTTTGTTTTATTATCGAAGACGTTATACCACTAATCGGGTCAAATATGAATAATCGGTCATGGATATTTTTTGGACTGGTTTTTCTGGTTTTATTGTCCACTAAAATATCAGCTCAAAATCTTTATCACACGGGGCTTCTTTTTGCAGCGGCTCCGCAACCAAAAGAACTACGAACTTCGTTAAATCTGACGCCAGGTTCTCCTATTACTGTGCGAAATAAATTTAGTCTGGAGTTCGATTTTGCGATTTGGAACCGTGATCAATTCGGGTATATTTTCCGAATCTTCGACAAGCTACACCACAATATTGATCTTGTTTATATCCCTAAAAGTAGCACACTGGCAATTTTGAAATTGGTAGTAAATGGACATCTGACTTTGATCAATTTTGCATTTGCTGAAAAGGATTTGGTGAGAAATAATTGGTTTCACATTAATTTGTCGTTTGATATTGAGAAAGGATTTGTGGATTGTAAAATGGGGGATGTTTCGTTTTCGGACGATAAGGTGGATCTATCGGGTATGAGACGACTCTTTTTCTGTTTTGGTGCCAATCAATCAGATTATTTTCCGACAACCGATGTCCCGCAAATGGCAATCCGAAATATCAGGATTTCTGATTACCAGGGAAAATCGCGCCATAATTGGTTGCTAAATGAGTCCCAGGGGAATGAGGCCACCGATCTTGAGGGCAATTTTACAGCTCATATCACCAATCCCACTTGGCTCATAAATAACCATTTCTTCTGGACAAAAAAGGATGAAGTTCGATTGGATGTTTCTTCCGGGGTGACTTTCGATACAGTGCAGAACAGAATTATGTTTGTTGGAAAGCACAAAATTGTTTCTTATGATGTTGTATCTTCCCAAACCAGCGAGCAGATTGTGAATAATGTTAAACCAGGCAGTTTAAAATCTGAATCATATTTTTATTCATCTGCGCAGAAGAAGATTTACTGTATCGGCCCAATTCCCGCCCCTGTTAATGTTTATGATGAAGGAAAAAATGAATGGGAAAAGGCAATTCCAAATACTGAACCAGCCCAATATATCAATTCTTCGTTTTTCATGAATGAGTATTCAGGCTCGGCATTTTCGGTCGGAGGGTATCATAGTTACAGGTATTATGACATTATGATGAGGTATAGTTTCATGGAAAAGCGTTGGGATCAGATTTTACCAAAAGGCGATAAATTAGAACCACGATCATATGCATCTGTAACCGAAACCCGCAATCCTGGTGAGTATCTTATCTTTGGTGGTTATGGCAATGTTTCAGGGCAACAGGAACTTGGTCCACAATGTTTATATGATCTGTATCAACTAAATTTCAAAGATTCGGTTCTTAGGAAAGTGTGGAAAATGGAGAATGTTACCGAAAACTTTATCCCAATGGGGTCGACAACTGTTCCTGAAGAACATCCGGCACTTTATGTGCTTGGTTTCCCTCCTTTTCTAAATGGTACCTATCTTAAACTTTTCCGTATTTCGCTTGAGAATGCCGGGTATTCAGTAGTAAGCGATACCATTCATTTCTATTTTGATGAAGAACGTTCAAAAGCATCCCTGTTTTTTTTCGGAAAAACGCAGGAGTTTTATGCTGTGATAAAAACACCGGCAGGGAGAGACTCCGCAAATTATAAGATTTTTTCATTGACTTATCCTCCGGTAAATCGATCTTTGATGTCATTTACATTTAAAACGATTTTATTGACCCCTGGGAGATGGACAAAACCTATTTACTGGGTGGTTGCAGCGCTTACTCTTATTATGGTTTACCTCCTTGTACTACTTTTGAAAAAACTTCACATGGCAGAAGAAGATCTGGTCGAAGAACAAAAGCTGAAATCATTAATAAGCAATAAGAAACCTTCAAGAACTGAGAATTCAAATAAGAAACAAGTTGTTTTACCTCAGAAGAATGCCATATATCTGTTTGGAGAGTTTCGAATTTATGATTCTGACGGAGTTGAGATTAGTCATCTCCTTTCGTCAAAATTGAGACACCTTTTTTTATCTGTTTTTTTGTTGGGTGAGAATGAAAATGGCATTACCAACGAAAAACTAAACGGTATTCACTGGATGTATCATTCTCCGCAAAGTGCCAAAAACAACAGAAATGTGAATTTTAAGAAATTAAGAGATTTACTTATGCGTTTGAAAGGTGTTCATATCGCACATAATGATGGAAGTTGGACGATAAAGTTAAATCCGGAAATTTTTTGTGACTATTATTTTCTGCTTAAGAAGATAAAAGAAAGTTTCCAGCCTATTACCCATGAAGAATTTGAGCGAATAGTCCTGGTACTTTCTCAAGGTGCATTTGTAGCTGATGAAAGAACGCCCTGGCTCGATTCATTCAAGAGCCAGTTTCTAAGCTCATTGCTCGATTATCTCTTTTTGCTCGCTGATTCGTTCGAAAAAGACAAAAATCCCGAAGCGATCCGCCGTATTGCAAATTTAATTTTAAAGTCTGATCCATTAAATGAAGAAGCTTTTAAATTAAAGATTGAAGCTCTTATCAAACAAAAAAATCACAATCAGTCATTTATTGATTATGAATATTTTGCAAAGGAGTATAAAACAATGTACGGAATTCCTTACCCGGTAAGCTTCAAATCATTTATCAAAAAAGAGGAATAAATAATACCTTCAAAATAACAAACCCCATTTCCTGACAAGTATTTTCACGGTAAAATTTGCCGGTGATCGGATCTTATGTAATACGAATCAAATAAAGTCACATAATATACTAAATATAATGATGTGCCACTTTATATGGTTTTTCTCCCTATCCTCCCTATATCTTCCCTATACCATGTCCGTATCACACTTTATTAGGTATGTCACATAATGTATGATTAGGAATTGGGTTTAGAAGCCCCTAATTCGATTTTTTTAAATACGACATTATTTATGAGTACTTAATTATTCAATGAAGATGATTTCTTTTTTACCTCCGTCAAGACGATCAGTATTTACCCAGCTCCATTTTGTATCCGAATTATATTGAATCTGATCGGTAAGCCTGAATGAATATCCTGTTCCCATAAGAATAGTCGGCATTTTCCAGTTCTCTTCAATCAATGAATTTGACCCTGATTTTTTCCAGAAATGTGAAGCTCCTATCCATATTTTCGCGTACCAGTAAACTTTACGTTCGAATTTACTTTGAGATAGTGTCTTAGTAAGATTCATTTCACCTTTCAAATGGTTGATATGATTAAGGCGTGCGTTTTTGAATATATTCTGTTCTCCGGTAAAATTGGCTACTCCTGAATTAATTCCAATTTTCCAGTTTTTATTAGGTTCCTGGCTCTTCTTTTCCTGTGCTGCAGCAAATGTGCAACAAAGGAGGATGATCAACAGGTATATAATTCTCTTTAACATTTTATATCAGTCGGAGGTATTCACTCTTAAATTTATGCTTTCCATCGAAAGTTAAAAATTTTAACAAATATAAGGACAAAAAGACGATGTATTTGCCTTGTGTAAATTAATTATTTTCCAATGTAAAAATATTGCTTTTTCAAATATTCGTAAAATATTCATCTCTCTGGTTTGAGCTTCACTTTTTAAACAGTGTTTTTGCGATAGGTCAATTATTTTTAATTCTTTTTGTGAAATATTAAATTCTTTTAATAAATTCGCATGGCAAATCACTATTAGAGTGTTTTTTACAGCAAAAGATAGAATTAGAAGCTTTCTGCTTGAAAATTGGAGATATCTGGATATCAAAACTTATTTTAAAGTATAACCAATTAATTTTCTTTTATGAAAAATATATATGAGTGGTTAATAATCGGTAGTTTATCGGCAATTTCATTTCCTGTTCTAGCCCAGACTGCCCAAATTGCAGAAAAACAAATTCCGCTTGTAACCTACTCTTTTTCAGATCCGGATCCTGTTCCAGAAATGGGAAAGATTTATCCCTATGCCCGTTTTGAAGGTTATTCCGATCAAGGTGTGATGCATAACTGGAAAATGGTCGAAATGGAAAACGACTTTATAAAACTTTCAGTTGCACCTGGGATTGGTGGTAAAATATGGGGTGCAATTGAGAAATCGACGGGTAAAGCATTTATTTATTATAACCATGCCGTGAAATTTCGTGATGTCGCCATGCGTGGACCCTGGACTTCCGGAGGACTGGAGTTAAACTTTGGGGTTATCGGCCATGCACCAACATGCTCCTCACCTGTGGATTATGTTGTCCGTAAAAATGACGATGGTAGTGTTAGTTGTTTCGTCGGAGCAATAGATCTTCCTTCGCGCACCCGATGGAGTGTTGAGATAAATTTGCCCAAAGATAAAGCTTACTTCACCACACGTTCAGTTTGGGACAACCCTACAATGCTGGAGCAATCCTATTACCATTGGATGAACCTCGGAATTAAAACTGCCGGTAACCTGGAGTATACTTTCCCCGGAAAATATTTTTTGGGACATGACGGGAAGCATTCCCAATGGCCAATTGATGAACAAGGCCGGAAGATTAATTTTTATGAGAACAACAATTTTGGAAGTTATAAATCGTACCATGTATTTGGCGAAGCAACAGGTTTCTACGGAGCTTACTGGCATGATGATGATTTTGGATTTGTCCATTATTCAACCTTTGACGACAAACCTGGCAAGAAAGTCTGGATATGGGGATTGTCTGATCAGGGGATGATATGGGACAAACTGCTAACCGATAACGATGGTCAATATACAGAAATTCAATCTGGCAGGCTATTTAACCAGGCTGCTGGGGAAAGTAGTAATACGCCATTTAAAAACAGGGGATTTGCTTCGGGATTAACAGACGAATGGACAGAATACTGGTTTCCGGTGAAGGAAACACAAGGGCTTAAAAGTGCTCTTCCATCAGGATCTGTAAACATTCAACAACATGGTGATACAGTTCAATTGTGGTTTTGCCCAAATGAGAATACTGATGGAAAACTGGAAGTTAGGAACAATAATGAGGTAATTTTTGCAAAGGAGATTCATTCAGTTCCGATGGGAGTCGTAACTTATTCATTTGAATATAAAGGAACCAATAAAAATCTAAGTGTCTGGCTGAAGAACGAATTGCTTTTCGAAACAAATCGCGAAAAATACTTGCTTAAACGCCCCGTTGAATCACCCGCTGGATTTAATTGGGAATCAGCCTTCGGTCATTACACCAAAGGAAAAGAACAGGAACGGCAGCGTTTGTATAAAAATGCTGGTGAAGAATATATTAAAGCGCTGGCAGTTGAGCCGTGGTTTGTCCCGGCTTTGACAGGTATGGCTAACCTGGCCTATCGTAAAACAGACTATTCGACCTCGATGGAATACGCTTCAAAAGCACTTTCTATCGATACATATGATACCGATGCCAACATGATCTACGGATTGGCAGGGTTGGCATCAGGCGATGCGACTTCAGCAATTGATGGTTTTTCAATTGCTTCAGCAGGTATTTCTCAGCGAAGCTCAGCTTATAATGCCCTCGCTTCAGTTTATCTGAATAAAAATGACTATCAAAAAGCGGTTCAATATGCTAAAAAAAGTCTGGTTTATAACCAACTTGGGTCAGATGCCATTCAATTGAAAATTTTCTGTTTCAGAAAGCTTGGGATGCTTAAAGAAGCAAGTAACGAATTGACTAATTTAGAACTGAAAGACCCTTTAAATCATTTTATCCGGATTGAAAGATACCTGGCTGATCCTTCTCTTGAAAATAAAAATCAGGTTCAAAGCCATATTACCAATGAGTTGCCGTACGAGACTTATCTTGAATATGCAATGTGGTATTACCGGAATGGACAATTATCTGATGCATTGAAAGTTTTAGAAATGGCACCTGATAATCAGCCGGTTGTTTTGCTTTGGAAAAGCTACCTGAATCATCTTGCATCGAAAGAGGATATTGCCACGACTCTCTTTACAAAGGCTCTTCAGATCAACACTGAACTCGTATTTCCTTTTAGGATAGAAACCCTGAAACCATTGGAATGGGCGCAATCCCTTTCTGATAACTGGAAAATTAATTATTACACAGGGCTCATTTATCTGAATGCCGGTAATGAAAAGAAGGGTATTGATTTATGGAATAGTTGTGGTGATAAACCCGATTTCTTCCCGTTTTATATAGCACGTTCCCGGCTTTCCAGCCCGGGAAGTCTTCAGGATCAGGCAGATGTTGAAAGAGCTTTGGATCTTGGAACGAATGACTGGCGTGCCGGATTGTTTGCTTCCCAATTTTTCATGAACAAGGGTAACCTGGTTAAAGCAGAAGATCTTGCCCGTGATTTTTATAAGAAGAATCCTCAAAACTATATTCTTGGCTTACATTATGCCAAAGTTCTGGAGATGAACCAAAAATACGCAGCTTGTGTTAGTCTGCTTCAAAAAATAAGGGTGTTGCCTAACGAAGGCGCTACCGATGGAAGGACCGTTTGGAGAAATGCGAACATCGGGAATGCGTTGGGCTCAATGAAGAGCATGAAATATAAAAAGGCCCTCGAAAGTATTGGAAATGCACGGCTATGGCCTCTGAACCTGGGAGTGGGGAGACCTTATGAGGTTGATGAACGTCTTGAAGATTTTATCTCGATGCGGTGTTTTAAAAAGCTAAATGGCAACAGGTCAGCTGCTGATATACAGAATAAAATACTGAAGCAGAACCTATCTTTTGATGAAAATGATTTCTTGACTGCATGGCTATTAAAAGAGACAGGGAAAAAATCAGAAGGCGACAAGATTATGAATGAGTTACTTTCTAAAAATCCTACCTCTAAAAATATTCAGTGGTGCAACGCTTTTTATTTCGGTGACCTTGTAAAAGCTGAAGTCATCCAAAAAACGATAGTTGATTCTGATCGGTTTACTTTTTTTATGAATCGAATGTTAAATGATTCTCGTATATCAGAATCACATATATCCACTCAAAATAGATTGCAAAAGTAAAAATAATCAATCCCTAAATTAATGAACTATGAAAACTTCAAACTGGGGCACAATCTCGTTATTAATAGTTTTTTATTTTTTGATTTCAGTCTCCGCAAATGGCCAACGATTAAGTGATTATACCTTTAAAGGTTCATCCGATCCGTTGGGAAATGCAATTCGTACGAATGTCCAGTTTAATGGATATACGAATTACTGGCACAATGATTACAAGCAGTGGATCCGATACGGGAATTTGTTTAAAATGAGCATTCCCAATGTTGGAAGTACTATTTCACAAAGCAAAATTGATATTGCTGAAGACTTGCAGATTCCGGGATTATCCGTTCAGGAAGGGTTCTTGAGCAGTTTGTTTACGGGAGAGTATAAAACCATTGAAGCTCCGTCACTGAAGGAATTGGAAGAATCTATCAGTTCAGGTAATGTTTTGGTTTATACAGATCCTGCATCAGATGCGGGGAAAAAACTGATGGAGAAATTCGTGCCGGATAGTTTATTAAAAAAACAATTGAAAAGCTATCAGTTTGGTTCTGTTGATTTTAAAGAAGTCAATGCTTTTTATCTTGAGAACGGCTCAAAGAAAATATTTGTAGTGTCTTCAAACGATAGTTTTTATCTCAAAAGGGTAAAAGACCTTCTCGTGAACACAAAAAAAGTCCTTGCTGAATACGATCTTCACAAGGGTATGTTTGGGGCTGAAACACTTTTAAAAAGTGTGACATGTGTGCAAGGCCATCCGCTTGAACTGATCGGAAAAGGGATGAACGAAGGGAACACGTGGTTTGTTTTCAGCGGATATATGGATTTCTGGATGAAAGACGAATTGGCGGGATGGATGAATAAGACCAATTTACCAGTGGTCGCTGATGTTGGATTTTCACCCATCTTCGGTTGTAAAGATTATAAGGGATTGCAGGTGCAAGACATGATTACCAAGCAATCGTGGATAGATTACGCCCATAGCAAAAACGGGTATGTTTTCAGACCTGTTTATGATTCGGAAAGTGATCCCTATCATTATGACGGATACATTGCAATAGAAGGAAATAAGAAACAGATTGATAATGAAAATGTCCCTTTTATATCTAATACCGGCTCCTTTGAGGGTGACCTGATTCCGAGTATGGTACTATTCATTAAAAAAGGAGAAAAATTGACCCGCGAATTAATGTGGGGTGCCATCATGGATCGAAGGGAAGTAGCAATATTAAATCAGGGCAAAATGATGGGGCCTGCTCTTTATCGAAATGCTTTGCAGATGCTATTGCTGGACCGCGTTTATTTGGAAGATTATTTTGGCGATAAAATTGATTTACAGGTATATGTTGAGGATTATAATCTAAGAGTTACAATTTCAAATACCTATTCACACGCCATTTCGGGATACCTGGATATTCAGCTTCCGCCTGAAATAAAAGCGGATGAACCAATTGCTCCTGCCATAACCTTACCTGCAAATAGCTCCAAAACAATCATCATAAAGATACGCCCACTTGCCAGCGGAATGAACGCTACCAATCCGATTGTAGCCGGTTTTAAATGGGGTGAAAAGAAAAAATCGACGATGACCATATTAGATATGCCTCCGGCCATTTCGGTTCATCGGTTGCTTTACGGGCATGCCCCGATTGTGAAATACCCGGTCAGCATTCATAATTTTTCAAGCAATATCCCTTTTCCGGTGCAGGTGCAGGTATTTGCAAAAGGGAAGCCAGGAAAGGCTGTTTTTACTGCAAATCAAAACAATACAGCTTCTCTTGGTAAATTTCAGGATATGCTCTTTGATCTGAAATTGGCCGCTGGAGATTATTCGGTTAAAGTTTCTGCTTTAGGAGTTGAAACGACAAGTCAGTTAGGTGTTGGAAAAGCTGAAGGGGCAGCGCGTGCCTATGCTGTTGATTTAAATAGCGATGGAGTCAATGAATTCAGACTCGAAAATGACAGTGTTCAGGTAACACTTTTAGCAACCGGCGCCCGGGTAATTGAGTATATCGTGAAAAGCAGAAAAGATAATTTGCTTTTCAAACTATGGCCCGAAAAATCGATAGATGACAGACGTCCGTTCAGGGAAAGAGGCTATTACCCTTACGGGGGATTTGAAGATTTTCTTGGCCAGGGAAGTATGGAAACACATAAAGTGTACGATGCCACTTTGGTTCAGGCTAAAGGCGATTATGTACAAGTAAAAATGGTGGCTGATTATTATGGAAACAGGCTTGAAAAAACATTCACGCTATATGGCAATTCGCCTTTGCTTGAAATAAGATTTGCCCTTACCTTTAAAAATCCTGAAGCTAATGTAATTGGTCCTCAGCCTATCCTTGAACTGGGTGCTGCACATGGAACCGAAGATGTGTTTACTGTTCCTTCTGTTGATGGACTGCAGCAATATCGCATGAAGCCGGAAAGATATTATGGGCATTTATTCACACTGAAAGAGGGGTGGAATGCCGGGTATGACGAAAAAGAGGATATTACATTTGTTGGAGCCTATCCTGTCACTCAACCGCTTTTCCTTCATATGTGGATGAACCATCCAAGCAATGGCGATGCACATTATTATTACACCGAATTTCAACCTTGGGTACCAATCACACAGAAAAGTACCATGTATTTTTCTTACTATATGTGGGGTGCCGGAGGACCTTGGGAAAATGGGGTGAAAGAACTGAGAAAAAGAAATTTGATTACTGAAAGATAATGGAACATTGTCAAATTGAAAATTTAAATATATACCTATGAAGAACAACCATATAATAAGGGGTATTACATATCTGCTTCTTTTGCTGATGGGTACATTAAACGGATTCGGTGCCGTAAAACAAGAGTTGAAAATTGATAAGATGGAATTGGGTTATCCGTGTCCGGCAATCCCTTTCTATTTTCTTAAGGCAGAACTTGAACTTCCATATCCATCTATTATGGAAGTAGAAGTAGCTGTAAACGGAAAAACACTCCGATTCACTAATCTGCATAAGGAATCCGATACTGAAGATTTGAATAAACCGGTTTTAACCCATCGTCCTCCGTCCGGGGCAGGACTTTCACAGGATAATTCCATGTACAACCATCCTTATGTAATTGGTTGGGTGAAATGGGAACCAGGAATGAAATATGAGGTTAAAGTTACAGTTCGAATGAAGAAAGCGGCGAAGAATTCTGATAATGATCTTTTTATATCAGCGGTAAAGACTATTGTCGCGCCATCAGGTTCTGAAGCTTTTGATCCCGCCTGGAAAAAATACAAATCAGTTGTACTAAGTGAAACTGCCGGAATCGAAAGGAAGGCAGAGCCAACAGAGGTTTTACTTGCCTTTTATCCAGATGAGATAAAAGATCTGAAGCGGGAAATCCGTGTGGTTTCCGTTGATCCTGTAACCCATAAGTTGACCGAGGTCCCATCCCAGGTTTTTGATATTCAGGAGTACCTGAAAGAAGATAATCTGGCACCTGACGCAAATGGCAAACCAACTCGTCAGGTTCCCATCTGGCTTCCTACCGTTACAGCTCGTCTGGCATTTCTTGCCGATGTGCCTGCAAAGTCCAGTCGCGTATTTCTGGTCTATTATAACAACGACGCTGCCATGGCAAAGCCTTACATAACAGATCTACATATGCAGGGTGATGCTCCAGGACTTCAGATTGACAATGATTTAATTTCGGTTGTTTTGCATCCTAACTCGGGTCATCTCGACCAGATATCATTAAAGAAGCGACCCGATTTCCCATTGTATCACCGGAAAGAAACAAATGGAGCCATTCACTGGAATCCAGAGATTTACACCCCACCTACACCATGGACGCACACTTCAGACTGGAAGCCGCCTCAAAATATGAAATCCTTTTCTGGGCCGGTTCTTGCATCAAGCGAAGTGTGGGGAAATCTGCGCGAAATTCCACAGGTTGATGCCTCTGTGAGGTACGAATTCTACCCCGGCAAGCCATATTTTATCAGTTCATCAGTTCTGAGGATCAATGAAACAGTAAATTGCCTTGCCTTGCGAAATGGAGAAATCGTGATCAAACGTGAATTGATTACCCATGCGGCATGGTATGATGTGGTGAGAGATTCGGTGATCAATTATGACGTAACCCAGATGCCCGATCTTACCGATTTAAAAATGGAGGCCGATGTTCCGTGGATAACATTCTATAATGAGAAGACTGGTGTTGGCTTTGCCGGAATTCAGCTTAGTTATGCCAATGCAGGACTTGAATCGTCGCCACGGTTGCTCAATCCATTTTTTTATATTACAGGTGGTCCGTGGATTTATTGGGCCCGTGCCTTGTCGTTGAGTTTTCTCTCGTCGAATATGCAACAAATGATTCCTGCCATGAAGGGAAATGTTTTTTCAGAAAAATGGGCTTACCTGGTTTACGAAACAGAAAAAGGTTCGAAACCTTATGCTCCGGTTATTGAATTACAGAAGAAGCTGACCAACCCGTTGCGGATTCAGTTAGTCGAAGAGGTAGACGACCGTGTTTCGAAGACCGTTACCGAAATATTCATCGACAAAGGTAAAAGCGGTTGGGAAGGAAGGGAAACCGGTAAACATGCTACCGACAAATAGAAATAGGATTATTAAAAAGATCGTTTGAGTGGATATTTATTCCTTCAAACGATCTTCTCATCAATTATTATAGAAGCGTTATGAAACTACACTCGTTATTAATAGGTGCTTTGGTGGTATGTCTGGTCTCAGTTAATTTTGCTTTAGCTGAAAAACCACAGGCAACTCAATCTTTATCGGTTAATAAATGTCGGGATTTTAGCATAACCGGAAAAGGCAGTGATTCTGAATGGAATAAAGCTAACTGGAATATGCTGACAAAACTTGATCCTGAAGGGGAAGAATATCCAAGCAAGTTTAAAATCATGTATTCTTTCAAGGGAGTCTATTTGCTTTTTGAAGGTAAGGACAATAAGATCACCACAAAATTCGATAAGGATTTTGACAATCTCTTTGAAGCAGATGTTTTTGAAGTTTTTTTTCATCCAGATCCAAATGTTCCGCTCTATCTGGAATACGAAATTAACCAGTTGAATAAGGAACTTGTACTGATCATCCCCAATTTAAATGGCAAAATTTACGGTTGGATTCCATGGCATTATGATAATGAAAGACGGGTTATTAAGAAGACCAATATAGAAGGTGGTATAATGGAAGCAGGAAGTGCGATCAGATCGTGGAGTGCAGAATTGTTTTTCCCCTTTGAATTGTTCAATCCGCTTGCAAACGTTCCACCTGTTAGCGGAACTATCTGGAATGCTAATTTTTACCGGCTTGATTACGACAGCGGGAAAATGGTTAAATGGGCTTGGGCTCCGATTAATCAATCATTTCATGAATTTAAAAAGTTTCAGCCCATCAAATTCGAATAAAACGAGAATAAATAGATATCCCATTCTCAGACGAAAAATTTCTTCTAAAATTGCATTAAAATGTCACGAAATTTATATTTCAAACCCATTTATATATTGCCTAAAATATGATTTCATATTGCCAACTTCGTGCTTTGTGTAAGGTTTCTGTAATCTTTGTGTAATCTTTGTGTAATATTTCTGTAATAAATGATACAGGAACCTTACAGCGATATTAGACAAACCTTACTAAATCAATGAAGTAGGCATGGCAAAGGTAATAAGAGGTTATAATGCGATATTTTTTCCTGGCAAGTTAATGATATGCTTGAAGACAACCTCGTATAAAACTTTCTGATGAATTTCGGTTTATTGTTGTTAACAGAAAAAATGCTAATATTGAATTATTAAAATAAATTAAGGTGAGGTTGTATTTTTAACAACTTTGTGATGTTTGAAATTAAATAATAGCTATGAGTCTTTCTATTCTGCTTGATTATCCTGAAGATATTTCCCTTTCGGCACTGAAGTTGATTAAACTTAAGAAGAGTATAATCAAACGATTGACCTTAAACGGGGTCGCAACCATCGCGGAACTATGCAAGGAAACAGACTTTAGCATTCCTACTGTTACCAAAATCGTAGGCGAACTAATTGATGAAGGAATCGTTTTTGAAGATGGTAAGGTGGGTACTGCCGGCGGAAGACGGCCTTCTCAATATGGAATAAATTCTAAAGCCTGTTTTTACCTGGGAGTTGAGGTTAGGCGAAATTCAATCAACATAGGAATTCAGGATTTCAATAATAATTTTGTAAAACATTCGGAAAACATATCCTACACGCTTGATAATACCCGAGCCTCGCTTTCATCGTTGTGCTCAATTATTAATCAATTTGTTATCGACTCAGGTGTGCTTCGGGACAAAATTATAGGAGCCTGCATCAATCTTAGCGGCCGCATTAATTCGCGGAAAGGGTTCAGCTACAGTTACTTTTTTTTTGAAGAAAAGCCTCTGAGCGAAATCATCGAATCACAAATACACATTAAAACATTTTTGGAGAATGATACACGTGCAATGGCCTATGGCGAATATAATAGCGGATTAGTTCAGCGCGAAAAGGATGTCATTTTTGTAAATATTGGTTGGGGTGTTGGCATCGGAATTATTTGTAACGGCAAGCTTTATTACGGTAAGTCAGGCTATTCGGGCGAATTTGGTCATAGTCCGGTATATAACAATGAAATCATATGTCATTGCGGAAAAAAAGGGTGTCTGGAAACCGAAATATCGGGAGTAGCATTAGAACGCAAATTTAAAAAAGCACTTGAAAATGGCTCAACATCTATTCTCTCGGGGAAAAAGGATATTGAAGATATTACAGTTGACGATATTTTGAATGCTATTACCAAAAATGAGGATACACTTGCAATTGAAATTATTGAGGAAATTGGAGACGAGTTGGGCAGGTATTTGTCCATGCTGATCAATATTTTTAATCCAGAGCTTGTCATTTTGGGTGGTGCTCTTTCCGAAACTGGTATGTATTTACAGTTACCCATCAGGACGGCCATCCACAAATACTCATTAAGTCTTGTAAGTCTTGATATGGATTTAAAAGTCTCAGCTTTAGGTTCTAAAGCCGGCGTAATTGGCGCCTGCTATATTCTGAGGGATAAACTTTTTTATAGCGCTTAGAACTCCTTCTGAGCAAGGGTATTACTTCCCCAATAATTATCAGTTCGTTAACTTCTGCATTGGTTATTTACTCCATATCTTATGATGGAATTGGTAATTCATACCCATCTGTTTCTGCAAAATTATTTTCCATTTATTAAATCTATTGGGCAAATGCTAATTTGTAAATAAAATGAATTATTAAATGTTGGTTTATTTAAAGAATAAATTAATTTAGCGGTAGGTTATTTATGAACTTTTATAGGAAGTGATGTGAAAGATTTGGGCGAACCGATTATAGTTTAAAGTTAAATGAAAAGTTGATGACAATGATAAAAAGAAATTATTTTGCTTTATTTGCTTGTTGTATTTTCATAAACTTAGCTGCTATTGGATCGAAAGTCTATACAAAACAGACTGATGTTTTAGTTATTGGAGGAACTACCAGCGGCATTTCTGCCGGACTTCAATCTGCCAGATTAAATGTGCAAACACTTATTGTTGAAGAAACGACCTGGCTTGGCGGGATGCTAACTGCATCAGGTGTAAGTGCTACCGATGGGAATCACCTTCTCAATTCAGGAATATGGAACGAATTTCGGAGTAAACTTAGAGCTCATTACGGTGGCGAAGCTGCTCTCTCAACAGGTTGGGTGAGCAATACCCAATTTGAACCACATATAGGGGATAGTATTTTTAAATCGATGGCAAAAGCCGAACCAAAGCTTTCTTTAATTTACGGTTACCATTTGATAAAGGTTCTTAAGCAAGGAAACATAGTTGTTGGGGCTGTATTTGAAAATGAGCACAATGAACATTTAACGGTTCATGCCAAAGTCGTGATTGATGCAACTGATTTGGGTGATGGTTTGGCGATGGCAGGTGCTGATTACGATCTTGGAATGGAAGCAAGATCGGTAACAGGGGAGGCCAATGCACCGGAAGCGGCAAATAATATTGTGCAGGATCTTACCTGGGTTGCAATTTTAAAAGATTACGGAAAAGAGGCTGACAAGACCATCAAAAGACCTAAAAATTACAATCCTGAAATGTTCAAAGGATCATGCTGTTTAGGTGCTGATTCAGTCCGGAATGATTGCCGGAAGATGCTTGATTATGGACGTTTACCAAATAATAAATTCCTGATCAACTGGCCTGAAAAGGGAAACGACATTTACCTGAATGTGGTTGAAATGGGATGGAAGCAACGTATTGAAGAACTAAAAAAAGCCAAACAACGTACCTTTGAATTCGTCTATTTCATACAATCGGAACTTGGTTTCAAAAACCTTGGGCTAGCTGAGGATGAATTTCCATCTGACGACAAACTGGCACTTACACCTTACCACAGGGAGGGTAGAAGGCTGAAAGGAATTCAACGGCTAACAATCAATTATGTGCGCGATATTTATAGAGGATTGCCTTTGTACAGAACAGGAATTTCGGTTGGCGACTATCCGGTCGATCATCATCATGATTGCAATCCTGAAGCACCCAAAATCAATTTTCCCGCTGTTCCATCCTTTAATATACCTTTGGGAGCACTTATCCCCGAGAAAATTGATGGTCTTATTGTATCAGATAAAGCAATTTCTGTTTCCAATATCATTAACGGCGCAACCAGATTGCAGCCTGTCGTTTTACTTACCGGACAAGCAGCCGGGGTTTTAGCTGCCCTAAGTGTTCAAAATAATCAGAATATCCGCGAAGTAAATATCCGTAAATTACAACAGATATTGCTCAATGTAGGTGCCTATCTGATGCCTTTGGTTGATGTTGGCCCTACTGATAAAGCATTTCAGGCAATACAACGGGTAACATCAACCGGTATTCTAAAGGTAAAAGGCGAATCGCACGATTGGGCCAATCGTACCTGGTTTTATCCAGATACAACTGTTACTGTGCAGGAATTCACAACAGGCTTAAAATTATTTGACAACAAATTTATCATTACGGATGATTTATCAATACTTACCATAAAAAAAGCTTCAGACTTGTTATCTGCATTTCTGAACAAGGATACATCAGCCGATATTCAGAAATTATGGAGAGAAAAGCTAAACCGGAAATTTGATTCCCAACTTTTTATTACCAAAAGAGAATTGAGTATGCTGGTCGATGAATTGATTCGGCCGTTTGAAGCTAAATCAATCGGTTTTGACGGAAATTATCTTTAATTAAAGGAACAAAGCGAACACAAATTATTAGATATGAACAATGAATTGGCAAAATATGCCGGACAGTACAAGAATGAATTACTTGACTCTGTGATCCCTTTCTGGATGAATCATTCCAAAGACACCGATTTTGGAGGTTATTTCACATGTCTTAACCGAGAGGGAAAAGTTTATGATACGGATAAATTTATGTGGCTTCAGGGCCGTGAAGTATGGCTTTTCTCAATGCTATACAACAAGGTTGCGAAAAAACAGGAGTGGCTTGATATGGCTTTGCACGGAGCCGAATTCATGAAGAAATTCGGCATGGACGAAAAAGGAAACTGGTATTTTTCGCTGACCAGAAAGGGAAAACCGCTTGTTCAACCTTACAATATCTTTTCAGATTGCTTTGCTGCCATGGCATTTAGTGAACTCTACAAAGCTACGGGAGATGGCGAACACAAGCTAATCGCATTAAACACATTCAACAATATTCAGAAACGGCAGGATAATCCAAAAGGGTTGTATAACAAGGCATATCCGGGAACACGACCTCTTAAAAGTTTTGCTTTACCTATGATTCTGTGTAATCTCTCTCTTATTATGGAGGATATTTTGGGTGCGGAGCAAGTCAACAAAACAATTCAGCCACTTATCAAAGAGGTCATGGAGGTTTTTTACGACAAAAATTCAGGTTTGATTCTTGAAAGTGTTACTCCAGAGGGTGGATTTAGCGATTCGTTCGAAGGGAGACTATCCAATCCCGGGCATACTAATGAGTCAATGTGGTTTATGATGGATCTGGCCGTTCGTAACAACGATAAGGCTTTAATTGATAAAGCGATTGAAATTCTACTTCGTTCTACCGAAGCTGGTTGGGACAAAAAATATGGCGGTATTTTCTATTTTCTCGATATTAAAGGTCATCCTACACAACAACTGGAATGGGATCAAAAACTTTGGTGGGTTCATATAGAAACACTTATCTCGATGGCCAAAGGTTATCGACTTACCGGTAACGAAGCGTGTAAAAACTGGTTTGAAACCATTCATGAATATACCTGGAACCACTTTAAAGATCCTGAATTTCCCGAATGGTACGGTTATCTCAACCGTGAAGGGTATCCTTTACTCGATTTGAAAGGTGGTAAATGGAAAGGGTGCTTTCATGTTCCAAGAGGTTTGTATGAAATCTGGAAGATCCTTGAGTAATATGCTTTGCCAAAGCAGTGCAATCAACAAAACATAACGAATGAAAAACTTTATCACAATCCTTTTTTTTGTATTTGCCACCTCTGTTATGGCACAGGAAATGACTTCAAACAACGCTGCGTCACAAAAAAGGACATTTCCTAAATCGAAGGGCTATCGACTTATCTGGGAAGATCAGTTTAACGGTCATGAACTCGACACTACCAAATGGAATATCAGGGGTGTTGGTCCACGGCGGTTGGGTTATAACTCTGCCGAAGCTGTAAAAGTGGAAGATGGTTATTTGAAACTTTACGCGCTGCAAAAAGGAGATAGCATCCTTGGAAGTGCTGTCGGAACGGCCAATCATTTCACACCCAAGTATGGATATTTCGAATGCAGGGCCCAACTTCAGAAGTCATCTGGTGTTTGGGGTGCTTTCTGGATACAGTCGTCAAAGATAGCTCAGGGCGATGACCCTGCGTTATTTGGAGCAGAAATAGATATCTTCGAGTTTTTTGAAGAAATGGGTAATGATACAATCACTCATGCCATCCATTGGGCTTACGGACCAAATATGCACTCGATTGGACCACTGAAAAGTTACCTGAAAGGATTGAGCAAAGGCTTTCATACCTATGCTTTCGAGTGGACTCCTGAAAAGTATACTTTTTTCATTGATGGATATAAGTTTCATGAAGAAACTAAAGGAATCTCAAACATAGCTGAATATATGATATTAAGTATGGAACTTCCGGGAACGAGAAAAAGTCTCGAGAAAACTATTTTCCCCGATGTTTTCGTTATTGATTATGTGAAAGTTTACCAAAAATAATAAATATGGAAACCAAAAATTCTCGTCGAAATTTCCTGGCAAAGTCTTCGGCAGTTGGACTTTCTGCCTTATCATTGTCACTCCCTTCTTTTGCCGGCAATGAGTTGGCTACCGAACCAGATATCGATACTGAGTCGAAACTGATTATTCCGAAAGGACAAGGACTGAAAATTACGGGTACTTTTCTCGATGAAATATCTCACGATATTCCTCACCAAAACTGGGGTGAAAAAGAGTGGGAGGCAGACTTTGCAAATATGAAAGCCATTGGTATTGATACTGTAATCATGATCCGTTCGGGCTATCGTAAATTCATTACTTACCCATCGGAATACCTCCTGAAAAAACATAATTGTTATATGCCTTCAATTGACTTGGTTGACCTATACCTGCGGCTGGCAGATAAGTACAAAATGAAATTCTATTTCGGGTTGTATGACTCTGGAAAGTATTGGGATACTGGCGATTTAAGCTGGGAAGTAGAAGACAATAAATATGTGATTGATGAAATCTGGAAAAACTATGGTAGTAAATACAAGAGCTTCCAGGGTTGGTACATCAGCGGTGAAATAAGCCGTAAAACAAAAGGTGCAATTGGCGCTTTTCGTGCAATGGGTCAGCAATGTAAAGATGTATCGGGTGGCTTACCAACATTTATTTCACCGTGGATAGATGGTAAGAAAGCTGTTGATGCTGCTGGAGGAAATCTGACAAAGGAAAATGCAGTGTCGGTTCAGGAACACGAACGCGAGTGGGGTGAGATCTTCGACGGTATACACGATGTTGTTGATGCTTGTGCATTTCAGGATGGCCATATCGATTACGACGAACTGGATGCTTTTTTCACCGTGAATAAAAAGATGGCGGATAAATATGGGATGAAGTGTTGGACAAATGCAGAAACTTTCGACCGCGATATGCCTATTAAATTTTTTCCGATTAAATTCGATAAGCTCCGGATGAAACTTGAAGCAGCCTCCCGAGCAGGATACGATAAGGGAATCACCTTCGAATTTTCGCATTTTATGAGTCCGCAATCGTCGTATATTCAGGCTGGTCATTTATACAATAGGTATAAAGAATATTTTAACATCAAATAATTCACTTCATGACAATTCAAAAAGGCAAAGAAAACATATTGTATGTAATTTTTCTGGCAGCAGTCGCCGCACTTGGAGGCTTCCTGTTCGGTTACGATACAGCTGTAATTTCGGGTACAATTGGCAGTGTAACGGCTCAGTTTGGTTTGAATGATGTAAGTACTGGCTGGTATGTAGGATGTGCTTTGGTTGGTTCGATCATGGGTGTCGCTATAGCGGGAAAACTGAGTGATCATTTTGGGCGGAAAGGGGTTCTGTTGTTCTCTGCTATTCTGTTTACAAGTTCAGGAATTGGCTGTATGTTTTCGGGAAGCGTTTCTGATCTGGTTATATACCGCATTGTAGGAGGTATTGGCATTGGTGTTGCTTCTGTAATATCGCCGCTTTATATTTCAGAAATATCGGTGTCGCGTTATCGCGGCACTTTGGTTTCATTATACCAGTTAGCCATAACGATTGGTTTTGTGGGTGCTTATCTTGTCAATTATGCAATTAGTGAATATGCTGTTCATATGAAGGCATTGGGAACAGTAGGTGGATTTTGGGGAAAATATATTGTGAATGAAACATGGCGCGGTATGTTGGGTGCAGAAGCGGTTCCTGCATTAATGTTTTTTATAATTTTATTTTTTATTCCGGAAAGTCCACGATGGTTGGTAATTAAATCAAAAGAAACGAATGCACTGAAAACACTAAAGCGTATTTATGGAAATGATATGGCCAATGAGCAGGTCGCTGATTTGAAGACCCTTGTTCAGTCAGAAGAAAAGTCGGACTGGAGAATTCTTTTTCAGCCGGGTTTTCGTATAGCATTGTTTATTGGAGTTAGTTTGGCTATTCTTGGTCAATTCATGGGTGTAAATGCTGTGTTGTATTATGGGCCGTCAATCTTTCAGCAAACTGGTTTATCAGAAGGCGATTCATTGCTTTATCAGGTTCTTGTCGGATTGGTCAATTTCGGATCGACTGTTGTTGCGATGATTGTAATCGATAAGATCGGCCGTAAGAAGCTGGTTTATTACGGTGTATCGGGGATGATTGTTTCACTGATCCTCATTGGTGCTTATTTTACACTGAACAAAGTATCAAATGTAGTTCCTCCAATCACCTTGTTGATTCTGATCCTTGTTTATATTTTCAGTTGTGCGATTTCGATATGTGTTGTAATTTGGGTACTGCTTTCGGAGATGTATCCTGCACGGGTTCGCGGTTTAGCTATGTCTGCAGCCGGGTTTTCGTTGTGGATAGGAACATTTCTGATCGGGCAATTGACACCATGGCTGATGACAACCTTGTCGCCAGCAGGCGTTTTCTGGTTGTTTGGGCTGATGTGCCTACCATATATGTATATTACCTGGAAGTTTGTTCCTGAAACGACAGGCAAATCGCTCGAAGACATAGAACGAATGTGGCAAAAGAAATAATCTGAAATTAAAAGGGGGTGATCTTTGGAGGGCACTGAAAAAGTATCCCTCATAAAAATAGTCCGCTGAAAATTAGCTGGCAGATGAAGACCTATCCTTCATCTGCCAGCTTTTTTTCTATCAGTGCGAAGTGCAAATTTTTATATCA
>Ga0118677_10002370_pt1 | contig 38050 bp, 33 predicted proteins | sample AliMusrvi5mmetaG_FD_86154 | JGI IMG/M metagenome (GOLD analysis project Ga0118677, IMG submission 86154) | reverse complement strand
GTCGAGAATTTGCGAGAGGACGTAGCGGCCAGAGTTCATGGCCGGGAAGGCTGGCAGAGGCCACGGCGCAATTCAAATCCCTCACATCAGTTTCGCGACGCAAGCCTCTCATTTTATGAATCTTCCAAAACATCATCAGTCAGTTAACCGGACACCCGTGGCTGGATATATTGGATGCTGAGCGCAACTGGGCCGCCGTGACGGCTTTCGCGACATTGGTGTTTTGCAGATTGGCACCACTGATGTTCAACCCCGAGAAATCGAAACCCGAAAGGTCATTTCCGACCAGGTTAACGGAAGTCACATTCGAAGCGGAACGAAGCTGGCTCGAAGATATCGCGACGCCCGGATCGCTATTTTGAAGATTGGCCAGTTTGAGATTCGCCCCCGTAAAAATGGCATTCGTCAGGGTGGCATTGGTCAGGGTGCTCGATTGGAAGTTTGCCCCGGCGAAGTTGGCATTCGTCAAATTCGCGTTGGTCAGGTTGACCTTGTTCAGGGCCGCGCTTGTGAGATTGAGTCCATGAAGATCAAAGCCGGAGAGGTTGTTTCCGCTCGTGCTGCCGGATGTTTCGCAGAGGATAATTCCCGTCAGGTTGGCAGCGGATCGAAGCTGGGAGTCGGTGATTGCAGTGGCCACATTCGTGTTGGAAAACTTTGTGCCGCCGAGGTTGGCGCCAGAGAAATTGACATTGCTCACATTGGCGTCTTTGAGCACCACTCCGCTGAGATCAAAGTTGGAGAGGTTGTTTCCGCTGAGGTTCGCTCCGGTCAAGCTAGCTGCGCTTCGAAGCTCGGAGGCGGAGATCGCGGAGGCGGCGTCCGGATTCTGCAGATTCACGCTGGCCAGGTTGGTTGAGGTGAAGATGGCTCCCGCGAGTTTTGCACCGGCGAGATTGGCGGATGTCAGGTTGAGTGCGCTAAAATCGAAGCCCGAGAGGTTGTTTCCACTCAGATTCGCTCCGGTGACAACTCCCGCGCTCCGAAACTGGGCGGACGAGATCGCGGATGCCGGATCCGGGTTTTGCAAATTCGCGCCGGCAAGCGTGGTGTTGGTGAAGATGGTGCCGGCGAGATTGGCACCGCTGAAGTTGGCAGAGGATAAATTGAGCGTATTAAGATCAAAGCCCGACAGATTGTTTCCACTCAGAACGATCTTTTGCAGGTTGGAGGCCGAACGAAGCTGGGCGGCAGTAACCGCCGTGGCGGAGTTCGGGTTGCTGAGGTTGGCGCTGTTCAAATTGGCGGAGGTGAGGATGGCGGAGGTGAGGATGGCGGAGGTGAGGATGGCGTTGCTGAGGTTGGCAGAGGCAAAGCTTGCCCCGGTGAAGTTGAGGCCATGCAAATCAAAGCCGGACAGATCGTTCCCGCCCAAAGCGACCCCCTGCACGCTGGAGGCTGATTGAAGTTGAGCGGCGGTAACCGCCGCAGCGCTGTTTGTGTTTGTCAGCGTCGCATTCGCGAGGTTGGCACCGGTGAGAATGGCATTGCTGAAATTGGCATTGGTCCAGTCGAGGCCGCTGAGATCAAAACCGGAGAGGTTGTTTCCGCTTAAAATAACCCCGGTCCTGCTAGCAGCCGAGCGAAGCTGCGCACTTGAAACGGCCGTCGCCACATTCGAGTTGCTCAGGTTGGCGCCGCCAAGTCTGGCGCCCGTGAAATTTGCACTTGTGACATTGGCGTTGCTCAGGTTGACGCCAGTCAGGTAGGCGGAACTGAAATTTGCATTAACCGCGTTCGCGGAACTCATGTCTGCGGACGAAAGGTTCATCCCGCTTAGATTGAAGCCGGACAGGTCGTTTCCGCTGAGGTTTATTCCAGCGATCCGGTCATTGTTGACGCTGCCATTATTGGCGGCCCGGAGTTGCGCCGCTGTAATCGCTGTTGCCACGTTGGAATTTCTCAGGTCGGCATTCTGGAGGTATGCCATGGAGAGAACGGCATTGGTCAGGTTGGCGTCGCGAAGGTTTGCTCCGGTGAGCTTTGCAGAACTCAGACCGAGATTGCTCAGATCAAATCCGGAGAGATTGTTGCCGTGAAGGTCAGCCCCTTGAATCGATGAGGCGGCATGAAGCTGTGCCGATGTAATCGCAGCCGTTGCGTCGGGATTGGCCAAAAAGGCATTGTCCAGCCTTGCTCCGAAGAAAATTGCCCCTGTCAACTTTGCGTTTGTCAGGTCCGCATAACTCAGGTTGAGATTGTGTAGATCGAAGCCGGAGAGGTCGTTTCCGGTCAGTTTGACGGAGCTCACATTCGAAGCGGATTGAAGCTGGCCATCCGCGATCGCGGTCGCGCTGCTGGCATTGCTGAGGTTTGCGGCGTTGAGATTGGCCGTTGCGAAGTTCGCGTTGACGACATTGGCGTTGCTCAAATTGGCCGCCCACAGGTTGGCTCCCCCGAGATCGGCACCACTAAAATTGGCATTTATGAGGGTGGCCAGGCTAAGATCCGCCGAAACCAGGCTCGCGCCGGTGAAATCCGAACTGCTGCCGTTCTGGTTGTTGAAACTTTGCCCGTGAAGATCCTGGCCGCTGTAGTTCGCGTTTGGCGCAAGCGTGACTGCGGCAACAGCTGGCTGACTCCCTGCGGGAACAACAAATAGAAACGCGAGAAAGGCCAGGGACAAAACCCCGCCGGTCGATTTCACATTTGGTTTGTCGTTCATAAGTTGATGCTTATGAGGGGGCAGTGTAGAATGCCGTTCACTTAAAACTTAATACTTAAACCTTAAAACTCTTTCAGTGCCTGAAGTGCCGGGTGCCGGTGAAGACCATGGCGACTTCGTTTTCGTCGGCAGCCTTGATGACATCGGCATCCTTGACCGATCCTCCGGGCTGGATCGCGGCGGTGGCACCGGCTTGGGCGGCGGCGACCAGGCCGTCGGGGAACGGGAAAAAGGCATCGCTGCAAACGGCGCTTCCCTTGAGCGACAGGCCGGCTTCCTGGGCTTTCCAGACGGCGATGCGGGAGGAATCCACCCGCGACATCTGGCCGGCCCCGATGCCGAGCGTGCGGTCCTTCGAGGCATAGACGATGGCGTTCGACTTCACATGCTTGACGACCTTCCACCCGAACTCCATGGCTTCGATCTCGGCCTTCGTCGGCGGACGCGAGGACACCACCTTGTGTTCGAGATCGGGGATGTCCGCCGAATCGGAATCCTGCACGAGGAGCCCACCGACCACGCTGCGCACGTCGCGGGCGTTCTGCGAGAGCGGCTTCAAAATCCGCATCAGGCGCAGGTTTTTCTTTTTTTGGAGGAGCGAGCGGGCGTCGGATTCGAATTCCGGGGCAATGATCACCTCGCTGAAGATTTCCGAGATCGCCTTGGCGAGCGGGAGCGTGATCGGGAGGTTGCAGATGATGATGCCGCCGAACGGGGCCTGCTTGTCGGTGGCGAACGCCTTTTCCCAGGCCTCGCGCAAGTCCGGGTCGGTGCCGACCCCGCACGGGTTCGTGTGCTTGAGAATCGCGACCGTGGGCTTGGCGAATTCCTCGATGAGGTTCCGGGCGGCGCTGATGTCGAGGATGTTGTTGTAGGAAAGTTCCTTGCCGTGGAGCTTCTCGAAATGGTCGCTGAAACTGCCGTAGAGCTCGGCTTTCTGGTGGGGGTTCTCGCCGTAGCGCAGGCGCATCTCGAGCGGAAGGTCGAGGCGGAAACTCGCGCACGTCTCCTGCTCCTGGTTGAGGAAGTCCGCGATCGCGGCATCGTAGGCCGAGGTGGTCGCGAACGCCTTGATGGCGAGCCGCTCGCGCAGCTTGCGGCTCGCCCCGCCGCCCTCCTCGCGCAGATCCTCGATCACCGCCGCATAATCCGCCGGGTCGGTCACCACGCAGACGGACTGGTAGTTTTTAGAAGCGCTGCGGATCATCGAGGGGCCGCCGATGTCGATCTGCTCGATCGCCTCGGCGAGCGTGACTCCCTCCTTGGCGACCGTGGCCTCGAACGGGTAGAGGTTCACCACCACCATGTCGATCGGCTTGATCCCGTGCGCCTTCGCCTGTTCCTCGTGCTCCTCGTTCCCCCGCAGGTAGAGCAGGCCGCCGTGGATTTTCGGATGCAGCGTCTTTACCCGGCCCTCGAGGATTTCCGGAGATCCGGTGAACTTCGAAACCTCGACGGTCGCGATGCCGGCCGCCTGCAAGGCCTTGGCGGTCCCGCCGGTCGAAAGGATCTCGACCCCGCGGGCCGCCAGTTCTTTCGCCAGTTCGAGAAGGCCGGATTTGTCGAAAACAGAGATCAGCGCGCGTTGGATTTTCATTTCAAGAGAAAGGGATTCTATGGATGCGGGCGCGGGATTTCAATCTCGATCACAGGTCCGGGCACCGCTTGACGGGACTCCCATAAACCCATATACTGACCCATATATGAAAACCACCCTCGAACTTCCCGACGAGTTGATGATCGAGGCCAAGACCGTGGCTGCGCGCCGTCGCACGACCCTCAAGGCACTCTTCGAACATGCTTTGCGCCGCGAGATTCAGCCGGCGTCCAAGGGATCCGCAGAAAAGAACCTGATCGAAATCGGCCCGAACGGGGCTCCCAGGCTGAAACGCCGGGGCGAAGCATTCATCACTTCGGAGATGATCCGCGGGATGATGGAAGCCGAAGGCGTCTGAGCCCTACTTTCCCAGCATGTTCCTTCTTGACGTCAATGTGCTGATCGCCCTCGCCGATCCATTTCATGTTCACCATAAAAGGGTCTCCGCATGGTTCTCCCGGCACCAGCGTGAAGGATGGGCCACCTGTCCGCTCACGGAAAACGGGCTCCTGCGCATCGTCGGCCATCCGAATTACCCCAAAGGCCCCGGTTCGCCTGGGGCTGTGCGCGTTTTGCTGGAACGCCTGTTCGCCCAACCGGGTCACCAGTTCTGGGCCGACACACTGAGCTTGGCAGATTCCCGGGCGTATCCGAGTCTTCCAGCTTCCAAACACCTCACCGACTTCTACCTCCTGGCCCTCGTCATTGAACGCCGGGCGCGCCTCGCCACCGTTGACAGCTACATCGACCCCTCCCTCATTCCCGGCGGTCCCCCGGCGTATTACATCATCCCGTCCGGCCTCTGACGCAGCTCATGGGCACGGCAGCAGTTTCCATGATATTCGCCCGATTCGCCGGCAAAATCAAAGGCGTCCCTCGTCCGCGTCGATGTATTCGAACATCGTCCGGATATCGTCGCGGGACTCGAAGCCGCTCTCTTTTTTCCGGCGGGCGAGGACTTCGGCCGTCGCGTCGTTCCACCCCCACTTGCTCATGAAGGCGTTCCAGATTTCGATCTCGTGTTGGGTCGGGCGCTTGCCGTTTTCGAAGCACCATTCGAGCGCCTGCACGTCGTCCAGGCCTCCGAGGACCTTCGCGCGGAGCTCGTCGTATTGGACGCCGAGAAAATCCACGCAATATCCGTCGAACCCCTTGCCGAGGTTCGCGTGCAAGTCCGGGTGCAGCTCGCCGGCTGCCATGAGGCGGATTTTCTCGGCCATGCGTCCGAAGTAAACGATGCCGCCGGTTTTCTCCTGGGGTGATTTCGGGTATTTCATAAGCGGCGGATGATGCCCCCGAAGCCACCGCCCGCGCAAGGGCGTTTTTCTTGCCCGAGTTCAGGCGCTGGAGTTCAGGCGCTGGTTGACAACCGGGGCCGGCGGCCCCAAGTTCCCCGCCTTATGCCATTTTCAACGCTTGGACTGACCAAGCCACTCCTGCAAGGCGTCCAAGCGATGGGCTACGGGGATCCGACACCCATCCAACTCCGGGCGATTCCTCCCGCCCTCGAGGGCAGGGACGTCATCGCATCCGCCCAGACCGGAACCGGCAAGACCGCCGCCTTCGGCCTGCCGATCCTCCAAAGGCTGGCCTCGCGCGGCCGCTGCCGCTGCCTGATCCTCGAGCCCACGCGCGAGCTCGCGATGCAGGTCGAAACCGCGATCCGCGATTTCGCCCGGTTCACCGACATCCGGGTCGGTTCGATTTTCGGAGGAGTGGGATACGGGGCGCAGCGCTCGGCGCTCAAAGACGGGCTGGACATCGTGGTCGCGACCCCCGGCCGCCTCGAGGACCACCTCCAGCAGGGCACGCTGCGCCTGAATGAAATCGAGATCCTGGTGCTCGACGAGGTGGACCGGATGCTCGACGTGGGGTTCCTTCCCCCGATGCGGCGGATCATCGCCAAATGCCCGAAAGACCGGCAGACATTGTTTTTCTCCGCGACCCTGCCGCCGGAGATCGCCGACCTGGCCTCCTTCGCGCTGCGCAGCCCGGTGCGCATCGAGATCGGGGCCTCGAGCTCGGTCGTCTCGACCGTGAAACACGGGATTTACACCGTCGATCCCACGAGAAAATTCGACCTGCTGCTCGCGCTGCTGGCGGCGACCGACTACCAGAGCGTGATCATATTTTCCCGCACCAAGCACGGCGCGGACAAGATCGCCAAGAAGCTCCGCGCGAACAACCATTCGGTCGCCGTCCTCCACGCGAACCGCTCGCAGAACCAGCGCATCGAGGCGCTCCACGGGTTCAAGTCGGGCAAATACGAGGTGATGGTCGCCACCGACATCGCCGCGCGCGGCATCGATGTCGCCGGCGTCAGCCACGTCATCAACTACGATATCCCCCAGCACCCGGAGGACTACGTCCACCGGATCGGCCGGACCGGACGCGCGCTCCACCAAGGCGACGCCTTCACGCTCGTCACGCACGAGGAAATGAAAAAACTCGCCGCCATCGAACGCTTCATCGGCCAGAAAATCGAACGGCTCAAACTCGAGGGCTTCCAGGTCCCGCCGAACAGCGAACCTCCCCGCCCGCAGGCCCCGAAAGTCGAGCCCCGCATGGACGGCCGGAACCGGTTCGGCCGACAGAGAAATTTCCGCCGCCGCTGATTTTCCTCCCGGCGACGGGCGGCTCTTCGCACCCGCGCAAATACCCTTTGAAAAAATAGGTGAATGCGTTGTCGAAAACATGCCGTGGCATGGGCATCTTGCCCATGTCTTGCTGGATTGTTACCCTTTCTTCCCTGCGGGCCTCTGACCATTGAGAATGGCCGTTTTTCGCCGCCAGTTGAGAAAGACGGCCTAAGACCGCGGCCTGACCGCGACGCCGTCGCCGACCGTGTCCGGCGGGTGGAGGATCACTTTTTGGCCTTCCGAAAGCCCGCCCGTGACTTCGGCGGCTATGCCGTTGGTGTGGCCGATCCCGACTTTGGTCAACCGGGCGCGCCCGCGCTCCACGACGAACGTCATCCATTCGTTGCCGCGGCGGAAAAGCGCGCCGGTAGCAACCTGCAGGACATTGTCGCTTATCCACGTGACGATGCGGGCCTCGACGCGGTAACGGTCGCCGAGCACGCCCGCCGGGAGGTCGGTGAAATTCACCCTCACCTTGACCCGTTGCTCCTCGACTCCCAGCGCGGACACCTTGAGATATCCCCCCGGCTCGACGAGCGCGACTTTTCCGCGCAGCGGTTCGCCGCCGCCCCACTGCTCGATCGAAACGTCCGCCCCCGGCCTCACGTTCACCGCGTCGCTCGAGAGAAGTTCGATCTCGGCTTCGAGATCTTTCGGGTCCCCGACTTCCATAATCGGAAGCCCTGGCGTCACCGGCCTCGCGCTCTCTTCGAGGACGTTGAGCACGAACCCGGATACCGGCGCGCGGATCTCGATCGGCTGTCCGCTCCCGGCGGATTCGCCCGTGGCCTGCACGAGCGCGGCTTTCGCCTGCTCGAGTTCGAACTCGGCCACTTTCAAAGCGAAATGCGTCGAACCGACCTGCTTGCCGAGCATCTCGACATGGTTGGAGGCGGTGTCGAAATCCTTCACGGCAATCGCGCCTTTTCCCCGCAGTTGTTCGGCCCGGGCCAGTTCCTTGTGCGCGAGGTCGAGCTCGGCCGTCGCGCTTTGCGCCTGTTCGTTGCGCTGCTGGAGGGCGGCCTCGGCGGACCGCACTGCGGCCTCGGCCTGCGCCCGGGCGCGTGGGTCGAGGAAGCTTGACGGTGAAGCCTGGATCACGGCCAGAAGGGTTTTGCCGGCGACAATCGGGTCGCCCGCCCGCACCGGCACGCGCCGCAAATACCCGGCCACCGGCGGCGAGACGACATAGCGGTTGCGGATCCGCGTCTTGCCTTCCTCGAGCACGGAAACCGCCAGTGGCCCACACGTGACCGGACCCATTTCCACTTCCACAGGCTTGGGCATGAGGCCGGTGACGATGAACGCGGCGAGGGCGAGGCCTGCGGCGCAGAGGGCGACCCTGCGCCAGAGGCCGCTTTTTTTTGCGGGACGGCCCGTGCTGTTCGGTGTGGTGGTTTTCATTATTCGCTGGCCTTCAGCACCCCCAGGAGATCGAGGTTTCGGATGCGGCGGCTCACGACATAAAATGAAACACTGGCGGAAAGCAGCACAATGAAAATCGCGGTGGCATATGTCCGGTGGGTCAGGATGAGCGGCAGCCGGATCGTTTCCGTGCTCGCGGCCTGCACGATCCAGCTGGCGAGCCGCCCGCCGATCCACAGCCCGGCCGGGATTGCGGCGGCGGTGAGCACGGCGAGCTCGCTGATCAGCACGCCCGCGACCTCGCGGTTCGTGAACCCGACCACGCGCAGGGTGGCCAGGTCGCGGCTGCGCTCGGAAAGCGCGATGCGAGCGCTGTTGTAAACCACGCCGAACGCGACGATCACCGAGAACGTGAAATAGATGCCCTGGATGAGGTTGACCGACTCCGCGGTCGTCTTGCGGAAACCCTGCTGCAACGCCGAGGTGATGCCGAGGTTGGCGATGCGGGGCACCTCCTTGACTTTGTCGAGAAAGGCTCCCCGCCGCCCCGCATCCACCGACAAGTGAGCCCCGCTCACCGTCGCCCCTTCCTGCATGAGGCGGCGCAGCGCGTCGATATCCATGTAGGCCGACAGCCCCGCGTAATCGGTGATCAGGCCGTGGACCGCGACCTGCCGGCTGGGGCGGCGGCCTTCCTGCACCTCCATCACCAGCGTGTCGCCGGGCTTCGCGTCCAGCATCTCCGCCAGCTTTCGGGAAACCAGCAAACCGTCCGGCGGCACGGGCAGCGGGTTACCGTGTTCGTCGAGCGCGCGGTTGAGCAGGGTTCCCGCGGGTACGCCGGTCACCGCGAGGCGGTGGCTGCGATGGCCGAATCGCAGCCGTGCCGGCACGCTCCGGAACGCCTCCGCATGGATCACTCCCGGCAGGTGCCGGATGTCGTTGAAGGCACCGGCCGATCCCGGCTCGATGAGCGTCACCGTCACGTCCTGCCGCTGCGCGAGCGTCCACTGGAAATCGAGCAGAAAAGAAATCCCGTCCCGCATCGCGCCCGGCACGATCGGGATCCCGACTGCCAGCGCCAGCCCGAGCGCCGTAAATGCCGCCTGCCACGGCCTCCGCTCGATGTTCCGCAGCGCCATGCGCATCGAAGGGCCGGTCCAGCTGGTGACGCCGATGCGCTCGAGGACCGAGGGCTTGAAGTCGGCCGGCGGTTCCGGGCGCATCGCCTCCGCCGGCGGAAGCCGCATCGCCTGGCGCACCGCGCCCACCACGCCAAGCAACGACGCGGCGGAACTCGCCAGAAACGCCATCCCGATCGCCGCGAAATCGGGATGAAACGTGAGCGACGGAAACTGGAAAAATTTGTGGTAGAGCGCCACCACATTCGACCCGAGCCACGTCCCCGCGACCCCGCCGGCCAGCAGGCCGATGGCCACGATGACCAGCGCGAATTTCAGGTAGTGCGCGCCCACCTGCCGCGACGAATACCCGAACGCCTTGAGCTGCGCGATCTGCTCGCGCTGGAGGCGGATCACCCGTGCCAGCACCGCGCTGGTCATGAACGTGGCGATGCTGAGAAAGACCACCGGGAAAGCGACGGACATGCCGTTGAGCATGGCGATCTCGTCGTCGAGCCGCTTGGCTGAGGCGTGGTCGCGCCGGTCGTAGGCGATCAGCCCTCCGTATGGCTCGAGCAGGCGGTCGATCTCCGCCATCACCGCCGCCGAGTCCGCGCCCGGCGCCACATCCACGACGACATTGTTGAACGCGCCGTCGAGGTCGTTCGCCTTCGCCAGCTCGCGCTCGTTCATCCAGAATACCCCGAACCGCTTGTTGTCCGGCAGCGCCTGCCCCGGACGCGCCTCGAATACATATTCCGGCGAGAGCGCGACGCCCACGATGACGAGCCGTTCCTTCGCCCCGCGCAGGATCACGTCGATCGAATCGCCGGGCCGGAACCCGTGCGCCTTCGCAAACGCCTCGCTGACGATGGCCTCGTCCGCCTTCCCGATTTCCGGGAACCGCCCGGCACGCAGGGAGAGCGTGTTCAGGCGCATCGGGCGGTCCTCGGGGATCGAGATGACCGTGCCGTCGGCCGGCTCGGCGAGCCCGGGCAGATCCATGCGCACGCCGCCGACCACCCGCGTCTCGACCGCCGCCACGCCGGGGATCGCGGCGAGCCGCGCGCGCAAGGAATTCGGCGCGCGCTTCAAATCGCAGAACACGTCCGCAAAGTGGTTGCGCTCGTAATACGCCGCCCGCGTCGTCTCGAGCGAAAGGATCAGGCTGCGCGCCATGATCATCATCGCCAGCCCGCACGCCATCACCAGCCCGACCGCCACCATCTGGCCCTTCATCTTCCCCACATCGCGGACCAATTTCAGATCAAGCGCCCTCATTGCAGAAAATTTGGAATTTGGAATTTGGAATTTGGAATGGAAGACATCCCGCGCGAGGCGCGGCTCTGCATTCCACATTCCTCATTCCAAATTCCCCATTGCTGCGCAGCAGCTCAACTACCATTGCAGCGAGCGCACCGGGCGGCGCGCGGGGTTGTTGTCGGTGCGGGAAATTTTCCCGTCCGAGAGATGGATGACGCGGTCGGCCATTTCGGCCATGACCGCGTTGTGGGTGATGATGACGGTGAGGGTGCCGAGCTCGACGTTCACCTTTTCGATCGCTTCGAGGACGGTGATGCCGGTTTTCAAATCCAGGGCGCCGGTCGGCTCGTCGCAGAGGAGGACTTCCGGCCGTTTCGCGATCGCGCGGGCGATGGCCACGCGCTGCTGCTGGCCGCCGGATAGCTGCGACGGAAAATGGTCCATCCGGTCGCCCAGATCGACCAGCGCGAGCGCCTCCTCCGGCGTCATCGGATCGCGCGAAATCTCGGTGATCAGCGCGACATTTTCGCGTGCGGTCAGGCTCGGGATCAGGTTGTAAAACTGGAAAACAAACCCCACGGCATTTCGGCGGAAGAGCGTCAGCTCCCCCTCGTCCGCCCCCGTGAGATCGCGCCCTCGGTAGCTCAGCGTCCCGCCGGTCGGCACGTCGAGGCCGCCGAGGTTGTTGAGCAACGTGGACTTCCCGCTGCCCGACGGGCCGAGCAGGACAACCATCTCCCCGCGGTAAAGATCGATATCCACCCCGTCCAGCGCCCGGACTTCCGTCTCCCCGGCCGCGTAGATTTTCGTCAGGCCACGCCCGACAAATACCGGCTCGCGCCCGGCGTCGCTGGATGGCGGTTTCATGCGGAACCTTTTTAGAGCATCCTTCCCGAATGTCACGGACCGAGACAGGAAGGGCAAACGCTCCTTCAACGACTTCGGCACCAAATCTTCCGGCCAGTTCCGCGCCCACGAAACAGGCTCCACATCACAAAAATCGTCGCAATGCCTCCTGCGCCTGGATACCCTGCCACATCGCCTTTCCTCCATCCGCAAGCTTTTGCATATACCCACGCACATCATCCTCCTCCGCCTGTGAAAACCTCTTCGGCTTCAAATACCCGAGAAAATCCGGCCCCCTCCCCCGGCAGCAATCGTGCATCTTCGGCTCCATGCCGGATTGCTTCAGCGCCATCCGAAACCGGATTCACCCATTCTCCCAAACCGACTCGCCATTCCGCTCAAAATGCACTTCATTCATCTTTTGGAGACATATAGGCTATTCGGACTGTGGGGCATTAACGTGGGGTGGCAATCCCTCTGAGATTTTTATGCAACGCAATATCCGAGACTGCCGGACCGAACCAGACAGTCCACCCAACGGCTCTCCGGGTGGATCGTAGACAACACTCACCATGATTAAACCATCAACCAGCATTCGCCCGCCGCTTCCAGAGAGTTGTTGGCGCCTTGATCGTTCAGCAAGAAGATGATCGAATACCGTCACAGCCTTGAGGACATTACCGACGAAGGATTGTGCGGCTTTTTTGTCGGGTGGCTCAATCCGCCATCAGTGTCGAAGTTTAGGGAGATTTTGGAGAGAAGCTATGCGGTGGTTATGGCGTGGGATGCGGAGAAAGGGGAAGTTATAGGGTTTGCGACAGCCATTTCAGATGGTGTATTTGCAGCCTTCATGCCGCTGCTTGAAGTCAAAACTGAATATCAGAGAAGGGGAGTCGGCACTGAACTCGTTAGAAGGCTAGAAGCACGACTTTCTGGGATGTATTCTATCGACATCGTATGTGATCCAGAATTGGAATCTTTTTATTCACGCCTCGGTTACATGAGTCTGTCCGGGCAAGCGAAACGCTTCAGGCATGTATTAGATCCAAAGCAATGCTGAATCCTAAAAAAGAGGGCAGTTCTCACATCCCGAATACGGCGATTGAGAAATTCTTTCAGAATGGGAAGCCCGGCCTCGGCCGCTTCGCGTCCTGCGTTGCAACCTCTACAAGAAACGCCGTTTTCGAGGTTAATCCTGTCTCAAAACCGTTTTTGGATAAATCGCAGAGAGGCGGCCCATCTTGTTGCCTGCTCCCAATATGGGCGGCGCTGACTTTGGTTGATTTTCTCGGCGCCAGCCGGCGGAGACATTGGCTTATCCCGCGAGGGCGAGTTCGAACGCGGTTTCGGGGCGGAGGTGGCGTCCGGCTTTCCATTGGGTCTGAAAAGCGTCCGCGCCGATCAGGTTTTTGAGGGCGGCGACCGAGGCGTCGCAGACCGCTTGTTCCGACGGGGACAAGCGGACCCCGGATTTTTCGCGCTGCCGTTCGGCCGAGCCGAAGAGCCTTGCCGCCAGGTCCGCTTTCCCTTCGAGCCTTGCGGCGTCGGCGAGGTGCTGGACGATGTAGGGGATTGCCCACTGGTTGCCGAGTGCGCGCGCGATCCCCGCCCATTCCGCGAGGGCCTCGCGCGCGGGCGCTGGGCGGCCGAGCGCGAGCGCGGCCTGCGCGAGGCCCCAGAGGCTGTAGCCGACGGTCCACCGGTCGCCGATTTCGCGGAACATCTCGAGCGCCCGGCTTTTGAGTCCGAACGCCAGGTCGGGTTTTCCTTCGCCAGCGGCGAGGCTTCCCTCCCCGGCCACGGCGAGCGCTTGGAGCCTCCGGTTTCCGGTGCGTTGCCCGGTCTCGGCGGCTTTGAGAAAGAGCTGGCGGGCGAGATCCCTGTCTCCTTGGGAAAAGGCGAGGAACCCCTCGTAGCCGCTGGCAAGCCCGGCCATTTCGTCATCGCCGAGTTTCTCGAAAATGCCGATGGCCCGGTCGAGAAGGGCGCGCCCTTCGTCGCAGCGGTCCTGCGCCCATTGGATGCGTCCCGCCGACACCATCGCATGCGCGTGGCGGTGCGGGAAGGCATCGCAATCCGGCCTGGCAAGAACCGCTTCGCAGTGGCGGCTCGCCTCCTCGAGGTTCCCGCAGATTTCCCAGTAGCGCTCCATACCCGCGACCAACTGGAGCCCCGGTTCGGCTCCGCCGGGACGTTCCGCAGCCCACTCGAGCGCATACCGGAGATTGAGGGAGTCGGAAGCGAGCTTCCGGAGATGGCTTTCGGGATCTGGTCCGGTGAGGTGAGGGACGGCATCGCTGACGAGTTGCAGGTAGTAACGGAGGTGGCGTTCCTGCATGTCTTCCATCACGCCGGATTCCTTCAATTTTTCGCGGGCGTATTGCCAGACCGATTCCAGGAGCGTGTATCGGGGGCCCGCGGCCGAATCCCGGTCGATGAAAAGCAGGGATTTGTCGGCGAGCTGTTGCAGGAGGTCGAGCACGTCGTCGGCGCCCTCGCCGGCGCAAACCGCTTCGACCGCCTCGATCGTGCGCCCGCCGACAAAGACGCCGAGGCGGTGGAACAAAAGTTTTTCGGGTTCCGTGAGCAGGTCGTAGCTCCAGTCGATGAGGGCGCGGAGGGTCTGTTGGTGGGGCAGAACCGCGTTGCCTTTCAGGAGCTTGAACTGGTCGTTCAGGCGCGCGGAAATCTGGGCCGGCGTGAGGACCCGCAGCCTGGCGGCGGCGAGTTCCAGGGCGAGCGGGATGCCGTCGAGCCTCCAGCAAATGCGCGCGATGTCCGGCGCGGTTTCATCGTTGAGACGGAAATCGGGGACCACCGATTGCGCCCGGTCCACAAAGAGTTTCACGGCATCGAACCCCGCGATGTCGGCTGCCGACAACCGGGTGTCCTTCGGCCGGCGCGCCAAATCGAAGGCGCCGAGCGGGCGCACCGGAAACGTCACTTCCCCGGCGATGCGCAGCGCCTGCCGGCTCGTGGCGAGCACGCGGACGGCTTTGCAGCCGGCGACGAGCGCGGCGACCTCCCGCGAAACCGAATCCATGATGTGCTCGCAGTTGTCGAGGATCAGCAGCATCTCTCGCCCGCAGAGCGAGGTCGCTAGGGTTTCGCGGAGCGGGCGGCCCGGTTCCTCGCGCACGCCCAGCGTGTCGGCCACGGCATCCGCGAGGCTGGAATCCTTTTCGAGGGTGGCCAGTTCGACCAGCCAGACCCCATCCGGAAAATCGTCCATCAACTCGCGTCCCACCTCGGTCGCGAGACGGGTTTTCCCTGTGCCACCGGTGCCGAGGAGGGTGAGAACGCGCGTCTTTCCGAGCAAATCCTTGACCTGCTCCAACTCGCCGGCCCTGCCGATGAAACTGGTTTGTGCGACGGGGAGGTTGTGGGACAGGTTCTGCTGCGAGCGGAGCGGCGGGAACGAAACCGGCAGGCCGCGCGCCTGGATCTGGAAGATCCGCTCGACGCGGTTCAAATTCCGCAGGCGGAAGTCCCCGAGAGAAACGAAGCCCACTTCGGGCATTCCCCCGCGCAGGAGATCGGCCACCACTTGAGAGCAGAGCACCTGGCCCCCGTGGCCGGCGGAGCTGATCCGCGCCGCGCGGTTCAATGTCCCGCCGAAGTAGTCGTTGTCCCGGAATTCCGCCGGGCCGGTGTGCAGGCCCATCCTGACCCGCAACGGCCCGACCTTCCCCCAGTCCTCCCCGAAAAGCTTTTCCTGCGCGCCCAGCGCGGCTTCCAGGCCTTCCCCGGGAAACGAGAACGCGGCGCAGAACGCGTCGCCGACCGTTTTGAAAACCAGCCCGCCATGGGATTCGATTTCAGCCCGCAGCAAGGCGTCGTGCCTGGCCAAAGCGGGGCCCATATCGACGGGAAACCTCTCCCACAAGCGGGAGCTTCCTTCGATGTCTGTAAATAAAAACGTGACCGTTCCGGTCGGCGGTTGCATGGCGGAGAGACACTACTTGCGCCCGGACGAAATTCCAGAAAGGAAATGCGGAATTCCGGCCGCAGCGGAAGCCCTCTTGACCGTTTATATAACTCTGAGAACATCAATTCATGAAGTCTTCGCGGGCCATCACCCTGCTTGAAGTTGTTATTGCACCGGCCGTTTTAGGCATCCTGATATCGCTGCTTTTTCCGGCAGTGCCCCGGCAGAAACGCTACCCGCCGGAATTGAGCGAGCGCAGGAAGCCGAGGAAAAACTCCGCGCCTTTTTCGAGGTCGTGCACCGAGATGGATTCGTCGCAGGTGTGCGCCTGAGCGATCGAGCCGGGGCCCATCGCGACCGCCGGGCTGCCGTTCGCGGAAAAGATGGCGGCATCGCAGAACCACGGGGCTCCTGCAAGGCCGGCCCCGCACCGCTGGAGCGCGTGGATGAGCGGGTGCTCGGGATCGGTGAAGAGCGGTTGCGAGACGACCATCGAAATCTCGATGTCCGGGACCCGCGCGCGGAGGATTTTTTCCACGAGGGAAAGGTCCTGTCCGGGGATCGTGCGCAGGTCGGCGACGGCGCGGCACGAGTCCGGCACGATGTTGACTTTCGACCCGCCCGCGATCGTGCCCACGCTCGCCGTGGGGTGCCCGAGAACCGGGTCCACATGCTGTGCGAGGGCCGGGACCAGCTCTCGGCGGATGGCATCGAGGGCGTCGCACATTTTGTAGATCGCGTTCACGCCGGCACCGGGTTTCGAGGCATGGGCGGCGCGGCCGGTCGTCTGAAGCGTGAGCCACGCGGAGCCCTTGTGCGTGTAAACGACGTGCAAGTCGGTCGGCTCTCCGGCGATCACGAAAGCGAACTCCTCCTGCGCGGACAAAGCGTTGGCCCCGTGCTGGCCGGCTTCCTCGCCCATCAGCCCGGCGAACCAGATTTCATACGGCAAGGTCGGAATGATCGGCCCGGCTTCTGCCAGCGCGTGCAGCATCGCCGCCATCGGGCCTTTGGTGTCGGTCGCCCCGCGCCCGAACAGCCTGCCGCCGCGGATCTCCCCGGAGAACGGATCGACCGTCATCCCCGCGACGCTCACCGTGTCGGTGTGCGGGGCAAAAAGGATCCGCGGCTTGCCCGTGCTGTCGGACGGAAAGCGCGCGACAAGGTTCGGGCGCCCCGGCAGGACTTCGCGGAGTTCGGCTTCCGCGCCGGCGGCGGACAAAAATGCCGCGAGCCATTCCGCGCAGGCGGCCTCGCCGGTCTGAGTCGTCCCCGGATCCCCGTCGGGATTGACGCTCGGGATCTGGACGAGCTCGCCCGCGATGTCGGAAACGGTCATTTGCTCAAATACCACGCGATAAATTTCGGGATGCCCTCGGCGATTTTGGTCTGCGGGTTGTAGCCGAGAAGCGCCCGGGCTTTCGTGATGTCGGCCGCGGTCAGCGGCATGTCGCCTTGCTGTTCGGGCAGGCGTTCGATCGCGGCTTTTTTGCCGAGGCCCTTCTCGATTTCCCGGATGAGTTCGGCGAGGGTGATCGTCTGGTTTTCCCCGAGGTTGAAGATGTCAAAAAGCGGGCCATCGTATCGCAGCGCGCCCATGACCCCCTGGACGATATCGTCGATGTAGGTGTAGTCCCGGCGCGTCGAGCCGTCGCCGTATTGGGGGATCGGAAGCCCCTTGTGGATGGCGTCTGTGAATTTATGGATCGCGAGGTCGGGCCGCTGCCCGGGCCCGTAAACCGTGAAGAACCGCAGGCAGACGACGCGCAGCCCGAAAAGGTGCGAGTAATTTCCGCAGAGATGTTCGCCGGCGAGCTTCGTGGCGGCATACGGGCTCAACGTCTGCGGAAGGGGGAGGTCTTCGGAAAACGGGACCGTCTTCGAAAGCCCGTAAACCGAAGAACTCGAGGCAAAAACAAACCTCTTCACCGCGTTCTGGCGCGAGGCCTCGAGCAGGTGGTGGGTCCCGGTGATGTTCGTGTCGATGTAAAGCTGCGGATCCTTCACCGAGGGCCGGACCCCTGCCCGCGCCGCGATGTGGATGACGGTTTCGAATTCCCCCTCCGCAAAAAGCTTCTGGACCCGCCCGCGGTCGCGGATGTCGCCCTCGACGACGTTCGCGGCACCGCCCATCGCCGCCACGTTCGCCCGCTTGACCGCCGGGTCGTAGTAGTCGTTGAAATCGTCGATGAGCGTGACCGCGTGCCCCCCGGACAACAACCGACGGCACACATGGGAGCCGATAAACCCGGCCCCGCCGGTCACCAGAATGTTCATCCCGCGAACCTAGCGGTTTCGGGAAAACCCCGGCAAGGAATTTCAGACTTGATCGGCGGGCTTCCCGGCCATCTCCCGGATCGCCTCGGCGAGCCGCGCGGCCACCTTCGTGAGCCCGCGCTCGAAAAGAAACTGGTGCTTCGGCGAGCCGTCGCGGTGGACGATCTCCACCTTGTCGCAAAGAAACCCGGCCCGGTGCGAGACGTCGGCCCCCGCAACATCCATCGCCAGCACGACACCCCCGAAAAAACTCCCCGCGACAAAAAACACGCGGACCGGCTCGTTTTCGAGGCTGACCAGCCAGCCGCGAAGGTTGGCGGCCAGCCGCGGGCCGCCTCCGCTCAAGCAGGGGACCGCCCACCCGATCGGCGCCGTGCTCGCGTGAGCCCGGCGGATCTGGAGTTCGCAATGCCCCGGAAGCCGGCGGCCGAGTTCGGTTTCCTGGTCCTCATCCGGCACGGCGTTGAGCTTTTTCCATGCCAGCCAGAGCTTCGCGCGGATCCCGCGCAGGAGCCGCGGCATCGCCGTCACCACGACACCGGTGAAAACCACCGCGACGGCCAGGCCGACAACCGGGTTCCAGGCGAGCAGGCCGAGCCCAGCAAAAACCACGCCGTCCTCGGCCAGGCTGAGCCCGATATTGGAAACCGGTTCGGGCGACGCGTTCGCCACCAGCCGGGTCCCGGCCTTCGCCACATGCGCGGTCAGCGCCATGCCCCCGGCCACCAGCGCCGCCACGATTTCAAAGACCGGATTCGTGTTCCCGAGCGCCGCCACCGCCAGCGCGGCCGCCCCCACCGGACGGATGAACGTGTGCACCGCATCCCACGCGGTGTCCACCCAGGGGATCTTGTCGGCAAAAAACTCGATGAGATAAAGAAACCCCGCCACCCCGATGATGATCGGGTCCGAGAGAACCGCGAGGTCGTGGAGCGCGGGCGTCAGCGTCACCCAACCCATCCGGATCGCCAGCCCGGTCACAAAGACCGTGAGGTAGAGGTTGATTCCCGCCAGGCTGGCCAGCCCGACCACCACCCCCAAATGACTCAAAACCGCCATGCCGGGAGTATCGGCAGCCCCGGCCATTTGTCACGCCGCGAGTGGGCGCGCCCGTTACGGTTTCTCCGCGACCGGCGTCCCAAAATTCTCGCCGCCTCATAAAAGCTGGCGCGCCTTCCAAGAAGAATGGAAAAGTAGCGACATCCTGAAAGGCTGGATGCCCGGCGAAGGCCAGCGCAAAATCCATCTCGTCCAGGGGATCAACCGCATCCTGCTCCGGCTTGAAAACGGCTGGATGAAATGCGGCTTTTCGATCATCGTCGATTTGGGGAAATAAGGGCCAGAGGAATGGCGCTCCGTCAAGCCGGCCCCCCCACTGTTTCTTGACAGCCCTCCGGCGTGCCACTCATGTTCCTGTTTCATTTCACAAAGATCCCATGCGCAGCAACCATCCCCATTTTAAAGCCCCTTGCCCCGAAATCGAGAGCCGCATCGACGGCATCTTGGCAAAATTAAGCATCGAAGAAAAAATCGATTTGCTCGGCGGCGAAAATGTTTCCACCATGGGCAACGAGCGCGCGGGCATTCCGGCGCTCAAGCTCGCCGACGGCCCGCTGGGCGTTCACTGGTGGTGCAAAACTTCCACGGCGTATCCGGCCACCATCGCGCTGGCCGCATCTTGGGATGTCGGGCTGTCTCGCAGGATGGGGGCCTCCATCGGGCGCGACGCGCGGGCGCGAGGCGTGCATATCCTGCTTGCCCCCGGCGTCAATATTTACCGGTCGCCGCTTTGCGGGCGGAACTTCGAATACTTGGGCGAAGACCCATGTCTTTCTTCCCGGATGGTCGTGCCCTACATCCAGGGCTGCCAAGACCAGGGCGTGGCGGTCACGGTGAAACATTTCGCCGCGAACTTCCAGGAATACGAGCGGCACAAGGTCAGCTCCGACGCCGACGAGCGGACGTTGCGCGAAGTCTATCTCCCGGCATTTCAGGCCGCGGTCGAGGAGGGCGGGGCCGGTTGTGTGATGACCGCCTACAACCTTGTCAACAACGTGCATTGCTCGGAGCACTTCTGGCTGATCCGGGATTTGTTGAAAGGCGAGTGGGGGTTCGACGGCGTGGTGATGTCCGACTGGGGGTCGGTTTACAGCTCCGAACTGGCCGCGCTTGCCGGCTTGGATCTCGAGATGCCCACCGCTTGTTGGATGCACCGGAACGGGCTTCTCGATGCGGTCAAAGACTGGCGCGTCCCCGAACCGGTGATCGACGACAAAATCCGCCGGCTGTTGCGTCTGGCCGCCTGCTTCGGCTGGCTCGACCATCCGCAGCAAGACGAAACCATCCCCTGGGAAGACGAATCGAGCGCCCAAACCGCACTCGACATTATTCGAAACGGCTCGGTGCTCCTCAAAAATGACAGCGCGCTTTTGCCGGTCAAACCGGAAAAAACCAAGCGCCTGGCCGTTATCGGGCCGACGGCCGATCCGGCGGTTTTAGGCGGGGGCGGCTCGGCCTACACTCCGCCATGGCGCACCACGAGCATCCTGGAAGGGATCAAAGAGCTCGCGGGGGAAATCGAAGTTGTTTACGCCAAAGGCGTGGATGCGTGGGCGGAAGATGCCGCGTTTCTCAGGGACGAGTATTTGACTCCCGACGGGCGGCCCGGATTGAAAGCCGAGTATTTCGCCAATCGCAACTGTTCGGGCGAACCCGCCACGGTTGCCGTTGCCGGGCGGCCGGTCGGCGAATGGTATGGAAATCCGGTCATCCCCGAGGCTCCCGACCGCGATAATTTCTCCGTGCGTTGGACGGGCCGGATCCAAATGCCAGTGTCGGGCGGCTACCGGTTTTTGCTGAAAACTTGGGACGGGGTCGCGCATGTTTGGCTTGACGGGAAAAGCGTGCTTTCCACGGGCGGGGATGATCTCTCCCTGCGCGGCGCAGATTTGAATCTCGAAGCGGGGCGCGAATACCCGCTCCGCGTCGAGTACCATCAGAAGCGCGGGTTTAACTCGGTTTTCTTCGGCTGGCAAAATCTCGCCGAGGTCGAAAACGGTATCGCGGAAGCGGCGGCTCTTGCCGCAAGCGCCGACGCCGTGGTGTTCTGCGGGGGGCATACCGCCAAGTCGGAAACGGAAGGCGCCGACCGCGCTTTTGGAATGCCCGCGGATACCGAACGCTTGCTCGTCTCGGTCGCAAAAGCCAACCCGAACACGGCAGTCGTTCTCACCGGCGGCGGCCACATCGACATGCGCGCATGGCTCGATCTCGTCCCCGCCGTGCTGCATTCATTCTACCACGGGCAGGAGGGGGGGCGCGCCGTCGCCGAGATTCTTTTCGGAAAGGTCAACCCGTCGGGCAAACTCCCGTTCACGGCCGAACGCGACCCTGAAGACCGCTCCTCCTTCGGCTGTTACCACGACAGCGACAACGACCTGCGGGTGGCCTTGAAAGACGGCATTTTCGGCGGGTACAGGCATTTCGACCGGACGGGCAAGGCGCCGATGTTTCCGTTCGGATTCGGCCTCAGTTATTCGGAATTCGAATACTCGAACCTGCGCGTTTCATCGACCTGTTTGAAACGCGGAGAGCGGATTGCGGTCCTGTTTGACATCACCAACACCGGCGGGGTGCCGGGAGCAGAGGTCGCGCAGCTTTATGTTTCGGACGTCGAATGTTCGGTTCCCCGTCCTGTCAAAGAGCTGAAGGGATTTGCAAAAACTCATCTGCAACCTGGCGAAACAAAAACCGTCGAGATCCCACTCGGCGACAAAGAGCTGCAATTCTTTCATCCGGTCAAGAAGGCCTGGGTGGTGGAACCCGGTGTTTTCGAGCTGCTCGTCGGCGCTTCGGCGGGGGACGTTCGGTTGCGGGCGAGCGTATCGGTTTAGCCCGGAATGGGACCATGCTGGGAATCGCCCTCAAGATGCTTTTTCGCGACCGCGCCAAGTATGCCATGCTGGTCTGCGGCCTGGCGTTTTGCTCGCTGCTGATGTGCCAGCAGTGCTCGGTGTTTTGCGGGATCATGATGTGGACGACCTCGACGGTCAGGAATATCGGGGCGCCGGTCTGGGTCGTGGACGCGAAAGTCGAGCAGGCGAACGAGGTGATCCCGATGCGCCAGATCGAGGTCGAACGGGTGCGCAGCGTCCATGGCGTCGCCTGGGCGGTGCCTCTTTACATCGGCATCGAGCAGGCGCGGCTCGCGGACGGATCGTTTCAAAACGTGCAGCTCACCGGACTCGACACGGGAACCCTCACCGGGCGCCCGATGGAGATGCAGGCCGGGCGGATCGAGGACCTGCGGCTGCCGAACGCGGTCGTGGTGGACCAGGTCGCGGTGGAGAAATTCCGACAAAAAGGGATCGCGATCAAACTGGGGACGACATTTGAAATCAACGACAAGGAAGCCCGTGTCGTGGGGATCTGCCACGTCGCCCGGAGCTTTCTCGGCCAGCCGTATATCTACACGACATTCGACCGCGCGATGGAATATGCGAAACCCACGCGCAAACAGCTCAGCTACGTGCTGGCGGGGCCGGTGCCCGGGGTTTCGGACGAGGAGTTGGCCGCCCGCATCAACAAGCTGCCGGGCCTGCGCGCCATCACGAAAGACGATCTCTTCTGGCTCACCGCCTGGTGGTATATCAAAAACACCGGCATCCCGATCTCGTTCGGGACGGTGGTCCTGCTGGGAATCATCGTGGGGATCGCGATTGCGGGGCAGACGTTTTATCTCTTCGTCCACGACAACCTGCGGTATCTCGCGGCGCTGAAAGCGATGGGTGCGCGGATGCACACGCTCGCCGCCATGGTCCTCCTCCAGGCGTTTTCGGTCGGGTTCATCGGCTACGGGATCGGGGTCGGGCTCGCCTCGTGGTTTGGCAATGCCGTGCTCGCGAGGGAGACCCCGCCGTTTTTCATGCCGTGGCAGGTCCCGGCATTTGTCGCGGGCGTCCTCATCTTCATCTGCGGGTTCTCGGCCCTGATCGGGCTCGTCAAAGTAGCCCGCCTCGAACCCGCGGTCGTCTTCCGGTGAGCGACCTGGCCATCGATGTCGCCGACGTGGTCAAGTCGTTCCCGGCGGGCGACACGCGCACGTTCGCGCTCAAGGGCGCCACGCTCGATGCCCGGTTCGGAGAGCTCCTGATGATCGTCGGCCCCTCGGGATGCGGCAAAACCACGCTGCTGAGCGTGATCTGCGGGACGCTCCAGTGCGAGGAGGGAACGCTCGCGATCTTCGACCACGATCTGCGGGAGATGAAGGACTCGCAGATCACCCGGTTCCGGTGCGAGAACGTGGGCTTCATCTTCCAGCAGTTCAACCTCATCCCGACGCTCACGGCCGTAGAAAACGTCTCGGTCCCGATGGTCCTCAACGGGCACTCCCACAAGGACTCCCTGCGCCGCGCGGGAGAGGTCATGGCCGAGGTCGGCCTCGGCGACAAGCTGCACTCGTATCCGTCCCAGCTCTCGGGCGGGCAGCTTCAGCGGGTTGCGATCTCGCGGGCGCTCGTGCACGAGCCGCGCCTCATCATCTGCGACGAGCCCACCGCCTCGCTCGACGCCGCAGCGGGACAAAAGACCTTGGACCTCCTCAAATCCAGCGCCCTGCAGCCCGACCGCTGCGTCATCGTCGTCACCCACGACAACCGGATTTACCACTTTGCCGACCGCATCGCCGAAATGGAAGACGGCCGCGTGATCGGGATTTACGACGACCCGAAAGACTACCGCCATGCTTAACCGACCCTCGTTTTACATCGCCCTCATCGGCATCGCCGCCGTGATCCTGATCGTCGCCCGCCAGCACCGGACCGGTCCGGCTTCCACGCCGCTCGTCCCGCCGCCGCAGTCGCCGTATGCCGCATCCATCGGGGCGCGCGGCATCGTCGAGAGCACGAACGAAAACGTCCGCATCGCCCCGTCCGCCTCGGGGCTCGTCGAGAAAGTCAACGTGAAGGTTGGCGACCAGGTCAAAGCGGGAGACGTGCTTTTTTCGATGGATTCGCGCGACGCGCTGGCCACGGTGAAAACCGCCGAGGCCCAGCTCGCCGTCCAGCAGGCGCGCCTCGCCGAGAGCCAGACCCTCGTCGATGACCGGCGGGACACCCTGGACCGCATCACCCGCCTCCGGCTGAAAAATGTTGCGAGCGAGGACGAAACGAAGCGCGACCAATTCGCCATGCAAACCGCGCAGCGCCAGTTCCAGCACGCGGCCGCCGACGTCGATCTCACGCGCGCCCAGCTCAACGACGAAAAAGTCCACCTCGATCTTCTCACGGTCCGGGCTCCGAGAAACGGCACCGTCCTCCAGGTGAACATCCGGGCCGGGGAATATGCCGCGGTCAATGCCTCCGATCCCGCCATCCTCCTCGGCGATGTCCGCGAGCTCCAGCTCCGCGCCGATGTGGATGAGTCGGACGCCCCCCGCGTGCGGCCGGACTGCAAGGCGGTCGCCTTTCTCAAGGGCTCGCGCGAGCACGCCATCCCGCTCGAATTCGTCCGCATCGAACCCTACATCCTGCCGAAGAAATCGCTCTCCGGAGACAGCACCGAGCGCGTCGATACCCGCGTCCTCCAGGTCATCTTCCGCTTTCAGAACCCCGGCTTCCCGGTCTATGTCGGCCAGCAGATGGATGTCTTCATCGAGGAGCGTTGACATCAAGATGCAGCAAGGCTACATCTTGATGCATGAGGACAACCATCTCCATTCAGGATGACCTTCTCCGGCAGGCAAGGGAGGTTTCGCTTGCCCGCAACTGCACCTTGGGCGACTTGGTGGACGACGCGTTGAGGCTGGTCCTGTCGGCGAAGCCCAAGGCCACCGGGGCCGCCCGCCCCCGCCCGTTGAAAACGTTTCGTGGTTCCGGCCTGCAACCCGGGGTGGACCTGTCCTCGTCCGCAAGCCTTCTGGAAATCATGGAGGGCCGATGATCCTGCTGGACGTGAACATCCTGGTGCACATCCACCGCCAGGATGCGGACCGGCACGCCGAAATCAAGGCTTGGGTCGAGGACTCGTTGCGGCAGCCGGCCGGCGTGGCCGTATCGGACCTGGCGCTCAGCGGAAGCCTCCGGGTCATCACGCATCCCAAAGTCTTCAAAGTGCCGACCCCGCTCGCGAAGGCATTGGAGTTTGTCGAAGATTTCCGCTCGCGGGACGAAGTTCGCATCCTCGCTCCCGGCCCCGCGCACTGGCAGATTTTCATCGCTCTCTGCCGCAAGATCGAGGCGCGAGGCAACCTGATCCCCGACGCTTACCACGCGGCCCTCGCACTCGAACACGGCTGCGAATGGATCACTCTGGATCGCGGTTTCGCCCGCTTCCCCGGCCTCCGCTGGCGGCATCCGCTGGATGCGTAGCCCTTCCCTCACGGAATTTACTCTCACATTTCGTTTCAAATCCCCCTCCGCATTCGGTATAGATTCTTGCCACCGAGATGCACGATGTTTTACAGGCTGACCTTTTCCCGAAGTCGAGGCTCTCGCTCGATGCGTTGAGCGTCTTTTCGGACGCGACCGCAGCGGATCGAGGGGCGGTTCACACGCGGCCCGAGGCCGCCGAATTTTCTTTATCGGGCCTCCGATCTCATGTTCCCTGAACCGATGCGAGCCGCTGCCAAACCTACGCTTTTGAATGGGGCGCATCGGCCCGAAAAACGATACACCGTTCGCAAAACACCTTCTCTGCGCGTCAAAGAGACTCTCGAAGCCTGCGAGTCCGCAAGCGCGGTCTTGAGCAGACTTCCACTTGCCGACAATTCGCCCGGCGCGGTCGAGAAAATGCTTCGCGCCAACGGCATTCTCAGAAACCTCCCATGGCCGGCACCGTTTGATCGGACCACGCATCAGCTCCGGCTCGGCGACGCTAGGGATCTTTCGTGGATCAAGACAGGGAGCGTCCATCTCGTTGTCACCTCGCCGCCTTACTGGACCCTGAAAGATTATGAGCCGGGAGCAGACCAGCTCGGCGAGATCGAGGACTACGAGGAGTTCCTTGGCGAACTCGACAAGGTTTGGGCCGAATGCGCGCGCGTGCTCGCGCCGGGCGGCAGGATTTGTTGCGTTGTCGGAGACGTGTGCGTTCCCCGCAAGAAGAACGGCCGCCATCTCGTCATGCCCCTCCATTCCGACATCCAGGTGCGCAGCCGGAAGCTCGGTCTGGATTGCCTGACTCCGATTCTCTGGCAAAAAATTGCAAACGGGGCCACCGAGTCCGAGGGCAACGGGGCGGGATTTTACGGCAAGCCGTATCAGCCGGGAGCCATCGTGAAGAATGATGTCGAATACATTCTTTTTCTGCGCAGGGGCGGCGACTACCGCTCGCCCACTCCCATGCAGCGAGCGCTTTCGATGCTCACCAAGGAGGAAATGCAGGGGTGGATGCGTTCGACATGGACTGATATTCGCGGCGAAAGCACGCGGAAGGGACACCCGGCCCCGTTTCCCGTGAGCCTCGCGGAACGGCTCATCAAAATGTTTTCGTTCGCAGGCGATACCGTTCTCGACCCGTTCTCGGGAACCGGAAGCACGACTTTGGCCGCATTGGCCTCCGGCCGGAACAGCATCGGAAACGAGATCCAAGCCAAATACCACCACATCGCCGAGCAGCGCGTCCGCGAAGCCGCGTGGTTCCCGAAGGACGTCGGCGCCATCCATGCCAGCGTGAAGACAGCATGAAATCCCCGGCGGACAACTACGCGCTCCTGCGGACATTTGCGGACCTTTTCTCCGGGCATTTTATTTTTTGAGGAATAAACATTCTATGCAAGTAACAACCACTAATTTTACAGTCGCTGAGTATGCGGAACAAATGGGACGAGGAGATATTACAGTCAACCGTGACTACCAACGAACCGAGGAAGTCTGGCCTGTTGCGGCCCGTTCTTATCTTATCGATACTATGTTGCTTGGGTATCCTATTCCCAAACTATCACTTTATCAGAAAACAGACTTAAAAAGCCGGAAAACAATCAAAGAGATCGTTGATGGTCAACAGCGAAGCATGGCCATACTTGATTTCTACAACGGTGATTTCCGAATTACAGGAAAAAGCAACTTTGCAGGTAGGAACTTTGATAAGCTCGAAGACGAGGAAAAGCAACGTTTTCTCGACTATGCAGTTACTGTTGATTTGATTATTAATGCGACCGAAGAAGACATCAGACAATTGTTTCGTCGAATCAATTCCTACACAGTTCCACTTAATCCTCAAGAAGAGCGCCATGCAACCCACCAAGGTCTATTTAAGTGGTTTATTGTTGAACTCACTGAAAAATACGCAACCACCCTGAAAAAAATAGGGGTATTTTCCGAGAAACAACTTAGTCGTATGGCAGACGCCGCTCTTTTTACAGAAATGACTATTGGAATGATTGACGGCATCGAGACAGCGGCGCGAAAGAAACTGGATTCGTTTTATGCAAGCCATGAATCCAGTTTTCAGGAAGAGAAAGATGTGCGTAAACGCATGGACTTCGCTTTCGAGAAGGTTCTCCAATGGGAATCGTTGCACGGCGGCGCACTGATGAAGCCGTACAATTTTTTCAGTTTATTCTTGGCGATTTCCCATGTCACCGAGCCTTTAGAGCCGCTGGAAGGCATATATGAACCGATGCCGGGTGGAATACTTTCGAATGATGTGGTGCTCGCAAACTTGGGCATTCTTGCAAGCGCTTTGGATAAACAGGCAGAAAACACAGAGGATGATGGCCTTGAAGGTGAAGAGGATCAGCCTGCTCAACTTGGTCAGAAGATTTTTAAGACATTTGTCGATGCTTGTTCTGAAGCAACTAATACTGAAAAGCAGCGCAAGGAGCGGTTTAGCTGGTTTTGCAAAGCTCTTCAGTCGCCTCAGTTTTAGATGACGCGAAGTTCCGAACTTGGATGTTTGGAAAAGGTTGTACTTCGGCGTCTTCAACGCTTGCGTAACGATCTCGAAATCATTTCTGGGGGCGATCCAACTAGGACTCGCGAGATTTACGTGTGCCATCTCACAGTGGAGCTCCTGAACAGTTGGTCAAATTTCGCTCGCGCCTACTATTTATCAGGAATGCTATGCGCAAAGCGTGTTGGGGGCGGAAAGATAATTGTGCCAGATCCACGACTGAATGAGAATGATGCCTTGGAGCCCGCAATCCTCCATACAAGGCACGGAGCAGCTCGCAAGCTGGATGGAAGTTGGAACCGACGGGATGAGCCAACTTGGCATGACCCCTACGTTCTTCTATCGACATGCGAAGCGGTGCATTTTTCTAATCTTACCGATCTTCAATCCGCCTTTTCGACAGGCACACGCGTATTCGTTGATTTGCCAGTTTTCAGAAACTATTTTGCACATCGTAACCGTAGGAGTCGCCTTGCGGCCGAAAACCTCGCGCCTCTTTACGGAATACCAGCGACAAGAAGGCCAAGTGAAATCCTTATGTCTCGACCATTGGGGCGCCCTCAGATGCTTTTTCTGGAATGGTTAGACGATCTCATGTTTGTGATCCACTTCATGTGTTACTGAGCACTAGTCCATCTCGAACCGGGAAAAAGTAATGCAAAAGATTTTGCCGTTTGACGCAAATGCGGAATGGTCTAAAAACTCAGCATGGCCTCACCAACTCCAGTGATCGAAATACCTCACCCGCCAACACCGCCTGCCTCGAATTGGACACCTCCAGGCGAACCCCGTTTCCGATTTCGATGATCAATCCTTCCCATTGCCCGACCCCCAGGCTCCAGCGTCGCTTCCACCCAGCTCATGCCCGCTGGGGCTTCCCTTCTCCCCGCCGTGCTTGTTCGCCCGTCGCTCTTTCCCGACCCAACTCATCAGCGTCGAATACTTCATCCCGCAGAAGGCGGCAAACTGCTGCCCCCGTCATCCAGCTCCCACCGTAGGCCGCCAGAATTTTCTCCTGCTTCTCCTTTGGCGTGCTCACCCCCCTGCGTGTCCTCTTTCAGAACCACTTCTTTGCCACTTTGCGTAACCGTCATTACGCAAAGTTACGACATTCTGCTATTTTCCGCTAGATGTGCCAGAAGCTCCGCTTAGGTTCGGACCTGCAAAATGGCGAGGAACTGTTACCTTTTCAACAAGCCTCACATGTCTTGGCATCAGCGAGAAATCAACTGTTTCGCCGCAGAATACAAGAAGAAATGAGCGACCCCTTTTCCATCAGCGATTATCTGGGTGGTTCAGAGAATTTGTTAGGAATGGATTCTGGAATCGGGGGAGGAATTGCAGGCGTCTGGGGAGCATACTTCTCATCCAGCGCGTGTGCGACGGTCTTCATCGTGTCGCTTGCTGCACTAGTAGATGATGAGTGGATACCAGTAGTTGGCTCCTGTGCGGCCGCTTTGCGGCGGCTGCTTGGTGGATACCCCAAGGCATAAAAAACCGAACCCAGAATTAATATCAATATAATACCCTGTGGTGAAGTAAGATATTGTAACGTCGCAAGGCTTGACTCAGCAAGCACGCTGGGCAATGAAGATGACTGCATTGTTTCCTTCGTGATATGGGCGGAGAAATATGAACTTCCTTTGAAGAATATAATGATGATAGCAATCAAGATGAAGATTTCTTGCTTTCCTGTAAGCCAAGCAACTTTTCTTGTCTCCTCATAAGGCAACAGTGGAGGAGGACTTTGAGGGGTAGTTTGAGATGCGGCCACATTCTGGACTGTTAACGCAGCATCCGAGGGGCCAAGCTTCTTCTGTAATTGCTCGATGGCTTTTTGCGCATCACTACCAGCGGTAGTATGAGCATATCGTTTTGCAATATATGAGTAAGCAGCTAGTGCATCCTTTATTCGATAGTGGCTTTCCAACTTGATCGCACGGCTGAACAGCACCTGAACATCTTCCTCAGCGCCGCGGTCTCGTGGCTTTGTATGTCTGAGACCAAAAAAGAGCGGCGAACACAAAATGAGAAGCACAATCGCTCCTGGCGACATGAAAAATGAAGGGCCGAAGATAAACATAGCGCCGATGAATAAGGCAATAAGGACACTAACAACGATAGCGATCCTTTTCTTTTTTGTGAGTAAACCGATTTTGGTTGTCGCCGGCAAGGGCAATGGAGGAATCGGAGGAGGTTTTGCGCTTGGCTTCGTGAAAACCGCCTCAATCTTCTTCCAGTCGTTCCAGCCCTCTTTCCAAACAAAATCCGAATATTCAAAAGTTCCGTCTTTCAGACACGCCAAAATGATATTCTCTTCATACGGACCTTTCTGTTCGCCATTCTTGGATACGTAATACATGGAAAAGGATGTCGCAGGTAATTCTCGAAAAGGCAAGGAAAGTCGAAGGGGTCAGTCCTTGCGCATTGACATTTTGCGCGACGCACCGACGGCCCGGCGAGGCACTCGATCACAGGTCGGCGAAAATTCTTTTCCGCGAGCCGGGTCCATGGGATGGCGCGGTCGATGCCGCAGGGAACTGGGGGTCAGTGTGGAATGGCGCTAAGTTAAGGAGGGTTTTGGAAGACCAACGATTCTGTCGCCCCTACAGGGCTAGCTCTCCATCTACCTGATACCCAGGGTGTTGCCCTGGGCTATAATATTGAGCCCCTTTGGGGCAACGAATCGAAAACATCGCTTAACTTAGCGCCATTCGGGTCAGTGTGCATATTCTTGCATTTTTCTGGATGCTTTATCGGATCTGGCGGGCAAATCTGCATATTGGGGAGTAGAATCGAGTCCGCCCGCGCCGCGCGTCATCTGGCCCGGCGAGGCACCCGGTCACAGGTTGGCGAAAAATTTCTTTTCCGCAAGCCGGGTCCAGGGGTCGGCGCGGGCGATGCCGCCGTGGAGGGTTTCGGCATGGGCGAGCGCGGTGCCGGAGACCTTTTGAAAGAAGGCCAACCCGCGCGCCCAGTCGGAGGCGACCGTGGAGCCGGATTTGATTAAATGATGAGGCGAGGGATATGGATGCCCCTCTTCGAGGCGGAAATCTGAGCCCACACGGTCGAGACGACCATGCTCCCTTGGCTTGCGCAGGCTCGCGCAGTTTCCTTGAAGGTCAGGATGTCTGAAGCTGAAATAAATGAGGGGGCGTCCTGTTCCTGGACTCCAGCGCGACTTCGGCGACATTTTTGATGTCCGCCACCCGGCAGGAAATGGAGTCTGCTCGAAGCGGGCATGCTGCCATTCCAGACGGGAAATTTCGTCAGCCCGCCCCCCCGGCAAACGTGCAAGTCAGACAAATTCCTGCTACGGATGCGTCTGGTTCGCAGCCTCCCTTTCATGGACCCGCAACAACTGGAATCCCTCTACGACGCGTTCGCGCCTGCGGTCCACGCGTTTGCGCTTCAATTGACCCGCCATGACGAGTCCTCGAAGGATCTTTTGCAGAACGTGTTTTTGCGGCTCGCGCGGCGGCCGCGTTTTACGATCCTGAACCCCCGGTCGTTTCTTCTTCGCTGCACCTACCGCGCCTACGTGGACCTCGTGCGGCGCGAGTCTTCGCGGCAGCACACGCTCGACGAATTCGCGCGGGAGCCATCGGCGGGGTTTCGGGTCGAGCCGGAGGGGGACGAAAAAATCGCGGCGCTGATCGAGAGATTGGGCTCGCTCCCGGAGGAACAGCGTGCCGTTGTACACTTGAAGATCTGGGAGCAAAGAACCTTCCGGCAGATCGCCGGCATCCTGGGCATCCCCGCCAACACCGCCGCGAGCCGGTATCGCTACGCATTAGACAAATTGCGCGAGGCCATGCGTCTGGAGGATGAAACATGAACGCTGAAGAAATCGAGTCCCTTCTCCGCCGGGCGCGTCCGCCCGAGCTGCCGGCCGGGTTGAAGGGCCGGGTCCTCCAAGCTGCGCGACAAAACGCGGAACCCATCGCCTGGGCACCGCGGATCGCCTGGGCGGCACTGGCCGTGTGCTGGACGGGTATCGTTTTTCTCCGGACGACCACGCCGGAAGTTTCCAATGGGAACCAGGCCTTCGATCGCGAGGAGTTTCTGGCGCGAGCTGCAACGATCGAGCGCCTTATCGCGACCGGGCAATTCGCGCAGGAACTGGACGGCTCCCGGATCCGGCAACCCATTCTCATCGAATCGATTTTCCGGCTGCCCAAGGCCATGCCGCAGGCATCGCGGCCGACAACCTAACCTAATAAAATATGAAATGTCCCAAATGCCACGAGCGCGTTGCTTTTAAGTCCTGGATTCTCTGGCCCGGCCCGACAAGGGAATGCCGGAACTGCCATGCAACCCTGCGATATGTCGGATTATACGTGCAGGCGATGCTGCACCTCGTGATCGGAATTCCCATCGTCATTGCCTTGGCAGTTCTGGTGGAATCGAGCACGATTTCGCTCTTGCTGGCCGCGGTGATCTTCCTCGGCATTCTTGCGATCACCGCGGTGGTGTTGCCATGGAACTTTGCGCGCTACGAGGAATGCGACCGGCGAACTGGATGGACAAAAGGTCTCCTGCTCCCCGCCGCAATCCTCGTCACCATGGTGGCCCTTTTTTACGCATGGACAAACTGGTCGGGTGCCCGCGAGCTTCGGGCCACCCTCGCGCAACTCGATGCGAAAAAGGAATCGATCCGCTTGGAAGATTTTATCCCCCCGTCTGTCCCGGATGAGCGGAACGTGGCGGCGGCGCCGATCTTCCGGGAGATCTTCGCTTCGAAGAATGATTCCCGCTTGAACAAGCTCACCCTGCCATGGAAGGGCTCTGTCCGACCGTTTGAAGGGAAAATTCACCTCATACAAATCGCAAAAGAAATCGACCCGGCCTTTTCCGGGGACGAGGCTTCCGCGGGGCGTGCCGTTCTGGAATCATTGGCTTCGTCCGAACCGCTTCTGGCGGAGCTCCGCGAGGCTCTCCGCCGCCCGCAGGTTTGTTGGCCGTTGGACTATTCCAAGGGCTTTGCATTGGTTCTGCCACAAGTCGGCCCGACGGCAAAGATTTCCCAGATGCTGCACGTCAGAGCGCTGGCGGAATTGGCCACAGGCGCGCCAGAAAAGGCCTTCGAGGATACAAACACCCTCCTGGCGCTGGCGGAGGTTTCCGCCTCCCCGCATTTCCTCATCAACGAACTGGTGCAGAATTCCATCTTAACGAGGACCTTTGAAGTCATCGCCGACGGCCTCAGCCGGGGAGCATGGAGCGACAGCAACCTGGCGACTTTTTCGGAAAGTCTCGCGCAGAAGAACTTGGCGGGGCAAATGCCAGATGCATTTCGCATGGAGCGCGCGATGGGCCAGCAGATGGATTGGAGCGATTTGGAATTGCTCAAGGGCATCCCAGAGAACAATGCAAAGCGAGGCAAATGGGCTGACGGCTTGCTCAACATGGCCTGGCATCTCCGGCCTGCCGGATGGACCAACCGCGACAGGGCACTTAACCTTCTCCTGACGCAGCGGATGATCGAAGCCATGGGAGACGGCGGCCGCATTTCCCCGGACGAAGTCCGCAGCTACGAAGCCCGCATCTACGACCCTCTCCGCACGAATTGGGGCCGGCTCACGACTCCCATCACCTTTTACAGCTTTCCGGCGACCAACGGCGTGATTCAGGCAGCCGCCTTGGCGCAAACCCTTCTTGAAAGCACCCGGACCGCTTGCGCCGTCGAACGCTACCGCCTCGCAAACAAACGCCTGCCCGCCAATCTCACCGAGCTTGTCCCCGCATTCCTGGCCGAGGTGCCGAGGGACCCGATCACCGGAGCCCCGCTTCTCTACAAGCCATCGCCTGACGGTTCCTTCGTCCTCTACGGCGTCGGATGGAACCAGACCGACGATGGAGGGTCCGTCAACTCCCCGGAGATTGATCGCCCGCGAAAACAGGCGGACTGGGGCGTGTCGGTATCCAGGCACTAACCGCTCACCCCGGCTTTTTCGTGCTTTGGATCGAGAGTTCGCGGAGCTGTTTGAAGTCCACCTCAGACGGCGAGGCGGTCATGAGTTCGACGCCGCGGTTGTTTTTCGGGAACGCTATGACGTCGCGGATGCTTTCGGCGTTGGCGATCAGCATGACCAGGCGGTCGAGCCCGAGCGCGATCCCGCCGTGGGGCGGGGCGCCGAACTGGAAGGCCCGCAGCATGTGTCCGAACATCGACTTCTGCTTTTCCTCATCCACGCCGAGGATCGTAAACATCTTTGCCTGGAGGTCTTGCTCGTGGATCCGCAGGCTGCCGCCGCCGAGTTCCACGCCGTTCAAAACCACGTCGTAGGCGACGGCGCGGACCTTCCCGTATTCGCCGGCTTCCAGCAGCGCGGCGTCTTCGGCCTGCGGGCGCGTGAACGGGTGGTGCACCGCGTTCCACTTGTCTTCCTCTTCGCTCCAAGCGAGGAGCGGGAAGTCCACGACCCAGAGGAAATTCAATTGGGACGGATCGTTGGCGAGATCCAGGATCTCGGCCACGCGCAGGCGCACGCGCCCGAGGGTTTCGCAGGCGGTCTCCCATTTGTCCGCGCCGAAAAGAATCAGGTCGCCCTCCGCGACGGCGAGGCGCTCGGCGAGCGCGGCCTTTTCGGCGTCGGTGAAAAATTTGACGATCGGGGATTTCCACTCGCCGTTTTCGACCTTGATGAACGCGAGGCCCTTTGCCCCGGCCTGTTTGGCGAGCTCGGTGAGGGTTTCGATCTGCCCGGCCGTGATCTTCGCGAATCCTTTTGCGTTGATCGCCTTCACCACTCCACCGCCATCTAGCGCCCCGCGGAAGACCTTGAACTGGCTCTCGCGGAAAATGTCGCCGAGGTCGGCGATCTCCATGCCGAACCGCGTGTCCGGCTTGTCGCTCCCGAACCGGTCCATCGCCTCCCGCCATGTCAGGCGCGGGAACGGGGTGGGGATCGCGACCCCGCGGGCTTCCTGAAAAACCGCAACCAGCAGGTTTTCCATGAGGCCGAGGATGTCGTCCTGCGTGACGAACGACGCCTCGACATCGAGCTGGGTGAATTCCGGCTGGCGCTCGGCACGCAGGTCCTCGTCGCGAAAACACCGCGCGATCTGGAAATATTTTTCCAGGCCGGCGACCATGAGGAGCTGCTTGTATTGCTGCGGGGCCTGCGGGAGCGCGTAGAACGAACCCGGCGTCAGCCGTGACGGCACGAGAAAATCCCTCGCCCCTTCCGGCGTGCTCTTCGAAAGGATGGGAGTCTCGATTTCCAAAAACCCCCCGGCATCCATCACGTCGCGGATCGTTTTGATCACCCGGTGGCGGAGCCGCATGTTCGCGCTCATCTCCGGCCGCCGGAGATCGAGGTAGCGGTAGGTCAGCCGCAGGTCCTCGTTGGCGATGCGCTCGTCGATCGGGAATGGCAGCACGTCCGCCTTGTTCAGAATCTCCAGTTCCGTCGCGACGATCTCCACCGCGCCGGTCGCCAGCTTCGGGTTTTCCGTCCCCGCCAGACGCGGGGCAACTTTTCCGGTCACCCGCACGACATCCTCGCCGCGCAGCTCGTGCGAGAGGGCGGCGGTCTGCGGGTTTTCCTCGGGACGGAAGACGACCTGGGTGAGCCCCTCGCGGTCGCGGAGGTCGATGAAAATCACTCCGCCGTGGTCGCGGCGCGAGGCGACCCAACCGCTGAGGGTCACGGTGGTTCCGGCATCATCCGCGCGCAGGGCGTTGCAGTGGTGGGTGCGATAGGTCATGGGAAAGCTTGGAACATGAACGGAAAACATCCGTTTAACAAGACCGGTGAGGAAACCAAGCGAGGCAAACGCGGTGACACCCATTGCGCGAGTCTCATTTTCTGGGGAGCACACGCGTCCCGCGTGTCCGGGTTGGCGTCCCGCCGAGCCGATTTTTCGGCGGGACGCCGAAAACCACACCCGAGACGGGTATGCTCCCCAGAAAGCAGTGGTTCGCACGAGCATTTTCGTGCGTTTGCCCGAGAGGAGAACGGCGTTATCTTTGCCGCTCAATCCCGGAAGTTCTGGAACCCGAGGGCCACGCCGAAATCCCGGCCTCGGCAGAAGCCGATCACGCTTTGCAACTCGTCGCGGCTCTTGCCGGTCACCCGGATCTGGCGGTCTTGGAGCGCGCTCTGGACCTTGAACCCGCCCGCCTTGATTTCTTTCACGATCTCCTTGGCCTTGTCGCCGTCCAGCCCCTGCTTGACGATGAAATCCTGGGTGGCGTGGCCGAGCGGGGAGATGGCGGGATCCTTCCGCTCGACGTTGCGGAGGTCGATGTTCCGCTTGGCGAGCCTGCCGGTGACCATGTCGTGGAGGGACTTGAGGCGCGAGGCGTCCTCGGCCTTCAGGGCGATCTTCGAGTCCTTGGCGACCCATTCGATAGTGGCGGCGCTCCCCTTGAAGTCGAACCGGGTCGCCAGTTCCTTGACCGCCTGGTTCACCGCGTTGTCGATCTCCTGCTTGTCGATTTCCGATACAATGTCGAACGATGGCATGCGCCAGTGATAATCCGAGCGGGCCGTCCGGTCAATTTTCCCCTTCGCGTTTCCGGCGGGGCAAGGATTCGGGAGACCGGCCGCTCAATCTTTCCACTTCTGCTTTTGGGAGACCGAGGAGGGGTTGGTGTATTCGCCGATTTGTTTTCCGGTGGAGTCAAAGGCTTTGAACCAGACGCCCACGACTTTGTCCTGCACGTTCGCGGAAGCTTTGTTGACGAAATGCCATCCCGGATCCAGGGAGGCTTTGGTGAGCTTGATCGGGTCGGTTTCGAATTCGACCGGCTTGTTGGTCAGGAGTCTCGGGATCGTGTGGGAGCCCACGCTCAGCTTGATGTCCGGGTCCCCCTTGCTGCCCAGCTCCACGACCTGGTAAAAGATGTTGTATTTCACGGTGACATCCGCGAGCTCCTGGAACGCGCTGCTGTTCACTTTCACGGTGTAGGCGATGTCCTTGGACTCGACCGTGGTGTTGTTCCTGCTGCGGTTTTTTGAGGAATCCAGTTTGGTTCGCGAGGGGAGGATCTGGACTGTCTGGACATCGTCAAATCCCAGCGAGGTCGCCGGGAGGAGAGTCAGTGCGATGGCCGTTGCCAAAAGGAAGAGGTTTTTCATGCGGCGGAAACTGTTAAGCGCGCCCCGGGTGGTTTGTCGAGCGCGAAGGAGACCGGCGAGGCTTTGCGCGTGACAGAAGATGAGTTTTTTTTTGGCAATCCGTCATAACCATGCTACCTTCAGACATGAACCATTGTGATCGGCAATGCGGGCCGCCCGATCCCGGGGAGCCTTCCGCAGAAAAAGCGGCCGGGTTTACCTTGATCGAGCTGCTGCTCGTTATCGCCATCATCGGGATTCTCAGCGCACTGATCATCACCACGGTCACGAACGCCTCGGCTGATGCCCGCACTGTGGTGGCCCGGCAGCAGCAGGTCACTTTGCAGGACGCCCTGAACGCGTGGGTGGCCGCGAACTCCAGCGGGACAAATACGCTTCAAAACGCCCGGGCAACCTACACCGCCGCCAACACGTCGCTCGCCCAGCTCGCCCTGCTCACCAACTACCTCCATCCCGAGACCTACAGCCACTTCGCAGCCTACTCGTCGTCGAGCCAGATCAAGACCGACGCGATGACAAAGATCGGGGTCTATCTTCAATTTTCCTCATGGGGGGCAACGACCTATCCCATCGTGGGATGGTGTACCAACTGATGTTTCCCGGCACACACCAATGAAAGCAACGCTCATGGAATCCCACCAAACCAACCCGCGCCTGACAGGATCGGGCGGCGGGTTCTCGCTGGTTGAAGTCCTGGCCGCCATCACCATCATCGGCATCATCACCTTTCTCGCCGTGCCCAACATCGTGCGGGTGAAGCAGGACAGCGAAGACAACTTGGCTCGCGCCCGTGCGGAGGCGATCAACATGGCCATTGCCGCCTACGTGCAGGCGGTCGGCACGAACGCCGCCCAAACCGCCTGGACTGCCGACGGCAACGACGCTGCGCGCTACCTCCGCATCAGGACATACATCGCGTTTTCTGAAACCAATCTTATGAATTTTACCCCGAGTGGATACACCAACACCCTGCCCACCAATATCAGCCCGCTCACAACCAAGGTGACCGTTACCGGCCCGAGCGGCACCATTTCCTATTGACGTGAATGGCACCAAGACAAGCGCCGTGGAGCGGGCTTCCCGGCTGTTGTCGCACGTCCAATCAGGCAACCGGGATGTTCGGCTCACGCCAGAAACCTCTGTTCCGTTCGCGTCCTTTCCAGCGGATGTGATCGCGGGCATCAGACATCCTGACGTGCGAGGAAAGCTGGTGAGCCGATCATTGGTAGGGAAGGCTCGCCAACCAGGCGGCCCGGGAGGCCGCTCGGTAGACTGCCGAAGGCAGCCCGCAGGGCGAGACGCCGGGGCCGGCGCGAGTCAACTGATCGCCCGCCGACTTCTCTCGACGGACGCCTCGGCGATGCGTCCC